>Ga0080064_1001672_pt1 | contig 43038 bp, 51 predicted proteins | sample Subgrocontami54m_FD_69260 | JGI IMG/M metagenome (GOLD analysis project Ga0080064, IMG submission 69260) | Subsurface groundwater microbial communities from S. Glens Falls, New York, USA - GMW46 contaminated, 5.4 m (SPADES assembly) (version 2) ...
ATCCGGGCAGGATCAGCAGGTGGGGAGGCAACTCCTCTTTGGGTGGCGAGGTCAGATACCGGATCTCCACACCCGGCTCCCGATGCAGCGGATCAAAGTCGGTGAAGTTGGCCATCGTGGGATAGCGCAGAATCTGAATCCGGAGACCATTAGGGGTCAGACCCCTTTGGCCCATTAGGGGTCTGACCCCTTTGGCCTTTTTGGGGTCTGACCCCTTTGTCAGGTACTCCGCCAAGCTGTCCTCTTCGGGGATTCTCAAATCCGGCAGGAACGGCATCACGCCGAAGACCGGCTTGCCGGTCTTCTCCTCCAGCCAGCGGACCCCTTCCTTAAGCAGCGAGGGATCGCCGCGGAACTTGTTGATCACGAGTCCTTTCACGCGCTGGCGGTCTTCGGGGTCGAGCAGGTCCAGTGTCCCGACCAGCTGCGCGAAGACACCGCCCCGCTCGATGTCGGCCACCAGGATCACTTGAGCATCCGCGGCCCGGGCCACACGCATGTTGGCCAGGTCCGTCTCCTGCAGGTTCACCTCGGCCGGGGAGCCGGCCCCCTCGATCACGAGGAACTCATACGATTCTTGCAGCGCCTGCAATCCCTGCTCGATCGCCAACATCAGCCGCTCCTTGACATTCCTCAGCTCCGCCGCCGCGATGGTTCCCACTGGCTTGCCCAGCACCACCACCTGCGAGGTGTGGTCCGATTGGGTCTTCAGCAGGACCGGGTTCATCTCCACCGAGGGCTCGATGCCGCAGGCCCTGGCCTGCACCGCCTGGGCCATGGCCATCTCCCCGCCCTCCCGCGTCACCCAGGCGTTGTTCGACATGTTCATCCCTTTGAAGGGGGCCACCCGGATGCCCCGCCGGCTCAAGATCCGGCAGAAAGCCGCCGTGAGGACCGATTTGCCCACGTGGGAGGAGGTCCCCTGGAACATGATCGCCCTAGCCGGCATGGCTGAAAACCTCCCGGAGAGCCCGCGACAGGCGCTCATTCTGCTCCGGCCGACGGACGGCGAGCCGGATGAAACGGCCGGCTTCCAAACCGGTGAAATCGTCGCAGGTCCGGATCAGGATCCCCCGCTCCGCCACAGCCGACGCCAGCCGCTGGGCATCCCAAGCCGGATCGGTGATCCGGCAGAGGATGAAATTGGCTTCGGAGGGGAGGCAGCGCAGGCCGGGAAATTCTTTTAGCTGTTCCTGAAAACTCTGCCGGAAAACCCGGACGCCGCCGCGGCTCTCTTCCAGGTAACCCTGCCGGCCGGCCAGCCAGCGCCCCACCAGCGCCGCGGGGCCGTTCACCGGCCAGGGGGGTTGGATCCCGCTCAACTCCGAAACGATCCGCTCCGAGCCGGCGAGATAGCCCAGCCGGAGCCCCGGCACCGCGTAGGATTTGGTCATGGAGCGCAGCACGATCAGCCGGGGGAACCGCTCCAACCATTGGATGGCGGAAAAGCGCGGGCCATCCTCCACAAAATCCATGTAGGCCTCATCCACCACCGTTGTGATCCCCTGCCGGTGGCAGACCTCCAGCCATTCCAGCAAGCTCTCCCGCGGCCAGAGCCGCCCGGTGGGGTTATTGGGGTTGCAAAGGAAAAGGAGCCGCGCATCGGTCTCCGGGGCCGGGCCCGGCAGAAACCCCTCCTCTTCCCGTAAGAGATACGGCAGGACCTCCCCGCCGTCCGCCCGGACCGCCCGCTCGTATTCGGTGAAGGTCGGCACCGCGACCACGGCCCGCTTGGGCTTAAGCCACCGAGTGATCAAGTGGATGAGATCAGCCGTCCCGTTGCCCGGCAAAATCCGGTCCGGAGCGATCCCTTCCGCCGCGGCGATCGCCTGCCTCAGATCCCGGTAGCAGGGATCAGGATAGAGGGCCGCCTCCTGCAGCCCCTCCCGCAGCACTTGCTCCCAACCCGGCGGAGGCCCGAGAGGATTCAGGTCCACGCTAAAATCCAGGATCTCCGCCGGGCTGATCCCCCGCTCCAGCAAGGGCCAGATCGCCCCGCCGTGCCGCGCTCTCATACGGCCACCAGCAGGAACAGCAGCAAGAATGTGGTCACGATTTCATTCACGGCCCCCATCGTGTCCCCGGTCACGCCGCCGAGCCAGCGCGAGAAAAAGAGATTCATCCCCCAAGCGGCCGCGATGCCGCCCGCCAGCAGCGTGATCCCGCTCTTCAGGCCGAAGCAGGCCAGCGCGATCCCGGCGGCTAACCCCAAAGCAACGGCCACCGAACCGGGAGATCGCCGCTCCGTCACCAGCCGCCCCACGCCGCTGCGGCCCGGAACGTACCGGAAGAGCTGCGCGGAGAGGACCATGCCGAACCGGCTGAGAGCGCCGATCCCCGCGAGGGCCGGCACCCAAAACTCCGGCGTCATCTGGCGGACAGCCGACCACTGGATGGCGAGCAGGAAAATGAGGCCGGCCGCCCCCGTGGCCCCGATCCGGCTGTCCCGCATCACCTCCAACGTTTTCTCCCGGTCTCTCCAGCATCCCAGCCCATCCATCGTATCGGCGAAACCATCCAGGTGCAGCCCTCCGGTCAGCAGGGCCATCGCCGCCAGCCCAAACCAGGCCCCGATCGCCTGCCCGAACCCGTGCCAGGCCAGCCAGGCGATCCCGCCGGCGGCGGCCCCCACCAGCGCCCCGGCCAACGGGAACCAGGCCAATGCTTTCACCATCCGCTCCTCGGCATGGTCACCCACGAGCGGACACGGAAAAGGAAGGATCGTTAGGAAGGAGCAAGCGTCCAAAGCGGCCCGGATCATCGGGCCGGCTCCTCGCTCTTCTTCTCGTCCACCTTCGCCTCTCCAAAGGTCGCCATCTCCCGCAGCAGCTTGAGGGAGGCCTCGATGATCCCGAAGGCCAGCGCGGCGCCGGTCCCCTCCCCCAGCCGGAGTCCCAAGTCCAGCAAGGGCTCCAACTCCAGCGCGTGGAGGGCGGCCCGGTGCCCCGGCTCCACCGAGCGGTGTGAGGCCAAAAAATAGTCCTTGGCGGCCGGCTCCAGCTTCCAGGCAACGAGGGCCGCGGCGGTCGTGATGAACCCGTCCAGCACCACCGGCACGCGGTTTTCCGCCGCCGCCAGCGCGATCCCGGCCAGCACGCCGATCTCCAACCCTCCCACCTTCGACAGAACATCCATCCCGTCTTCCGGATCGGGCCGGTGAAGCACGATCGCCCGTTCGATGAGGGCGATCTTTTGGGAAAGATGCTCATCGTCCACTCCGGTCCCGCGGCCGGTCACCTGCTCCACCGGCTTGCCCGTGAGCAGCGCGGTGATGGCCGAGGAAGCGGTGGTATTGCCGATCCCCATGTCTCCGAGCCCGACCAGCCCGATCCGGCTCTTCCCGTGCGTCTCATGGAACAGCTGCATGCCGGTCTTGACCGATTGCTCCGCCTCCTCGCGGGACATGGCCGGCTCCCGCGCCATGTTGGCCGTGCCGGATCGGATCCGCCGGGAAATAAGGCCGGGGGCGGAGATCGGTTCCCCCGCTACGCCGGCGTCCACCACGATCACCTCGGCCCCTGCGTGCCGGGCCAGCACATTGATCCCCGCCCCGCCCCGCAGGAAATTGAGGACCATCTGCGCCGTCACCGATTGCGGGTAGGCCGAAACCCCCTCCGCCGCCACACCGTGATCGGCGGCCACCGTGAAGATCACCTTCCGGCCGGTCTCCGGGACCGGTTGCGCGGTCATCCCGGCAACGCGGACCGCCAGCGCCTCTAACCGGCCCAGCGAACCCTGCGGCTTGGTGAGATGGTCCCACCGCCGCGCGGCTGCCTCCATCGCCTCGCGATCCAACGAATACGTCATTTGACTTTCACCGGCAACCCGGCCACCAGCAGGTAAACCTCATCCGCCGACCGGGCCGCATCTTGGTTGACGGTTCCCAGTAAATCCCTGAAGCGCCGGCCCATCGGCTTCAGCGCGGCCGGGATCGCCTCCCGCAGCGCTGCCCCTTTGCCGCCGTTGCTCCGGCGCCGGAGGACCGTCGCCCCGGCCGCCTCGGCCGCTGTGGCCGTGCCGTCATTGGAAGCATCGTCCACCACGATCACCGGAAGTCCCATCTTCACGATGTCGGCCACCAGCGGCCCGATCGTCCCCTTCGCCTGGTACGCCGGAATTAAAACCACCGGAGAATTAACGGATGACAACCGGGCCGGTCCTCCAAAATTCCTGGAACAGGTACCATTGAGTCGGGTATCGCCGGATGTACCGGGACATCACCTCGACGCATTGCTCGGTCATCCGGCGGACCGATTCCTCCCGGGAAGCCCCCTCGGGCGGATAGATCGGCTTCTCCAGCATAAAGCGGTAGGAACCGTCCTTCTCCCTCACCAGGAAACCGGGCACGATCGGCGCCCCGGTCCGCAAACTGAAGGCAGCGGGCCCGCGCGGGATCTTGACCTGCTTCCCGAAGAAGGGGAGCTCCAAACCGTTCCCGAAGAAGTCCCGGTCCCCCACCAGCGCCAGGATGCCGTTCTTCCGGAGCGCGGAGAGGGAGGTCTCAAAAAGGGCCCGCTGATTCTGGGACCGGACCGGGATCGGCTGAACACCCACCCCGGCCCGCTGGCGTGAGAAGAAAGCGTCCACGCGGGAATTCTGGTGCGTGAAGACCACCGCGGAAACGGGGAAACCCAACAGCGCCAGCACAGCGGCGGCCAGCTCAAAATTGCCCAAATGGGCCGAGAGACCGATGGCCCCCTTCCCGCGGCTCAGCGCCTCCTGCATGTGTTCGACCCCTTCGATGCGGATCCAGCGGCGGACCTTTTTCGGGGTCAGGTGGGCGAAACGGAAGAAATCCACCAGATACATCGCGAAGTGGCGGAAGACCTCTTTCACCTCGAGGGAGGAAGGCTCCCGCCCTAGAATCGCCGTGAGGTTACGGCGCACATGCTCCCGGTCCGCCGGCGCCCGACTGCTGTAGAGGTCCGCGATCCGCCGGGCAACCGAGTAACAGAAACCGCGCGGCAGCAGCACGCATGCCCAGTAGCCCGCCACGTAAAGCCAGTAGAACAGCAGGGGGCTCAAGCCCCCACCACAAACCGGGCGGCGTCCAGCGCGGCTTGTGGCTTTCCGAGCCGCCTCGCATTCACGGCCAGGGCGGCCAAGTCATTGGGGTGGTCCAGCAGCTGCTGGACCGCGTGAGCCATGCGCCCAAAATCCTTCACGAGGCGGGCCGCCTTCTCCTTCACAAGGAAAGAGGCGTTCTTCGCTTCCTGCCCCGGGATGGGATTCAATGCCAGGATCGGAAGCCCCTTCGCCAGGGCCTCCGAAGTGGTTAGCCCGCCCGTTTTGGTGATAATGAAGGAGGAAACGCTCATCAGATCGGCCACGAAATCCACGTGCCCGAACACCTGCATCGGGTGCTTGAGCGCGGGCGCCCGCGTGATGAGTTTGTGGTACAGCGACTCGTTGGTCCCGGCGATCACCAGCAGCTGAAAATCCTGGGGGATCCGGTCCATCTGCTCCACCGCCTCAACGATCGGGCCCAGCCCCTGCCCTCCCCCCATCAGCAGGATGGCCGGCGCGCCAGCTTTAAGCTGCAGACGCCGGCGGATCGCCTGCGCATCCGGGGATTGAGCGAAGACCGGGTCAATCGGGATCCCCGACGCCCGGACCCGGTCCGGCTCCACCCGGCGGTCCAACAGCCACTGCCGGCTCTCCTCCGCCGGAACGACGTAGCCGTTGACCTGGGGGTGCACCCAGTAGGCGTGCGGAGAGAAATCGGTCAGGATGCCGTACAGCGGCGTGGAAACCTCCTGCTCTTCCTTGTAGTCGGCCACCAAACCGCAGGGGAAGGCCTGCGTGCAGGCGATGACGTCCGGTCGGAAATCCTGCAGCAGGCCGTGCAGCCGGGGGGAATCGTAGCGGTGCAGCAGCTTGCGGAAGCTGTCGGAGCGGTGGACCACCTTGGGGTTATCGTAGAGGTAATCCCAGATCTCGGGCTTGTTCTGAATCACCGAGAGGTACATCCGGTCCACGATGCGGGCCAGAACCGGGTTCAAGTACTGGAAGGCATCCATCGTGAGCGTCTCGGCGCGCGGGTTCACGCGCCGAATGCCCTGCTCGAGGGCCCGCGCCGCCTGGTAATGCCCGGACCGGGCGGTTATATACAACACCAGCACACGTTCACGCTGGCGCATGGGCGTCTATCCTTTGAGGGCTAGGACTTTCTTGAGCCGCTCCAGGGCGACCTTCAGGCGATCCTCCGGCTCCACCAGGGCAAACCGGACGAACCCTTCCCCGTATTCCCCAAAACCGGTGCCGGGTGCCACGACGATCCCGGCCTCGTTGACGAGCAGCTTGGCAAAATCGAGTGACGTCAAGCCGCTGAACTTCTGGGGAATGTGGGCCCAGATGTAGAAGGTCGCTTTTGGGCTAGGGACGTCCCAGCCCAGCGCGTGGAGCCCGGGCACGAAGAGGTCCCGCCGGCGCTTGTAGGTCTCCACCAGATTGTGGACGTAATCCTGCGGGCCGATCAGCGCCTCGATGGCTGCCTCCTGCACCGCAGGGAAGATCCCGAAGTCAATGTACGATTTGGCCTTCGCCAGCGACCGCAGGATCTCCGGATGCCCCACGGCCCAGCCGATCCGCCAGCCGGCCATGTTGTAGCTCTTGGAGCAGGTGTGGAACTCCACGCAGTAGGCGTCCTTGTCGCGCGCCCCCTTCGCCTGCAGCAAGCTGGGCGCCTTGTAGCCGTCGTAGACGATATCGGAGTAGGCCAGGTCCGAGCAGAGGATGGTCTCCTTCCCCTTCCCCCACGCCACCAAGTCATTGTAAAAATCCAGCTCCACGCAGGCGGCGGTCGGGTTGTGCGGGTAGCTGACGATCAGCAGCTTGGCCATCCGGACCACCTCTTTGGGCAGCGCCTGGAAATCCGGACGGAAATTGTTCTCAGGCCCGATCGGGATGTTGTACAGGATGCCGCCGGCCATGATGATGCCGTTGGCGTGCACCGGGTAGGTGGGGCTCGTCACCATGCCGATGTCGTCGTTGTTCAGGAAGGCGAGCGCCAAGTGGGAGATCCCCTCCTTCGACCCGATCAGCGGAAGCACCTCGGTGTCGGGGTCGAGCTTCACGCCGAACCGCTGGTCGTACCACTGCGCGACCGCGCGGCGGAACCGCTTCGAGACGTCGTCGGTCGGCTTGGGGTAGCGGTGGTTCTCCGGCTTGACGGCCGCCTTGACCAGTGCCTCCACCACGTTGGGGGGGCTCGGCAGGTCGGGGTTGCCCATGCCCAGGTCGATCACGTCCTTCCCCTTCGCCGCGGCCTCCTGCTTCAAGTTATCCATGATCGTGAAGAGATATTGAGGAAGGCGCTTTAACCGGTTCGCTTCTTGCACCTCTTAGTCTCCTTTTTGCCGCAAGGCTTCAAACGCGTTGTAGGACGAGCGGACATAGGGGGCGCTGCCCACAAAGCTGAACCCCATCTCCTCCCCCCACCGCCGGTACTCGGCGAACCACTCCGGCGGCACGAACTGCGCCACTTCCCGGTGAACCAGCGTCGGCCGCAGGTACTGGCCGATCGTTAGGATGCTGCAGCCGGCCTCCCGTAGGTCCGCCATCGCCTCCCGCACCTCTTCGGGCCGCTCGCCGAGCCCCACCATCAGCCCGCTCTTGGTTTTCATCCCCGGCCGGCCCGCCTCGCGGGCCAGCTGCAGCACCCGCAAAGAGCGCCCGTAGGCGGCTTGCGGCCGCACTTCCCGCTGGAGCCGCTCCACCGTTTCCAGGTTGTGGTTGAAGACTTCAGGCCCGGCCTCCACCACCGTCCGGATCAGCTCCGGCCGGGCGTGGAAATCGGGTGTGAGCACCTCGATCTGGACGCCCGGCACCCGCGCCCGGATCGCCCGGATGCAGGCGGCGAAATGGGCCGCCCCTTCGTCGGCCAAGTCGTCCCGCGCGACCGAGGTGACCACCGCGTATTGCAGCCCCAGCCGGAACACCGCCTCGGCGAGCCGCTCCGGCTCCTGAGCGTCCACCGCGCCGGGCCGGGCCGTCTCCACCGCGCAAAAATCGCAGCGGCGGGTGCAGCGATCTCCGAGGATCATGAAGCTCACATTGCCGTGGCTCCAGCATTCGCCGAGGTTCGGGCAACGGGCCTCCTCGCAGACGGTGTGGAGCTCCAGCTCTTTCACCAGCTGCTTCGCCCGGTCCCACTGCCCGTGGGCCGATAGCGGCCTGCGCAGCCAGACCGGGAAATTTCCGGTCACCCTGAGCCTGTCGAAGGGTGACATCCCTCGTGCTTCGACAAGCTCAGCACGAACGGAGCTTCGCAACGATCGCCTCGGCCATCTCGCGGGTGCCGACCGGAGCACCGGCATCCTTGGCCTTGAGGTCGTACGTGACGTTCTTGCCTTCCTTCAGCACCTCGGCGACCGCCTGTTCCAGCCGTCCGGCAGCTTTCGTTTCGCCGATATGCTCGAGCATCAGAACACCGGACAGGATCGTCGCCACCGGGTTCACCTTGTTCTGGCCGGCGTACTTCGGGGCCGACCCGTGGACCGGCTCAAAGACGGCCACCTCGTCCCCGATGTTGGCGCCGGGGGCCACCCCCAACCCGCCGACTAAGCCGGCGCAGAGATCGGAGAGGATGTCCCCGTAGAGGTTTGGAAGCGCCAGCACGTCGAAAATCTCCGGCTTCTGCACCAGCTGCATGCACATTGCGTCCACGAGGCGATCCTCGAACTCCACTCTGCCCACGTAGTCGGCCGCCACGCGGCGGCCCACCTCGAGGAACAGCCCGTCGGTGAACTTCATGATGTTGGCCTTCTGGATCACCGTCACCTTCTTGCGGCCGCGCTTGACCGCGTACTCGAAGGCGTAGCGGATCACCCGCTCCGATGCGGTGGCGGAGATCGGCTTCAGGGAGATCGCGGCGTCCGGGCGGATCGTCTTCCCGCCGTGTTGCTTGACCCAGGCGATCAGCTCCTTCACCTCCGGCGTGCCGTCGTCGTACTCGATGCCGGCGTAGAGGTCCTCGGAGTTTTCCCGCACGATCACGAGATCCACGTTCTTGTAGCGGGTCGGGACCCCCTCATAGATCTTGGCCGGGCGCACGCAGGCGTAGAGGTCCAGCGCGTGGCGCAGCGCCACATTGACCGAGCGCATTCCCTTGCCGATGGGGGTCGTGATCGGCCCTTTGAGGGCCACCTTATTTCTACGGATCGAATCCAGCAGCGAGTCCGGCAGCGGCGAGCCGTATTTCGCGATCGCCCCCTCGCCGGCGTCGTGGATTTCCCATTCAATCTCCACACCGGTCGCGTCCACGCACAGGCGCGCGGCGTTGGCCACTTCCGGTCCGATTCCATCCCCAGGGATCAGCGTCGCTCGATGTTTCATGAAATCATGCTCCCGATGAATGTTTGAAAACGGTCCATTGCCTCATCCAGCGCTTCCGTCCCGATCGCGAAGCTGAAGCGCACATGGTCATCCCACCCGAAGCCGTCGCCGGGGATCGCGGCCACCAGCGCCTCCTGCAGCAACCGCTCGGCGAACACGGCCGACTTCAGACCCGTTTTCGAGATGTTCACGAAGCAGTAAAAGGCCCCCTCCGGCTCCACGAAGGTGATGCCCTTGATTCCGGACAGCCGCTTGACCAGCAGGTCCCGCCGGCGCTGGAATTCTTTCACCATCGGGGCCATCGCGGAGGGGTCGCCGGTCAGCGCCGCGAGCGCCGCCCGCTGGCTGATGGAAGAGGGATTGGAGGTGGAGTGGTCCTGCAGGCGCCCTGCCGCCTCCACCACCTCCGCGGGACCGGCCATATAGCCGATCCGCCAGCCGGTCATCGCGTAGGCCTTGGAGACGCCATCCACCACCACGGTCCGGTCGAAAATCTCCGGCGCCACGGCGGCAACGGAAGGGGCCTTCACGCCATACACCAGCTGCGCGTAAATCTCATCGCTGATCACCCAGAGGCCGCGCGCCTTCGCCACCTTCGCGATCTCTTTGAGCCGCTTCTCGTCCAGCACGGCGCCGGTGGGGTTCGAAGGGCTGTTGAGCACCAGCAGGCGGGTCTTCGGCGTGCAAGCCTTCTCGACCGCCGCGGCGCTCAAACGGAACTTGTCCGACGGCTCCGTCCGCGCTTCCACCGGAACCGCCCCCGCCAGGCGGGCCATCTCAGGGTAGCTGACCCAGTACGGCGAGGGGATCAGCACCTCGTCGCCGGATTGGAGGAGAACCTGGAAGAGGTTGTAGAGGGAGTGCTTGGCGCCGCAGGAGACCATCACCTGCTCTTGTCTGTAGGTCAAGTCGCGGTCCCGTTTTAGAACGGAGACGATGGCCGCCTTGAGATCGGGGATGCCGGAGGTGGGGGTGTACTTGGTGAACCCTTCCCGGATCGCCCGGATCGCCGCTTCTTTCACCGGCTCCGAGGTATCGAAGTCCGGCTCGCCGGCGGCCATGTTGATGACCTTCTTGCCTTGGGATTGCAGCTGGCGGGCGAGCGCCGTGAAGCGCAGCGTCGGAGACGGATGGACCGCCCGGATCCGCTCGCTCAGCATCGAACCGCCTTAATGATTATCCCGGGGCCGGGGCTTGAAGAACTTCCGAAGACCATCGACGAAACCGGGCTTCTTCTGCTCCGGTTTGGCCGGCTTTTTCTCGGGGGCTGAGAGCGGCTTCTCCGCGGGCTTTTCCTTCACGGCCGGGCGCTCTTTCACGTCCGTCTTCTGCGCTGAGGCGCGTGGCGCGGCCTCCTCTTGTTGCCGCAGCCGCTCTTCCTTGGCGGTCTTGGACTTGGGCTTCTCTTTGAGCTGGACCCCCAGCTCCACCAGCTCGATCCAGGCCATCCGGGCGCCGTCGCCGGCTCGGTTGCCGTAATGCAGGATCCGGGTATACCCGCCGGAGCGGTTCTGGAAGCGGGGCGCGATCTCCGCAAAGAGCTTGCGCACCCCATCCACGTCGTTGAGGATGCTCTGGGCCCTCCGCCGGGCCGACAGACTCCCCTCCTTCCCCATCGTGATCAGCCGCTCGGTGAGCCGCTGGGTCTCCTTGGCCTTAGCCAGGGTGGTCTTGATCCGTTCGCGCTTGAGCAGCGCCTGGGCGAGACTGCGGGCCGTCGCCTTGCGCCAAGGGCGGTTGCGTCCAAGATCCCGGGTGTACGCGGCGTGCGGCATCGGGGCCCTTTAGACCGAAACCTGCTCGACGGTCCGCCGGTCGAGCTTCATCCCAAAGGTGAGGCCCATTCCCTTGAGGATCTCGTTGATCTCGGCGAGCGACTTCTTGCCGAAATTCCGGTACTTCAGCATCTCCCCCTCCGACTTCTGGACCATGTCGGCGATCGTCTTGATCTTCGCCTCCCGGAGACAGTTGGCGGATCGGACCGACAGCTCCAGCTCGCTCACGGGCATCCGCAGCTTGTCGAGCGCCTCGGGTGAAAGGGCCTGCTCCTCCTCTGAGCCTTCCTCGGCCGGCAGCTCGCCGAACGCCGTGAAGATCTCCAGGTGTTTCTGCAGGATGTGCGCGGCGGTCAGCAGCGCCTCTTTCGGGTTCATGGCCCCGTTGGTCCAGACCTCCAAGATCAGCCGGTCGTAATCGGTCATCTGGCCCACGCGGGTGTTCTCCACGATGAAATTGACCTTCCGGACCGGGGAAAAGATGGCGTCCACGGCGATCACGCCGATCGGCTGCGATTCCTTCCGGTTGCGCTCGGCCGGCACATAGCCGCGGCCGATCCCCACTTCCAGCTCCATGTGGAACTTCGCCGACTTGGTCAGCGTGGCGATGTGCAGGTCCGGGTTCAGGACCTCCACGGTCTCGTCGGTCGAGATTTGAGCAGCCGTGATCTCTCCCTTCTTTTCCTGGGAGATCGACAGCGTCTTGGGCGCGCGGGTGTGGGATTTCAGCACCAGCTGCTTAATGTTCATCACCACCTCGGAGACATCCTCCACCACGCCGGAGGCGGCCGAAAACTCGTGCAGCACGCCGTCCACCTTCACCGAAGTGATCGCCGCCCCCTCCAAAGAGGAAAGCAGCACCCGCCGCAGCGCGTTGCCCACGGTCGTCCCGTACCCCCGCTCCAACGGCTCAGCGATAAACCGGCCGTAGGTGGGTGTGTAGGTCGCTTCGTCCACCTCGATGCGCGACGGCATCTCGAAATCTTTCCAGGCAATTCCCATGCTGTGTTCTCCTCCTCGCGGCTACTTGGAATACAACTCGACGATCAAAGACTCTTGAATCGGGAACTGGACGTCGTCCCGCTTCGGCGTGCCGGTAACGGTCCCCAGCGGCTCCTCCGGATGCCGGTCCAACCAGCCCGACAGCGGCCGCTCCTTGGTTAGCTCCCGCGTTTCCTTCAGCGTTGCAAGAAATTTCTCCGACCCGACCACGCGAACTTCCATCCCCGGCTTCACCAGGAACGAGGGAATGGTCACCCGCCGGCCCGCCACCTTCACGTGCTTGTGCCGAACCAGCTGCCGGGCTTGGGCCCGGGAGGTGGCAAACCCCAACCGGAACACCACGTTGTCGATGCGCCGCTCCAGCAGCTCCAGCAGCTTCACGCCGGTCACCCCTTTGGCCCGGGTGGCCTCGGCAAAGGTATTGCGGAACTGCTTCTCCAGCAGCCCGTACATCCGCTTCACTTTCTGCTTCTCCCGCAGCTGCAGCCCGTAGTCGGACATCTTCGTCCGGCCCTGGCCGTGCTGCCCCGGAGGGAAGTTGCGGCGCTGGATCGGGCACTTCTCGGTCAAACACTTGGTCCCTTTAAGGAACAGCTTCGTCCCGTGGCGGCGGCAGATGCGGCAGACCGGGCCGGTGTAGCGCGCCATCAGACCCTCCGCCGTTTCGGCGGACGGCAGCCGTTGTGCGGGATCGGCGTCACGTCCCGGATGGAGGTGATGGTGAGTCCCGCGGCGGCCAGCGCCCGGATCGCCGACTCGCGGCCGGATCCCGGGCCCTTCACAAAAACCTCCACTTCCTTGACGCCCAGACTGAGCGCCTTCTTGGCCGCGTCCTCAGCCGCCACCTGGGCGGCAAAGGGGGTCGCCTTCTTGGAACCGGTGAACTTGACTATACCTGTGGAAGACCAGCACAGGGCGTTGCCCTGGCGGTCCGTGATGGTCACGATCGTATTGTTGAACGTCGCGTGGATATGGGCGATGCCGCTCGTGACCTGGACCTTCAACTTCTTGCGCGGCTTGGGTGCGGGTGCGGGTACGGGTGCTGCGTCAGCCATTTCTCTCTCCTTTAAGCCTTCTTCGCCGGCGGGACACCGGGGGTCGGTTTCTTCTTCACGCCGACCGCCGCGCGCTTCCCCTTGCGGGTGCGAGCGTTCGTGTGAGTCCTCTGGCCGCGGACCGGAAGCCCGCGCCGGTGCCGGGTGCCTCGGTAGGACCCGATCTCGATGAGCCGCCGGATGTTCTGCGAGATCTCGCGCCGGAGATCTCCTTCCACCTTGATGGTCTGCGTCAGCGCTCCTTGGATCTTCATCACCTGGTCATCGGTCAGGTTCTTGGCCCGAATCGCGGGGTCAATCCCCGTCTTGGACAGGATCTGAAGCGAAAGGGTCTTCCCCACGCCGTACAGATAGGTCAGCGCCACGTCAATGCGCTTCTCCCGGGGCAAGTCGATACCCGCGATGCGCGGCATCTTAGCCCTGCCTCTGCTTATGGCGCGGGTTCGTGCAGATGACCCGGATGACGCGGTTGCGCTTGACCACCCGGCACCGCTCACAGATCCTTCGAATGGATGCTTTGACTTTCACGTTTCTCTTTTCTCCTGGTTACGCCTTGTTCCGGAAGGTGATCCTTCCGCGAGCCAGATCGTACGGCGACATTTCCACGGTCACCTTGTCTCCCGGCAGGATCCGGATGAAGTGCATCCGCATCTTGCCCGCCACGTGCGCCAGCAGGCGGTGGCCGTTCTCCAGCTCTACGCGGAACATCGCGTTCGGCAGCGCCTCGACCACGGTCCCCTCTACTTGAATGGCTTCTTCCTTCATGAGCGGGACCCCTTTCGGCATCCCGTCAGCAGCTCCGCTTCCCCGTCCGTGATGACGACCGTGTGCTCGAAGTGGGCCGACAGACTACCGTCCTGCGTCACGGCGGTCCAACCGTCCGGCAGCAGCCTCACCTCCGCGCGCCCCCGATTCACCATCGGCTCGATCGCCAACACCATGCCGGCTTTAAGGATCGGGCCGTAGCCCGGCGAGCCGTAGTTCGGGATCTGCGGCGGCTCATGCAGCTGCGTCCCGATGCCGTGCCCCACAAACTCCCGCACCACCGAATAGCCGTGCGCTTCGACCTTGGTCTGGATCGCGTTGGAGATGTCCGACAGCCGGTTCCCATCCCGCGCCTTGTCGATCCCGCGCATCAGCGCCTCCTCGGTCACCGTCAGCAGCTCCTGCGTTTCCGGCAGGACTTCCCCCACCGGCAGCGTGACCGCCGCGTCGGAGTAGTAGCCGTCCACGATAGCCCCCACATCCACGCCGACGATGTCGCCGGGCCGCAGCCGACGGTGCGATGGGATCCCGTGCACCACCTCATCGTTCACCGACGTGCAGATGTGCGCCGGGTAACCGTGGTACCCCTTGAACGCCGACGGCGCGCCCAGCCGGAGCAGCGTCACACGGGAGAGCTCATCCAGCTCCAGCGTCGTCACGCCCGGCTTCACGGACTGGGTGAGCATCTCCAACAGCTCCTGGACCACCCGCCCGGCCTTCCTCATGATCTGCAGTTGGCTCGGGCTCTTAAGCTCGATGACGCCTGCCCCGGCCGAAGGACCCTTCATACCAACTGCTCCGCTTTCAGCAATTGCAGCAACGCCTCATACTGCGACTCAATTTCCAGATCCCCCGGCACCACGCGAAGCTTCCCCTGGTTCCGGTAGAACTTCAGCAGCGGCTCCGTCTGCCGGTGGTAGACCGCCAACCGCTTCCGGATCGTCTCCGGCAGGTCGTCTTCCCTCATCCGAAGCTCCCCGCCGCACCGGTTGCAGAACCCTTCCCGGTGGGGCGGCAAATTCTCCGTGTGGTAGCTGGCGCCGCACCCTCCGCAGATCCTACGCCCGGCCAGCCGCCGGACAATCTTCTCTTCCGAAATATCGAAGTCCACCACCCGGTCAATCCGCTTGTGGCCGCGCCGCTCGAGCCAGACGTCCAGCGCCCGGGCCTGCGCCTCCGTCCGGGGAAAACCATCCAGCACGAACGATTGCTCCTTGCCGAGCGTTTCCAGCCGCTGCAGGATGAGCTCCGTGATCACCTCATCCGGCACCAGGGAGCCGTTCTCCATGTACTGGTGCGCCTGCCGCCCGATCGGGTCTCCCCGCCGCAGCGCCTCCCTCAGGATGTCCCCGCTGGCCAGCGACACCGTGCCGTAGCGCTGCAGCAGCAGCGACGCCTGCGTCCCCTTTCCAGCCCCCGGGGGGCCCAGGAAAATCAGCCTCATGCAAGTCTTCGTTTCAACGGCGGCCGCGGAGCCGGCCCTGCGACAGAAACCCTTCATAATTCCGCATCAGCAGAAACGACTCCACCTGCCGCATCGTCTCCAGCAACACGCCGACCACGATCAGCAAACTGGTCCCCCCAAAGAAACTGGCCACCAGGTACGGGATCCCCAGCCCCCGCCCCACCAGGTCCGGCAGGACCGCGATGAACGCCAGGAAGATCGCCCCCGGCAATGTGATCCGGGTCAGCAACCGGTCAAAGAACTCCGCCGTCGGCCTGCCCGGCCGGATGCCCGGGATGAAACCGCCGAACTTCTTCATGTTGTCCGCCACATCCACAGGGTTGAACGCGATCGCCGTGTAGAAATAGGCGAAGAAGATGATGAACCCCGAATACAGCACCGTGTACAGCACCTGCCCGCGCGTCAGCCAATGCGCGAACGAGTTCATGAACGCAATGCCGGTGAAGCCGGCCACCGTCGCCGGGAACATGATGATCGACTGCGCGAAGATGATCGGCATCACGCCCGCGTGGTTCACACGGATCGGGATGTAGGTCGCCTGCCCGCCGTACACCTTGCGCCCCACGATGCGCCGCGCGTACTGCACCGGAATCCGCCGCTGGCCCTGCGTGATCGCGATCACCGCGATCACCACCGCCATCAGCATGATCGCCATCCCCACCAGAGTCACCGGCGAGATCTGGCGCTGCGACCCCGGCCCCGCCAGCATGAACAGCTGGTGCACCGCCGTCGGCAGCCGCGACAGGATGCCCGCCGTGATCAGGATCGACATCCCGTTTCCGATCCCCATCGCGGTGATCTGCTCACCCAGCCACATGATGAAAGAGGTTCCGCTGGCCAGCGTGATGATCGTCAGCAGGCGGAAACCCCAGCCGGGGAACTGCACCATCTGCACGCCTTCGAAACTCCGCGGGTTTTCCAGCCAGAGCGCGATGAAGAAACCCTGCAGGATCCCTAAGCCCACCGTCAGGTACCGGGAGTACTGGTTGATCTTGCGCCGGCCGGACTCCCCTTCCTCCTTGGCCATCTGCTCCAGCCGCGGCAGCACCACCACCAGCAGCTGCATGATGATCGAGGCCGAGATCGCCGGCATGATCCCCAGCGCGAAGATCGTCATCTGGGAGAGGCCGCCGCCGCTGAACAGGTCCATGACCGTGAACAGCGTCCCCCCCAACTGCTGGCTCATCCTGTCAAAGAACGCCCGCAACGCCTGCCCGTCAATCCCCGGCAGCGGGATGAAATCGCCCACCCGGTACACGGCGATCAGGCCAATCGTCACAAGGATCCGGCGCCTGAGCTCCGGAACCTTGAAACTGTTGGCCAGCGCGCGGAGCATCCGGGCTAGGCCTGAAGAACCTCAGCCGACCCGCCGGCCGCGGCGATCTTCTTGAGCGCCGACTCCGAGAACCGGTGGGCCTTGATCGTCAGCGGATGGGCCAACTCCCCGTCCCCCAGCACCTTGACCGGGTGCCGCTCCGCTCCCACGAGACCTTTCTCCGCCAAAAGCTTCGGATCCACAACACTGCCGGATGAAAAGCGGTTCAACTCCCCCAAATTCACGATCTGCACCGGGACCTTCGGGTAAGAGGTAAAACCGCGCTTGGGCACCCGCCGGATCAGCGGCATCTGGCCGCCCTCGAACTCCGCGCGGATCTTCGATCCGGAGCGGGAGAGCTGCCCCTTCTGTCCCCGGCCGGAGGTCTTGCCGTGCCCCGAGGAGCGGCCGAATCCGACCCGCTTCTTCCGGTGCGTCGCCCCCTTGGGTGGCCTTAACTCCCCCAGCCGTTTCACAGGAGCTCCTCAACGGGCGCGTGCCGGAGCGCGATCACCTCTTCCGGCCTCTCCAGACCCTGGAGCCCGGTGACCGTGGCCCGGATCACGTTGATCAGATTGTTGGAGCCGATCGATTTTGACAAAATATCCTTGATGCCGGCCGCGTCGCAGACCGCGCGCACCGTCCCGCCGGCGATCACGCCGGTGCCGGGAGCCGCCGGCTTGAGCAGAATGCGGGAGGCCCCGTATTCCCCGATCGTCTCATGCGTGATGGTCTTATCCCGCATCGGCACCTTGAACATCGCCTTGCGGGCCTGCGTCAGCCCCTTGCGGATCGCGTCGGCTACCTCGTTTGCCTTGCCGAGGGACCAGCCGACCCGGCCCTGGCCGTCGCCCACCACCACCAAAGCGCTGAAGGAAAGCCGCTTCCCTCCCTTCGTCACCTTGGCGACACGGTTGATGGCCACCACCTTCTCAACAAGTTCGCTCTGGCCCTGATCACCCCGCGGACCGCCGGGACCGCCCCGTCCGCCGCCCGGACCACCCCGCCCACCGCCGGGACCACCACGACCGCCGCCCGGACCGCCCCGCCCACCGCCGGGACCACCGCGACCGCCGCCCGGACCACCGCGACCTCCGGCCCCTCCGACCCGCCCGCCTCTCGGTCCGGGGCTCACAGCGCCAACCCCTTCGAGCGGGCGGCTTCCGCCAGCGCTTTCACACGGCCGTGGTAAGCGTACCCGCCGCGGTCAAAAACCACCTGCTTGAGCCCCAAGGCGACGGCCGACTGGGCCACCCATTCTCCGAGCTGCTTGGCTGCCTCCACGTTGCCCCCTTTTGGAAATTTCTTCCGGAACTCCGGTTGCCGCGTGGAGCAGGTCAGCAGGGTGCGGTGGGCCTGATCATCCACAATCTGCGCCACCAGGTGCAAATGGCTGCGATGCACCACCAGCCGCGGGCGCTCCGGGCTGCCCGAGACTTTTTTTCGGACCCGCAGATGCCGGCGGATCCTTTTCAGCTCCCGAACCGACGTGGCGCCCATTTACGCCACCGCCTTCCCCGCCTTGCGGCGGATCACTTCGCCCACGTATTTGATCCCCTTGCCCTTGTAGGGTTCCGGCGGCCTGAACGCCCGGATTCGGGCCGCCACCTGTCCCACCAGCTGTTTATCCACGCCCTTGATCACCACCTGGGTCGCTTTCGGCACCTCGATCGTGATGCCGGCCGGGGCCGTGAACACCACCGCGTGCGTGAAGCCGACATACATCTCCAGCCGGGGGCCGGTCACCTGCGCCTTGTAACCCACACCGGAAAGCTCCAGCTCTTTAGAGAATCCCTCGATAACGCCCCGCACCATATTGGCGATCAGCGTCCTGTGCAGGCCGTGAAGACTCTTCACCCGCTTCTCATCGTTGCTGCGCTTAACCCGCAACTGGCCCTCGGTCTTCTCGACGCTCAACTCCGGAGGAACCTGGTGCGTCAGCTTGCCCTTGGGCCCTTCCACAACCACGGTGGTTCCTTGAACCTCCACCTTGGCCTGGGGCGACAACGGAATGGACGCTTGTCCTACGCGAGACATCTCAAATCCCCTTTCGGATCACCACACATGACAGATCACTTCCCCGCCGACCCCCTGCGCGCGCGCCTGAGCGTCGGTCAGGATTCCATTCGGGGTCGTGAGGATCGTGGTCCCGATCCCCGAGAGAACCTTCGGGAGCTTATCCTTGCCCGCGTAAATCCTCAAACCCGGCCGGGAAACCCGCTTGATCTGGCGCAGGATCGGCTTCCGGGCCTTCGTGTACTTCAAGTAGATTCGCAGGATCCCCTGAGGATTCCCCTCCGCCATCAGCCGCCAATTCTGGATGTACCCTTCCTGCTTCAGGCACTCCATCAAGGCGGAGCCGATCCTGGAAGCCGGGGCATCCACCTGGGCCTTGCCGGCCCGGCTGCCGTTCCTCACGCGGGTCAACAGATCGCCGATCGGATCGCTCTGGCTCATCTTACCAACTCGCTTTCGTGATACCGGGGATCTCGCCGGCCTGCGCCAGCTCCCGGAAACAGATCCGGCAGACGCGGAACTTCTGGTAATAAGCGCCGGACCGCCCGCAGCGCAGGCACCGGGAATGCTGCCGGACCCGGAACTTCGGGGTCTTCTTCTGCCTCTCCAACTGTCCTTTTTTCGCCATAAGCCCTTTTACTCCTTGAAAGGCATCCCGAGCGCCTTGAGCAGCTCGAATGCTTGGTCGCGGCTTTTGGCCGTCGTGCAGATGACCACATTTCTTTGCCAGTTCCGGGGCGATCGTCTTACGGTACCGCTCCAGCAAACGGGGGACTTCCACTTTAGTCCTCTCGGCCGACACGGCGGCGGGGCTCATCAAAAGCTCTCCCCGCAAGCCCGGCAGATCCGAGACTTCGACCCGTCCTCGGCCTGCTTGAAACCGACCCGGACTCCCTTGTTGCACTTGGGGCAGACCGGCATCACCCGGTCCAGCGGCAGCCGGCTCTCCTTGCTGACAATCGCTCCTTGCGGGTTTTGCTCCGACCGGCGGGTGCTCTTCTTCACCAGACCGAGCCCCTCCACCACAACCCGTTCATCAACCGGAAAAACGCGGCGGACCTTTCCCTTCTTTCCGCGGTCCTTGCCGGAGATCACCACCACCTGATCGTCTCTCTTCACCCGAAACATCGTTACAGCGCCTCCGGAGCGAGCGAAATGATTTTCGTGAATTTCCTCTCCCGCAGCTCCCGGGCCACCGGGCCGAAGATGCGGGTCCCGCGCGGGTTGAGCTGCGCGTCCAGCAAAACCACCGCGTTCGTGTCGAACCGGATCGAGGAGCCGTCCGGCCGGCGAAGCGGGTTGCGCGTGCGCACCACCACCGCCTTAACCACTTCCCCTTTTTTGACAGCGGAGTCGGGCGTCACTTCCCGCACATTGGCGGTGATGACGTCGCCGATCTGCGCCCAAAGCTTGCCGTGCTGTCCGATCACACCGATCATCGCGGCCTTCTTGGCCCCCGTGTTGTCGGCGATCTCGAGGATCGACCGCATGCGGAGCATTAGGTCACCTCCGTGCTCTTGCGCACCACTTCCACCAGCCGCCAGCGCTTGTCCTTGGAGATCGGCCGCGTCTCTTCAATGCGGACCTCATCGCCAACCCGGGGCTTTTCACCGGCCACGTGCACTTTGAATTTCTTCACGCGCTTCATGACCTTCCGGTACATCGGATGCCGAACGAGCCGCGTTACCTGGACCACCAACGTCTGCGCCATCTGGTTAGAGAGGACCTTGCCGACCACCTGCTTGCGCCCTGTGGCTTGGCTCACTTTTTCTTCTCCTTGAGCAGCGTCAACGCCCGCGCCACGTCCCGGCGGACCTGCTTGATCCGATGGGGCTGGGAGAGCTTCCCCTCCGCCCGCTGCATCCTCAGGTCAAACAGCTCCAGCTTCAGCGCGTGCAGTTTCTGCGCCAAATCTTCCGCGTTGAGATCCTTGAGATCTTCCTTCTTCTTCGTCGCCGTAGCCATCAAGCCGCCTCCCGCGTCACGAAACGGGTCTTGAGCGGCAGTTTCGCCGCCGCCAGCCGCAGCGCCGTCCGGGCCAGATCCTGGGGGATCCCTTCCATCTCCACGATGATCTTGCCGCGCTTGACCACCGCCACCCAGAACTCCGGCTCGCCCTTGCCCTTGCCCTGCCGGGTCTCCGCCGGCTTCTTGGTGACCGACTTGTCCGGGAAAACCCGCAGGTAGACCTTGCCGCCGCGCCGCACGTGGCGGGTCAGAGCCACGCGGGCCGCCTCCAGCTGCGTGTGCGTCAGCCAACCGTTCTCCAGCACCTTGAGCCCGAACTCCCCGAAGGCCAGCTCAGCCCCCCGGGTCGCCAACCCACGCCGCTTGTTCCGTTGGCTCTTGCGGTATTTGACCCGCTTCGGGATCAGGGCCGGCATCTTATTTCGCTTGCTCCGCCTGTTCCTGCGGCTTCGCCGCCGGCTTGTGGACCCAGCACTTGACCCCGATCCGCCCATAGGTGGTCTTCGCTTCGGAGAAACCGTAGTCAATGTCCGCCCGGAACGTCCCCAGCGGGACCGAGCCGTCCTTGTAGGTCTCCACACGGGACATCTCGGCGCCGCCGAGCCGCCCCGCGCAGCGCAGCCGCACGCCCAAGGCGCCCGAGGTCATCGAGAGCTGGATCGCCCGCTTCATGGCCCGCCGGAACCCGATCTGGCGTTCCAGCTGGAAGGCCACGTTTTCCGATACCAGCTGCGCGTCGATCGCCGGGTTCTTGACCTCCTTGATGTCGATTTGGAGCTCCCGGTTCGCGATGCCCCGCAGATCGTCCCGCAGCCGGTCGATGTCCGCCCCGCGCCGCCCGATGATGATGCCGGGCCGGCCGGAGTGGATAATCACCCTCACCTTGCTGGCGGTCCGCTCAATCTCGATGCGGGCCACCGCCGCACCCGAGAGGGCCTCGCGAAGGTGCTTCCGGATCTTGTCGTCCTCGTGGAGCAGAAGGCCGAACATCGCGTCCTTCGCGTACCAGCGGGAACCCCAGGTCCGGCTGATCCCCAACCGGTTTGAGATAGGAGAAACCTTATGCCCCACGGCTTGTTCCTTCCTTGGTGTCCAGTTCGATCGTCAGATGCGACATCCGCTTGCGGATCTCGGTCGCCCGCCCCATGGCGGTGGCCCGGTACCGTTTCTGCATCGGGCCCTCGTCCGCCGAGATATGGGAAACCACCAGCTGCCCCTCGGTCCAGCTGCCGTCCCGCGTGGCGCTCGCCACGGCGCTGTTGAGCACCTTGGAGATCGGGTGGCACGCTCCCTTGGGCAGGTGCTTCAGGATCGCCTGCGCCCGCGGCACTTCCACGCCGCGGATCAGACGGGCCACCAGCCGCATCTTCCGTGTCGAGACGGGGATAAAACGCCCTCTTGCCTTCGCAATCATCGCGCTCGCTTTCAGTTTAGGTCGGTGCCGGCGGCTTGGTGACGCCCTTGACGCCATGCTTCTTGAAAATCCGCGTCGGGGAAAACTCCCCCAGCTTGTGGCCCACCATGTTCTCGGTCACGAAGACCGGCAGGTGCTTGTTCCCGTTGTGCACCAGAAAGGTGATCCCCACAAAGTCCGGCGTGATCGTGGAACGGCGCGACCAGGTCTTGATCGGCTTGCGCTCTCCGCCTTTTCCGAGCTTGACGATCTTCTCCATCAAGCTCTGCTCCACGAACGGCCCCTTGCTCGTTGATCGTCCCATAAGGTTCCTTAGTTTCTCCGTTTCACGATGTAGCGGTCGGACCCCTTGCGCCTCTTCCGGGTCTTGAACCCCTTGGCCAGCTGGCCCCAGGGCGACACCGGGTGGGGATTGCCCTGGCCGGACTTCCCCTCGCCGCCCCCGTGCGGGTGGTCATGCGGGTTCATCGCGATCCCTCTCGTGTGGGGTCTGCGCCCCATCCAGCGGGAGCGGCCCGCTTTACCCAAGGAGATCGCGTCGTGGTCCTCATTGCCCACCTGCCCGATGGTGGCGTAGCATTCCGTCCGGACCTTGCGCATCTCGCCCGAGGGAAGCCGCAGCGTCGCGAAGACCCCCTCTCTCGCCAGCAGCTGGGCCGAAGCGCCGGCCGAGCGGACGATCTGCCCGCCCCGTCCCGGCTCCAGCTCGATGTTGTGGATGAAGGTGCCCAGCGGGATCGCCTCCAGCGGCAGCGCGTTGCCCGGCGTCACCTCGGCTCCCGGCCCGGCCATCACCTGCATGCCGGCCTTGAGTTCCCGCGGCGCGATGATGTAGGCCTTCTCGCCGTCCGGGTACTGCAGCAGCGCCAGCCGCGCGGAACGGCCCGGGTCGTATTCCAGCGCCAGCACCTGCGCGGCTACATCCCGCTTGCGCCGCTTGAAATCCACGATCCGGATCATCCGCTTGTGCCCGCCGCCCCGGTGCCGGGACGTCACCCGCCCTTCGGAGTTGCGCCCGCCCGAGCTGTGCCGCGCGATCAACAGACTCCGCTCCGGCTCCTTCTTGGAAAGCTCACTGGTATCCACCGCCGTCATGTGGCGGCGGGAAGGGGTGTACGGCTTATACTTTTTGATTCCCATTTAGTTCGCGACCTCGATCTTGGATCCTTCGGCCAACGTCACCACGGCCCGCTTCCAGTTGGGCTTCCATCCCCAGCGAGCACCCACGCGGCGCGGCTTGCCGGGCATCACCGAGATGTTCACGTCCTGCACCTTCACCTTGAACAGCTCCTCCACCGAGCGCCTGACTTCCTGCTTGTTGGCGCGGGGGCTGACCAGGAAGAAGTATTTCCGCTGGGCTGCGGCCTTAGTCCCCTTCTCGGTCCGCATCAGCTCCGTGATCACGTCGGCGGCGGCGCGGGTGGTCATGACGGCAGGGCCTCCCAGCCCTTGAACGCCTCGGCCGCCACCACCAGCTTGTCCGCCGAGAGGACGTCGTAGCAGTTCAGGTCGGAGGCCGGCTTCACGGCCATCACCCCTTTCAGATTCCGGGAAATCCGGACCAGCTCCGGCGAGGATTTCTCCACCACCAGAAGCGCCTTTTGATCCGCCTGGATCTTGCGCAGCAGCTGCGCCAACGCCTTGGTCTTCGGCGCGATCCCTTCAAAGCTCTTCACCACCGCCACCGCCTCACTGTTCACCTTGTCCCGAAGACTGTTGACCAACGCCACCTTCCGCACGCTGGCCGGCAGTTCGTACCGGAAATCATGCGGATGGGGCCCGAAGACGATGCCTCCCTTGCGCCAGATCGGCGAACGGCTTGAGCCGGCCCGGGCCCGGCCGGTGTGCTTCTGCTTCCAGGGCTTCTTGCCGCCGCCGCTGACCTGCCCGCGGGTCTTCGTCTCGGCATTTCCTTCCCGCCGGTTGGCCAGGTACATCCGGACCGCCTGCCAGAGGACCGCCTCGTTGACGGGCCCTTCCAGCGCCGCCGGCACCGGCACGGAGCCGGCCGCCTTGCCTTCCAGATCGAACATTTGGATTTCAGACATTGCTGAACCCCACGTCATTCCGAGGCCGCCAGGCCGAGGAATCTCGAATTTCAAAACGAGATCCCTCGCTGCGCTCGGGATGACATTCGCCCGGCAAACTTACCTCGCTTCGCTCCGTAAGTTTGGGGCTCATGTCACTTCTTACCGCCCGCGGCCTTCGCCGGAGGCGAACCCGCCTTCGGCGGGGGTTTAGCCCCGCCCGCCTTCGCTCCGCCCGAGGGCTGAGCGGCCGACTTCTTCTTCGTCACCGGTGCGTGAACGATCTTCGGTCCCTTCCATGACCTGCGAATCAGAACGATCTTCTCATCGCTTCCGGGAACCGACCCCTTGATCAGCAGCAGGTTCTGCGCCGCGTCCACCCGGATCACCTCCATGGCCGGCGTCGTGACCGTCCGGTCTCCCATGTGCCCCGGCATGTGGTGCCCTTTGAAAACACGGGAGGGGTCGGTGCTGGACCCGATCGAACCGGGCCGGCGGTGCGTCATCGAACCGTGCGTCTGCTTGCCGCCCTTCCAGTGCCAGCGCTTCACCCCACCCTGGAACCCCTTGCCGATCGAGCGGCCGGTCACATCCACCCGGTCCCCCGGCTTGAAGATCTCCACCGTCACCACGGAACCCAGCGCCACTTGCTCTTCCTTGGGGATCCGGAACTCCCGCAGCACCCGCTGCGGCTCCACCTTGGCCTTCGTAAACTGTCCGGTGAGCGCTTTGTCCATTCTCTTAGGGTTCGCCGCGCCGAACCCGATCTGAACGGCCCGATAGCCGTCCTTCTCGAGGGTCCGCTCGGCCACCACCGGGCAGGGCCCCGCCTCCAGGACGGTCACCGCCACCGGGCGGCCGTCCTCGCGGAAGACCTGCGTCATCCCCAACTTCTTTCCGATGAGGCCGATGCCGGCTTTCATTACTTGATCTCCACGTCCACGCCGGCCGGCAGGTCCAGTTTCCGGAGCGCGTCCACGGTCTTGGAGGTCGGGTTCACGATGTCCAGCAGCCGCTTGTGGGTCTTCATCTGGAACTGCTCGCGCGACTTCTTGTCCACGTGCGGCGAGCGCAGCACCGTGTAGACCGTCCGCTGCGTAGGCAGCGGAATCGGCCCCGACACCTCGGCGCCCGTCCGCCGGGCGGACTCCACAATCTCCGCCGCGGATTGGTCCAGGATGCGGTGGTCGTACCCTCTCAATTTAATTCGGATCGTCCGCTCAGCCATTGCGCCTGCTCCCTTCACGCCCCTGCATGATCTTCTCCTTCTGGGAGGCCGGAACCTCCTGGTAAGCAAGCGGCTCCATCGCGTAGGAGCCGCGGCCCTGGGTCAAGCTGCGCACCTTGGTCGCGTAGCCGAACATCTCTCCCAGCGGCACCTCGCCCCGGATCACCTTCACGTTAGCCCGCTGGCCCATATCGAGGATCCGGCAGCGGCGGCTGTTCAGGTCGCCCACCACCTCGCCCAGGAATTCCTCCGGCACCACCACTTCCAGCTTCATGATCGGCTCCAGGAAGATCGGTCCCGCCCTTTTCACCGCTTCCCGCAGCGCCATGGAGCCGGCGATCTTGAACGCCATTTCCGAAGAGTCCACGTCGTGGTACGAGCCGTCCACCAACTGCACCAGGATGTCAATGACCGGGTAGCTCGCCAGAACGCCGCTGGCCGCCGATTCCAGGATTCCCTGCTTAGCGGGCGAGATGAATTCCTTCGGGATGGTGCCGCCGGTGATCTTGCTTTCAAAGACCACCCCGGAGCCCCGCTCACCCGGCTCGATGTCGATCACCACGTGCCCGTACTGCCCGCGGCCGCCGCTCTGCTGGATGAACTTGCCCGGCACTTCTTCGGCTTTCTTGGTGATCGTCTCCTTGTAGGCCACCTGCGGCGGGCCTACCTTGGTGTTCACCTTGAATTCCCGCTTCATCCGGTCCAGCAGCACCTCCAGGTGCAGCTCCCCCATGCCGGCAATGATCGTCTGCGCGGTCTCGGCATTGTAGCGGACGCGGAAGGTCGGGTCCTCTTCCTGAAGGCGGGCCAGCGCGTTGCCCAGCTTGTCCTGGTCCATCTTGGTTTCCGCCTCGATGGCCAGAGAAACCACCGGCTCAGGGAAGCTCATCCCTTCCAGAAGAATCGGGTGATCCTTGTCGCAGATCGTGTCGCCGGTCTTCGTTTCCTTGAGGCCGACCGCCGCCGCGATGTCGCCGGCGCCCACTTCCTTCACGATCTCCTGCTTGTTCGCGTGCATCCTGACCAGCTTGCCGATCCGCTCCTGCTCGTCCTTGTTGGCATTGATGTAATAAGCGCCCGACTTCAGGACACCTGAGTAAACCCTCAGGAAGGTCAGCTTGCCCACAAACGGGTCGCTCATGATCTTGAAGGCCAGCGCCGACATCGGCTCATCGTGCTTGGTATGGCGCTCCTCTTCCTTCTGCGTGTTCGGGTTGATCCCTTTGATCGGCGGTACCTCTAGCGGGCTGGGCAGGTATTCGCAAACGGCGTCCAGCAGCGGCTGGACCCCTTTGTTCCTCGCCGAGGCGCCCGTGAAGACCGGGACGATCTTGTTGGCGATCGTGGCCCGGTGGATCGCCTCATGCAGCTCCTCCACCGAAACCGGCTGTTCGTGGATGTACTTCTCCATGATCTTGTCGTCAACCTCGCCGACCCTCTCCACCAGCAGATGCCGCCACTCCTTGACCTTCTCCGCCATGTCGGCCGGGATCGGCTTCTCCTCGATGTTGACGCCCTGGTCCTTGTCCCAGATCAACGCCTTCTCCCGCAACAGGTCAATGACGCCCACGAAATTGGTTTCCGACCCGATCGGCAGCTGCAGCGCCACCGGACGGTGGCCGAGGCGCTCCTCGATCTGCTTGAAGGTGCCGTAGAAATCGGCCCCCGTCCGGTCCATCTTGTTGATGTAGCACATGCGGGGGACGTTGTACCGGTCGGCCTGCCGCCACACGGTCTCGGACTGCGACTCCACGCCGCTCACCGCGTCGAAGATCACCACCGCGCCGTCGAGCACCTTCAACGAGCGCTCCACCTCCACCGTGAAGTCCACGTGGCCCGGCGTGTCGATGATGTTGATCCGGAAATCCTTCCAAAAGGTCGTGATGGCGGCCGCCGTGATCGTGATGCCCCGCTCCTGCTCCTGCGGCATCCAGTCGGTGGTGGTCGTCCCCTCATCCACCTCGCCGATCCGATGGATCCGGCCCGTGTAGAAAAGGATCCGCTCGGTGGTCGTCGTTTTCCCGGCATCAATGTGGGCGACGATCCCGATGTTTCGGGTCTTCTCCAACGGGTAAGTGACTCCGTCGGACTCCATCATCTCGGATTGGGGTCTAGCCATGGTCCCTTTTTACCAGCGGTAATGGCTGAAGGCCTGGTTGGCCTCCGCCATCCGGTGCATGTCCTCTTTCCGTTTCACGGCGGAACCCTGGCCCTGGTAGGCCGCGATCAGCTCCTCGGCCAAACGGTCCTTCATCGGCTTGCCGGTCCGGCCCCGCGCGTAATCCCGGAGGCCTTTCAGCGCCAGGAAGACGCCGCGGTCCTGCCGCACCTCGATCGGGACCTGGTAGGTGGCCCCGCCCACGCGGCGGGACTTCACCTCCACCAGCGGCCGCGCGTTCTCCACCGCTTTCTGGAACATCGCCAGCGGGTCGGGTGCGTTCACCTTCTGGCTCGCCTGGTCCATCGCTCCGTAGACGATCCGCTCGGCGATCGACTTCTTGCCGGAGACCATCACCATGTTCACGAACCGGTGGACCAGCTTGGACCCGAATCTAGGGTCCGGCGGCGTGATTCTCTTATCGATGCGTCTGCGTCTCATGAGTTCCTTATTCCTTCGGCCTCTTGGCCCCGTACTTCGAGCGGGACTTGCGGCGCTGGTTCACGCCCGAGGCGTCCAGCGTGCCGCGCACAATGTGATAGCGGACGCCCGGCAAATCCTTCACGCGGCCGCCGCGAACCAGCACGATCGAGTGCTCCTGCAGGTTGTGCCCCTCGCCGGGGATGTAGCCGGTGACCTCAATGCCGTTCGTCAGCCGGATACGCGCGATCTTGCGCAGCGCCGAGTTGGGCTTCTTCGGGGTCATCGTCCTCACCTGCAAACAGACGCCGCGCAACTGGGGCCGCATTTGGAGCGCGGGCGACTTGGTCTTCTTGATCTTTTCCTTACGCCCCTTGCGGATCAGCTGCGAGATCGTCGGGCACATCTTAAGATTCGTCGCTCCCTTCTTCATCCTTCTCCGGCGTTTTTTCCTTCTCTGCCTCTCCCGCCGGCTCCGGCTCCGGAAGCGCCGCGCCCAGCTTCACCATCTCCACATTCTGGTGCGCCTTGAAACCGGACCCCACCGGGACCAGGTGCCCCATGATCACGTTCTCCTTGAGGCCCAGCAGGTCGTCCCTCTTTCCGGCAGTCGCCGCTTCGGTCAGCACGCGGGTGGTCTCCTGGAAGCTGGCGGCCGAGATGAAGCTCTCCGTGGAGAGGGAGGCCTTGGTGATGCCCAGCAGCAGCTGCGTGGCCGAGGCCGCCTTGCCGCCCTTCTTGCCCATCCGGTCGTTCTCTTCCTGGAAACGGATCTTGTCCACCTGGGAGCCCACCAGGAACTCGGTGTCCCCCGCGTCGTCAATGCGGACCTTGCGCAGCATCTGGCGCACGATGCACTCAATGTGCTTGTCGTTGATCCGCACGCCCTGCAGCCGGTAGACCTCCTGGATCTCGTTGACCAGGTACTCCTGCAGTTTCTTGTCGCCGCCGATGCGCAGGATGTCCTGGGGCACCACCGGACCGTCAATCAGGGGCTGGCCCGCGGTGACCCAGTCCCCCTTGTAGACGTTCAGGTGTTTGCCGTGCGGGATCAGGTACTCTTTCTTCATACCGGTCGGGCTCTTGATGACCACGCGGCGCTGCCCCTTCTTGGAATCCCCGAATTCGACCACCCCGTCAATTTCGCTGATGATGGCCGGGTCCTTGGGTTTGCGGGCCTCGAACAGCTCGGCCACGCGCGGGAGCCCCCCGGTGATGTCCTTGGTTTTCGTGACGACGCGCGGCGTCTTGGCGAGCAGGTCGCCCGCCTCCACCCGCTGGCCATCCTTCACCATCACGTGAGCGCCGGCCGGGATCGGGTAGAGAGCCAGCACCTCCCCCTTCGCGTCCTCCAGCACCAACTGAGGGTGGAACTCGCCGCGATGCTCGATCACGATCCGGTCCGGAAGGCCGGTGGCCGGATCCACGTCGGTCCGCATCGTGACCCCTTCCTTCAGGTCCTCGAACCGGACCTTGCCCGAACCCTCGGTGAGGATCGGGACCGTGTAGGGGTCCCAGCGGACCAGGATTTCGTCCTTGGAGATCTTCTCCCCGTCGCCGTGCTTGAAGATGGCGCCGGCGGGCACCGTGTAGCGGTCCAGCTCCCGGCCGCTCTCATCGTTGATCGAGACCTGGCCGTTGCGGTTCAAGACCACCCATTCCTTGACCTTCTGGACCGAGCGGATGTTGTGGAACTTGATGAGCCCCTTGTTCTTCGCCTTGATGTTGGAGGTCTCAATGACCCGGAACGCGGTGCCTCCGATGTGGAACGTCCGCATCGTCAGCTGCGTGCCCGGCTCGCCGATGGACTGCGCGGCGATGATGCCGACCGCCTCACCCACCTCGACCAGCCGCCCGGTCGCGAGATTCCGGCCGTAGCAGCGGATGCAGACGCCCCGCTTGGAATCGCAGGTGAGGACGGACCGGATCCGGATCTTCTCGATGCCGGCCTGCTCGATCTTGGCGGCCGCTTCCTCGGTGATTTCATTGCCGGCCTCAACGATCATCGTGTCGCTGATCACGTCGGCGATGTTGTCCACCGCCACGCGGCCGATGATGCGCTCGCGCAAGGGGACCACCACCTCGTCCCCTTCGATGATCGCGCTGATCAAGATGCCGTTCAAGGTGCCGCAATCTTCCTCGTTGATGCAGACATCCTGCGCCACATCCACGAGCCGCCGGGTCAGGTACCCGGAGTCGGCGGTCTTCAAGGCCGTGTCGGCCAACCCCTTGCGGGCGCCGTGCGTCGAGATGAAATACTCCAGCACGGTCAGCCCTTCGCGGAAGTTCGCCGTGATCGGGCTCTCGATGATCTCGCCCGAGGGCTTGGCCATCAGCCCGCGCATGCCGGCCAGCTGCCGGATCTGTTGCTTAGAACCACGGGCGCCCGAATCGGCCATCATGAAGACCGGGTTAAAGGGGTCCATCTGTTTGAAGATCAGGTCCGACACCCGGTCCGTTGCGTGGGTCCAGATGTCGATCACCTTGTTGTGCCGCTCCTGGTCGGTGATGAGGCCCTTCCGGTACTGGTCCTCCACCTCGGCCACCTCAACGCGCGCTTCCCCAATGATCTTTTCCTTCTCCTTCGGCACCTGCAGGTGGTCCACGCAGATCGACAAACCACCCCGCGTCGCCATCTCGAACCCGAGCCGCTTCAAGTCATCCAGCAGCTGCACAGTCCGCGTGTGCCCGCACTGCTTGTAGGCCCGGACCACCAAGTCGCTCAGCACGCTCTTGTTCATCACTTCGTTGACGAACTCCATCTCCGGCGGCAGGATCTCGTTCAAGCGGATCCGGCCCGGCGTGGTCTCAATGATCTTGCCCTTCTCCCGCAGCTTGACCTTCGCGTGCAGGGCGACCTCGTCCTCCTCCAGCGCCAGCAGCGCCTCATCGCGCGTCGCGAAGACCAAGCCGGCCCCCTTCATCTCCGGCCGCTCCCGGGTCAGGTAGTGGCAGCCCAGCACGATGTCCTGCGTGGGGCTCAAGATCGGCTGGCCGTTGGCCGGCGAGAAGACGTTGTTGGTGGAGAGCATCAGCAGCCGCGCTTCCATCTGCGCCTCAATGGACAGCGGCACGTGCACGGCCATCTGGTCCCCGTCGAAGTCCGCGTTGAAGGCCGTGCAGACCAGCGGGTGCACCTTGATCGCCTTGCCCTCGATCAGCATCGGCTCAAACGCCTGGATGCCGAGGCGGTGCAGCGTGGGGGCCCGGTTGAGCATCACCGGGTGGTCCCGGATCACGTCCTCAAGGATGTCCCACACCTCCAGCCGCGCCCGCTCCACCATCCGCTTGGCCGACTTGATCGTGTGGACGAAGCCGCGCTCGCGCAGCTTCTTGATGATGAACGGCTCGAACAGTTCAAGGGCCATCTTCTTCGGCAGCCCGCACTGGTTGAGTTTGAGCTCCGGCCCGATCACGATCACCGACCGGCCCGAGTAGTCCACCCTTTTCCCAAGCAGGTTCTGGCGGAACCGCCCCTGCTTGCCCTTGAGCATGTCGGCCAGCGACTTGAGCGGCCGGTTGCCGGGCCCCAGCACCGGGCGGCCGTGCCGCCCGTTGTCGAACAGCGCGTCCACCGCTTCCTGCAGCATCCGCTTCTCGTTGCGCACGATCACGTCCGGGGCTTTAAGCTCCATCAGCTTCTTCAGGCGGTTGTTGCGGTTGATCACGCGGCGGTAAAGGTCGTTCAGGTCGCTGGTCGCGAAGCGGCCGCCGTCGAGCGGCACCAGCGGGCGCAGGTCCGGCGGGATCACCGGGATCACCGAGAGGATCATCCACTCGATCTTGTTGCCCGACTTGCGGAAGCTGTCCGCGATCCGGAGCATCTTGATCAATTTCTTCTGGAGCTGCTCCCCCTTGGCCGTTTTGAGATCCCGTTTAAGCTTCTCGGCCATCTTGTCCAGGTCCAGCTCCTTCAAGAGCTTGCGGACCGCCTCGGCCCCCATCTCGGCCTCAAAACCGTGGCCGTACTTCTTGACGGCTTCCTGGTAGCGCTCCTCCGACAAAAGCTCTTTCTTCTTGAGCGGCGTCTCGCCCGGATCAATCACCACGTACTCTTCGTAGTAGATGACCCGCTCGATGTCCCGCAGGTTCATGTCCAGAAGGGTGGCCAGGCGGCTCGGCATCGCCTTGAAGAACCAGACGTGCGTGACCGGCGCGGCCAGCTCAATGTTGCCCATCCGCTCCCGCCGCACGCTGGAACGGGTGACCTCCACGCCGCAGCGGTCGCAGACGATCCCCTTGTACTTGACCCGCTTGTACTTCCCGCAGCTGCACTCCCAGTCCTTCGTCGGCCCGAAGATCCGCTCGCAGAAGAGACCGTCCTTCTCCGGTTTGAGGGTCCGGTAGTTGATGGTCTCGGGTTTCTTCACCTCGCCGCGCGACCAGCCCTTGATCACTTCGGGAGAGGCCAGCCGGATCGAGATCGCGTCAAACGCGGCGGCTTCGGGAGCGGACCCCGCCTCCGCGGCGAGCCCCAGGTCCCGCGCGGCTTTTTCTACCCGGTCCAGTTTTTCCCGTTCCAGCCGGTCCAGTTCTCGCGTGCTCTCAGGCATTACGACGCCGCCCCCTTCCGCTCGGTACGGATGTCCAAGCACAAACTCTGAAGTTCTTTCACCAGCACGTTGAAGGATTCCGGCGTGCCCGGATGCAGCGAATGCTCCCCCTTGACGATCGATTCGTAGATGCGGGTGCGCCCCACCACGTCGTCCGACTTGACGGTCAGCAGCTCCTGCAGCGTGTAGGCGGCGCCGTAGGCCTCGAGGGCCCAAACCTCCATCTCGCCGAACCGCTGCCCGCCGAACTGCGCCTTGCCGCCCAGCGGCTGCTGCGTGACCAGCGAGTACGGCCCGATCGAGCGGGCGTGGATCTTGTCGTCCACCAGGTGGATCAGTTTCATCATGTAGATGTGGCCGACCGTCACCTCCTGGTCGAACAGGTTTCCGGTCATGCCGTCCCGCAGCACGGTCTGGCCGCTCTCCGGGATCTTCGCCTCTTTCATGAGGGCCTTGATTTCGGACTCGCGCGCCCCGTCGAACACCGGCGAGGAAATCCTGAGATTCAGCACCTTCGCGGCCCAGCCCAAATGGGTCTCCAGGATCTGTCCGACGTTCATCCGGGACGGCACGCCGAGCGGGTTTAAGACGATGTCCACCGGGGTGCCGTCGCTCAGGTACGGCAGGTCCTCCACCGGAAGGATCTTCGCGATCACCCCCTTGTTCCCGTGGCGGCCGGCCACCTTGTCGCCGACCTGCACCTTCCGCTTCGAGGCCGCGTAGACCACCACCTTCTTCAAGACACCCGGAGGAAGCTCGTCGCCTCTCTTGAGCTGGTCCAGCTCGCGGCCCTCTTCGTAGGCGAACTCCGCCAACTGGTCATTGAGCACGAGCAGCGCCTTGCGCAGATCCTCTTCCTTCTCCTTGTCGGTCAACCGGACATCTTCCAGGTCGGCCTTTTCCAGCTTCGCGATGTCCTTTGCTTTCACCGTCTGATGTTGGGCAACCAGCACATGGCCTGTTTCTTCATCCACGATGGAGTGCTCCAGCTTCTGGCCGACCAGCAGCCGGCTTAAGAGCTTCAGACGCTCTTTGCGGACCGTCTTGATCTGGCCCTGGAAGCTCTTGTGGATGGCGTCCGTCTTGCCCTGCTCCTCAGCCACTTCTTCCTTGGTCTTGGCGCGCACCTTCTTGCGGGAGAAGACCTTCACGTCCACGATGATCCCCTCAACGCCGGGCGGCACCGTGAGCGAGGCGTCCCGCACGTCGCCGGCCTTCTCGCCGAAGATCGCCCGCAGCAGGCGCTCCTCGGGGGACTGCTCGGTCTCCGATTTCGGGACCACCTTGCCGACCAGGATATCTCCGGGATGCACCTCGGCGCCGATGCGCACAATGCCGTGCTCGTCCAGGTCCTTCAAGGCCTCCTCGCCGACGTTCGGGATGTCCCGCGTGATCTCCTCGTTGCCGAGCCGCGTGTCCCGCGCCTCAATCTCAAACTCCTCGATGTGGACCGAGGTGAAGTCGTCGTCCTTGACCATCCGCTCGCTGATGAGGATCGCGTCCTCGAAGTTGTACCCGCGCCACGGCATGAAGGCCACCAAAAGGTTCTTGCCCATCGCCAGCATACCGTCCTTGGTGGCGGAGCCATCGGCGATCACCTGTCCGGCCTTCACCTTCTGGCCCACCTCGACCATCGGGCGCTGGTTGATGCTGGTGTTGGCGTTGGACCGCTGGAATTTCTTCAGCGGGTAGGTGATCCGGTCCACGATGATCCGGTCGGACTGCACCTCTTTCACGGTGCCGGCCTCGGTGGCCACCACGACCGCCCCGGAATCCTTCGCCGCGCGGGCCTCCATGCCGGTGCCGATCAGCGGCGGGTCCGGGAACAGCAGGGGCACCGCCTGGCGCTGCATGTTGGAGCCCATGAGGGCGCGGTTGGCGTCGTCATGCTCCAGGAACGGTATTAAGGAAGCGGCCACGGAAACCAGCTGCTTGGGGGAGACATCCTTGAAATGGATCTCGGCCGGCGGGACCTGCGGGAAGTTGCCGCGGTGGCGGCAGCGGACCAGCTTGTCCAGAAGTTTGCCCGATTCGTCCATGCGGGCGTTGGCCTGCGCGATGACGTACTTGTCCTCCACGTCGGCCGACAGGAACTTCACCTTCTCGGTGACCCGGCCCTTCTCCACCACCCAATACGGGGTCTCGATGAAACCGAACTCGTTGATCTGGCCGTAGCTCGACAGGGAGGCGATGAGGCCGATGTTCGGGCCTTCCGGCGTCTCAATCGGGCAGATCCGGCCGTAGTGGGAGTGGTGCACATCCCGCACCTCGAACCCGGCCCGCTTGCGGGAGAGACCGCCCGGCCCGAGGGCCGAGAGGCGCCGCTTGTGGGTGAGTTCCGCCAGCGGGTTCGTCTGATCAAGGAACTGCGACAGCTGCGACCGGCCGAAGAAGTCCCGGATGAGGCCGGAGACCAGCTTCGCGTTGATCAGCTGGTGCGGCATCGTCACGTCCAGGTCGAAGATCGCCATCCGCTCCCGGACCGACCGCTCCACGCGGGAGAGCGCGATCCGGAACTGGTTCTGCAGCAGCTCGCCCACCGTGCGGACGCGCCGGGAGCCGAGATGATCAATGTCGTCCACATCTCCCTGCCCGCCCTTGAGGTTAAGGAAGTAGGACAGCACCGCGGTGACCGTCTTGGCGTCCAGGATCCGGCCGCTCAGGTCCCGGTCCATGCCGAGCTTGCGGTTCAAGATGTAGCGGCCGACTTTCCCTAAATCGTAGCGCTTCGGGTCGAAGTAGAGCCGCGTCAGCAGCGTCTGCGCCGAGGCCGGCGTGGCCGGGTCGCCGGGCCGCAGCTTGCGGAAGATGTCCATCACGGAGTCCTCGGGCGTGCGCATCCGGTCCTTCTCGAACGTCCGGATGATCTCGGGGGAGAGCTTCTTGAGCACCTTCAACTGGCGGATCTCCGAATTCCAGATCATCGTCAGGTGCTCCTTGCCGAGCTTCTCAAACCGCGGGATCAGCACGCCGTGCGTCTGGGGGTCCACGATGTCGGCCGCCAGCACCCGCCCGACCGCCTCCTTCATGTCGGACTGCTCCTGCGGCGTGATCGTCTCCACCCCGCAGAAGAGATTCAGGATCTCCTCGTCGCTGCCGGCGCCGATCGCCCGCAGGAAGGTCGTCACGAGAATCTTGCGCTTGCGGTCGATGACCGCGTAAAGAGTCTCGGTCAGATCGAACTCGAACTCCAACCACGCGCCGCGGTAAGGGATCACCCGAGCCGTGTACATCCGCTTGCCGTTCGGGTGCATCTCCTCCTCGAAGAAGACGCCGGGCGAGCGGTGCAGCTGGCTCACCACCACCCGCTCATCCCCGTTGATGATGAAGGTGCCGGTGGAGGTCATCAGCGGGATGTCGCCGAGGTAAACCTCCTGCTCCTTCATCTCCTTCGGGGTGCGAAGCCGCAAGCGGACCGAGAGCGGAGCCGCGTAGGTGAGCCCCCGCCGCTGGGATTCTTCCAGGTTGTACTTTGGTTTCCCGGTGGAGTAGGACATGTATTCCAGCTTGTACTTCCCGTCCACACTCTCGATCGGGAACACCTCCATGAAGACCTCCTGGAGGCCCTTGCTCTCCCGCTTGGTTTTCGGAACGCCCACCTGCAGGAACTCGGCAAACGGCTGGGTCTGGATCTGCAGCAGATCCGGGATATCCAGCCGCTCAGGAATGCGCCCGAAATTTTTGGTCTTGACCGTCATCTATTATCCCTTTGTCATTTCGAGGCCGCAGGCCGAGAAATCCCGATCTTCAAATCGAGATCCCTCGCTGCGCTCGGGATGAAATTCGACCAGCGGACTTGCGTCGCTACGCTCCGCAAGTCCGGGTCTCATTTCAATTCGACCTTCGCCCCGACCGCTTCCAGCTTCTGCTTGATGGAGTTCGCCTCTTCCTTCGAAGCGCCGTTCTTGACCGGCTTCGGAGCGGCATCCACCAGGTCCTTGGCTTCCTTGAGGCCGAGGGTCGTCACCGCCCGCAGCTCCTTGATGACCTGGATCTTGTTGGCGCCCACCTCAGCGAGGATCACGTCAAAGGTGGCCTTTTCCTCGGCCGCGGGAGCCGCCCCGCCGGCCGCCGCTCCACCGGCCGCCGCGACGGGGGCCATGGCGGCGGCGGAAACGCCGAACTTCTCTTCGATCCCCTTGACCAGCTTGTTCAGGTCGAGGACCGTCCAGCTCTCAATCGATTCCAACACATCATCCACGGCTACTTTTGACATCGTCTTTTTCTCCTTAAGTTTTTTTCTTCGCGACGGCGCTCAGCGCGATCGCCAATCCCCGGATCGGGGCGTTCGCCACAAAAGCCAGGCTCCGCAGCGGCGACTGCAGGATGCCGGCCAACTGCGACAGCAGCACCTGCCGGGAAGGCAGCGCCGCCAACGACTTGAGCTCCTTGGCATCCATCGCCTGGCCCGTCAGCATGCCGCCCTGCAGCACGAACCCTTCGTGGTCTTTCGCGAACTGCACCAGCAGCTTCGCCGCGGCCGCCACATCCCCTTCGATCGGGCTGACGGCGCAGGTTCCTTCCAGCGACTTCTCCAGATCGGCCCATCCCTTCTCCCGGAACGCGATCCGGCAGAGGCTGTTCTTGACCATGTAGAGGGAGCCGTTCAGCGACTGGCGCAGCCGGTTCAGGTCCCGCGTCGGGACCTTCTCCAGCTTGACCACCACCACGTTCTCCACCTTGGACAAAGAGTTGTTGAGATCCCGCACCCAGGCGGCGCGGACCTTCTGCCCGAGGCGCTGGGGTTTCTTGGCGGCTTCGGCGACGGCGGCGCTCATTCGGGCTTCCCTTCCGAGGGATCCAGCTTGATCCCCGGGCCCATCGAGGCAGCCAGGGAAACCGACCGCAGGTACTTCCCCTTCGCGGAGGCCGGCTTCGCCCGCCAGACCGCTTCCATCACCGCCTTCAGGTTCTGCTCGATCTGCTCGGCCGGAAAGGACTTCTTTCCGATGCCCAGATGGATGTCGGCCTGCTTGTCCATCCGGAACTCCACCTTGCCCTTCTTAACCTCTTTGACCGCCCTGGCAACGTCGGGCGTCACGGTGCCGGCTTTCGGGCTGGGCATGAGGCCGCGGGGCCCCAGCACGCGGCCGAGCTTGGCGATCTCGCGCATCAGGTCGGGCGTGGAGATCACCGCGTCGAACTCCATCCAGCCCCCCTCGATCTTCGGGATCAGTTCCTCGGAGCCGACCACGTCCGCGCCGGCCTCCTTGGCCGCCCGCTCGGCGTCCCCCTTCGCGAAGACCAGCACCCTCACCGCCTTGCCGGTGCCGTGCGGCAGCACCACGGTGCCGCGCACGTTCTGGTCACTCTGTTTCGGGTCCACGTCAAACGACATTGCGAGGTTCACCGTCTCGTCGAACTTCGGGGAGGGGGCCTTCTTGAGCAGCTCCACCGCCTCTTTGACGGTGTAGGCCTTCCCCTTCTCAACCAATTTGTCGGCTTCCAGCATCCGCTTGCCCATGTCAGCCCACCACCTCAATGCCCATGCTGCGGGCGGTCCCCTCGACCATCTTGACCGCCTGCTCCATTGAAGAAGTGTTCAAGTCCTGCTTCTTCGCCTGCGCGATCTCCAGCACCTTGGCCTTGGAGACCTTGCCGACTTTCTCGCGGTTGGGCGTGCCCGAGGCCTTCGCAACGCCGGCCGCCTGCTTGAGCAGCACCGAGGCCGGAGGGCTCTTGATAATGAAGGTGAAGGTCCGGTCCTCAAAGGCCGTGATCACCACCGGCAGCGTCAGCCCCTCCTGGCCCTTGGTCTTCTCATTGAAGGCCTTGCAGAATTCCATGATGTTGAGCCCGTGCGAACCCAGAGCAGGCCCCACCGGAGGGGCCGGGTTGGCCGCCCCCGCGGGACAATAGAGCTTGATGGATGCTATGACTTTTTTGGCCATCGGCTAGACTTTCTCGACCTGCCAGTACTCGAGTTCGACCGGGGTGGACCGCCCGAAGATGGTCACCATCACCCTCAGCTTGCCTTTTTCCGGGTGGATCTCTTCGACGGTCCCATTGAAATTTGTGAAGGGCCCTTCGTTGATCCGCACCGCCTCTCCCTTGTCGAAGATCACCTTCGGGATCGGCTTCTCCATCTTCTCCTGCGTCGCCTGGAGGATCTGCGCGACCTCCTCCTCCCGCAGCGGCACCGGCCGGGCACCCGACCCGACGAAACCGGCCACGCCGGGCGTCGTCTTGATCAGGTACCAGGTCTCGTCGCTTAAGGCCATCTCCACCAGCACGTAGCCCGGGAAGACGCGGCGTTCCGAGATCGTCTTCTTGCCGGCCTTCACCTCGGAGACCTTCTCCATCGGCACCAGCACCTGCGCGATCGCGTCGCCGCACGTGCCGGCGTCAATCACCTTCTGCAGCGAAGTCTTGACCTTCTCCTCCTGGCCGGTCAGCGTGTGGACGACAAACCACTGCTTAGGCATCGTCAGCGGATCACCCAGCTGATCAGCCGCGCGCAGACCAGGTCGATGAGGCCGATGACCGCTGCCAGCAGCGCCATCGCCACCAAGACCACTCTCGTCGAGTCCAATAGCTGCGGAAAGGTCGGCCATGAGACCTGGCTCAACTCGCTCTTGACATCTTTAATAAACGAAATCGTCTTTGTGATCACTGGATGATTTCCCAGGCCAGGAGGGATTCGGCGCCCTCCAGCCGGCTAAAGCCGGCTTCCGGGTCGGCCACTCGCCCCGCCAGAGGAAGTCGGCCCTCTCATAGGGTCGGGCCTCCCTGGATAAAACCGGGCGGGGCTCTCTTCGAATCCCTTACTGACCACCGATGTTTAGTCCCAGGCCAGGAGGGATTCGAACCCCCAACCATCGGATTTGGAGTCCGTTGCTCTACCAGTTAGAGCTACTGGCCTATTTGGTCTGGCGGTGCGGCGTATGCGACCGGCAGAACTTGCAGTACTTCTTGAGCTCCAAACGGTCGGGATGCTCTTTGGTGTTCCGGGTGGAAGCGTAATTGCGCTGCCGGCACTTGTCACACGCCAATGTAATCAATTCCCGCACCGCCGAGACCCCCCTCCCGAAAACGAAGACGGCGCAAGCTTAAACGCTTACGCCGTGATCTCCGTGATGACTCCCGCGCCCACCGTCCTGCCGCCCTCGCGGATGGCGAAACGGAGACCCTTTTCCATGGCGATCGGGGAGATCAGCTCAACGTCCACGTTGGCGTTGTCCCCCGGCATCACCATCTCGGTCCCCTTCTGAAGCGTCGCCACCCCGGTGACGTCGGTCGTCCGGAAGTAGAACTGCGGCCGGTAACCGGTGAAGAACGGCGTGTGCCGCCCGCCCTCTTCCTTCGTGAGGGCGTACACCTCCGCCTTGAACTTCATGTGCTGCGTGATGGACCCGGGCTTGGCCAGCACCATGCCGCGCTCCAGCGTGCTCTTGTCCGTGCCGCGCAGCAGGAGTCCCACGTTGTCGCCCGCCTGGCCCTCGTCCAGCGTCTTGCGGAACATCTCGACGCCGGTCACGACGGTCCTGCTCGTCTGAGGCCGCAGGCCGACCACCTCCACCTCTTCGTTCACGTGAACGACGCCGCGGTCGATCCGGCCCGTGCCGACGGTGCCGCGCCCGGTGATGGAGAAGACATCCTCCACCGCCATCAGGAACGGCTTGTCGATCTCCCGCTTCGGGGTCGGGATGAACTCGTCCACGGCTTTCAGCAGATCCATGATGGACTTCTCGCCCTCCGGATCCCCGGCCAGCGCCTTCATGGCGCTTCCCTTAATGATGGGGGTCTTGTCGCCCGGAAAACCGTACTTGGTCAGCAGCTCCCGGATCTCCAGCTCCACCAGCTCCAGCAGCTCGGGGTCGGTCACCAGGTCGCACTTGTTCAGGAAGACCACGATCGCCGGCACGTTCACCTGGCGGGCCAGCAGGATGTGCTCACGCGTCTGCGGCATCGGGCCGTCGGGCGCGCTCACAACCAAAATGGCGCCGTCCATCTGGGCGGCGCCGGTGATCATGTTCTTGATGTAGTCCGCGTGACCCGGGCAGTCCACGTGCGCGTAATGCCGGGCCTCGGACTCATACTCCACATGCGCGATGCTGACGGTCAAGATCTTGCTCTCGCCGCGGACCACGCCGCCCTTGGCGATGTCGGCATAGGACTTCTCCGTCGCATGGCCCTTCTTGGCCAGCACCTTCGTGAGAGCAGCCGTCAGCGACGTCTTCCCGTGGTCAACGTGGCCGATGGTCCCGATGTTGACGTGAGTCTTTGTACGCGAAAACTTTTCCTTTACCGCCATGGCACCCCCTCCAAAAGAAAATAGTCCACCGCTCCCTCAGCTGGAGACGGGAATTGAACCCGTGACCCCGTCCTTACCAAGGACGTGCTCTACCAACTGAGCTACTCCAGCGAAGCGATGGCTCGCTAATCAGCAGTAGAAACCAGTACTAGCCGTGCAAAAGACTTAATTATAGGCCCTAAGGGGCGGATGTCAAGATTATTTCTAACAGATTACACGGAAGTTAACTTTAGCGCGGTAAAAAAAGGAAGTGGAGCGGGCGGGCGGAATCGAACCGCCGTGAGGAGGTTGGAAACCTCCCATTCTGCCATTGAATTACGCCCGCGCTGAGTTTCAACCTATCATGCGGAAGAACATCAATCCCCAAAAGAGATCCTGTACGATTCCCAACGCCAGCGCCCCGCCGAGCCATGCGACCCAGGCCGGACCTTTCCTTGCCTGCCGCCGCACGAACCAAATTCCGGGAAGCAGACTGATCAGCCACGAAATCGCTGTGGGAACCGTATACGGCACCCTCTCCGGGGATGGAATCAGCGCATACTTTCCGAAGAACAAAAACCCCACCACAACCACGGAAAGAAGGATCGAAAAATAACCGATCACCAACGTGAGAAAGAATGTCAGGAAGAATCGGCCCATTCAATCCTTTCAAAAGAAAAATGGTGGGCAGGAGAGGATTCGGCGCCCTCCGCTCACTTCGTTCGCTCCGGGTCGGCCATTCGCCCCTCCCGAGGAAGTCGGCCTTCCCATAAGGTCAGGCCTCCCTCGACAAAAACAGTCGGGGCTCTCTTCGAATCCTCTCCCGCCCACTTCACTAAACAAAACAGGAGAGATAAAGGTGGTGGGCAGGAGAGGATTCGAACCTCTGTAGGCCTCTCGACCACGAGATTTACAGTCTCGCCCCTTTAGCCACTCGGGTACCTGCCCCCCAAGAACGCTCCATTGTACGGGGAGAAAAATATGAAAACAAGCCGGCCTCTTTCACAAAACCCGGAAACTCACTGAAGTCTTTCGCGTAGCGAATCTTCTTTTTCTGGCTATTCTTTGTAGGTTCCAGTCTCAAGGCCATCACGGTCTTGCATATCCTATCGACAGGCACATAGTAAACATGATGGTCTTGCGGATTAAAAACTGCAATCACATCAATCTGGGCTGAAGTATAAGGTTCCACGGACCAGTTATTGCTACTCTGACAATTAACACGGAGCTTTCCATCCTTAGGAGTGGTGTATTTCACCTGCGCTCTTAGAAATTTTCCGTCTTTTTCAGCCACTACGTCGTAGCGATGATTCTCTCCATAAGGCAACAAGATGTGCCATCCCTGCTGCATGAGGTCGGCACAAACATGGAGCTCTGCAATGGCGCCCTTGGTTTTCTTATGCATGGCTAAGCTGAGCCCGCGGTCCGAATCGAACGGACGCGCTCCCGCTTACAAGGCGGGTGCTCTACCAACTGAGCTACGCGGGCAGACAAACGTCTGTATTATATCAAAGAGCTTTCTGAAAAGCAGCAGGTAACGCGGCTAGCACGTCGCCGGCGGTGAGGGACACCTGACCTTGCTTTTTGGCGGCGAGGTCCCCCGCCAGACCGTGCAGATAAGCTCCCGCGACGGCCGCGTGAAAAGCGTCCGCCCCCTGGCCGATCAGGGCCGCGATCACTCCGGTCAGCACATCCCCCATGCCGGCGGTCGCCATGCCGGGGTTTCCGGTGGAGTTGATCACCACGCGGCCGGAGGGAGAGGCAACGACGGTGCGATGTCCTTTGAGCACAACCACCATGCCGAGCCGCTTGGCCGTCGCGACGGCGATTCCCTTCCGGTCGGACTGGACTTCCTTAATAGGGATCCCCAGCAAATTCGCCATCTCACCCGGATGAGGCGTGATCACCGTTTCCCCCGCCCGAAAAGAGCGCTTCAGTTTTTTGAGACCTTTGAGAGCGAAGATGCCGTCGGCATCCACCACCATCGGCTGGGTTGATTTGATGAGCAGGCGGCGGACCAATCTCGTTTGCGACATTCCCCGACCGAGGCCCGGCCCCACCGCGATGACGCTCGCCCGCTTCAATAGCGCCGACAAGCAAGCCGGCAGCGGATGGACCATCATCTCCGGCGGGGCTTTCTTGTCCACGATCGGATGGATCTCCTTCGGCACCGCCAAGGAGACCAGCCCCGCCCCGGAGCGCAGGGCCGCCTGCGCGCAAAGGATCGGGGCCCCGGTCATCCCCCGCGCGCCGCCGATCACCAGAACGTGGCCGTAGTCCCCCTTATGGCTGTCGGCCCTGCGATGCA
>Ga0080064_1001676_pt1 | contig 43002 bp, 24 predicted proteins | sample Subgrocontami54m_FD_69260 | JGI IMG/M metagenome (GOLD analysis project Ga0080064, IMG submission 69260) | Subsurface groundwater microbial communities from S. Glens Falls, New York, USA - GMW46 contaminated, 5.4 m (SPADES assembly) (version 2) ...
TTTGGCCCTGCCTGATTTTGCATCCTTTTCTGTATTCGACATCTCCACCAACGGTGACACGCCCGCTGGTAATGGCATCTTTTGCCATGCCACCGGTGTCGCACAGGCCTGAGGCTTTGAGAAGCTTGCTAAGCTCAATGTAATCTCCGGATATTGTAAATTTTTCCAAAATGTTGCCTTTCCATGTCTAGCTATGTTGCTGAAAAAAACCATTCGAGGGCATCAATCTTTGATCAACTCATCAAAAGTAAAATTTCCCTCCCCTGGCGGGAGGGAAAAAGGGGAGGGGGAAATAACATTCAGGCAAAGGCCACTCATCACACCGCCCCTAACCATCTCCCGTCAAGGGGGGACTTTTGGCGAGTTTGTCATCTCTCAGCGCCTCGAAAAGGTATTCGAGGCCGTTGACCTTTACTACATAAGACGTGCTAAGGAGTTCACCCAGTTCGCCCTTGGGAAAGCCTTTCCGGGAAAGCCAGATGAGATATGATTCCGGCAGATCCACCAGACGGCGGCCGACATACTTTCCATAGGGCATTCTTGCTTGAGCCAATTTCAAGAGGGCCTTATGATCAGGCTGAGTGTTGGGAGAATCTATCATTTAATATGAATTTGGGCTCCAAAGAATGCCATTAAACGACACTACGATGATGATATCTGATGGGGCCTATAACATAAGTGGAGCAATAAAGTAAATGGCCATAAAGGCCAGATATGCCGGGAGTTTCTAACCTGCTATCCGAGCCTTTCCCGTAATTGACATTTCTCGCAGTAAGTTGTAGTTTCCGCACACGATTACTAGCATGAGGGCATAAAGACAAAATAAAATGGACAACTTCGCATACATAGGGGCTGTGCTTGGTTTATCTGCCGGCATCTCGCCAGGCCCCCTCCTGGCGCTTCTTATCGCCGAGGTGCTTCAACATGGCGCCAAAGCCGGCATCAAAGTGGCGCTTGCTCCGGTTATTACCGATTCTCCCATCATTATTTTAGCGCTCTTTTTCGCGGCTAAGTTAGCCAGTTCTGGCAGGGCGTTGGGTATGGTGTCACTGGTGGGGGGTCTTTTTGTCTTATTTTTAGGCTGCCAAAATTTGGTTGCGAAGAGTCATGAACTTAAGATTGATTACGTCAGGCCAAATTCTTTAACCAAAGGAATTATCGTGAGCGTTTTAAGCCCTTACCCCTATCTATTTTGGCTGAGTGTGGGGGCGCCGTTATTAACCAAGGCCATGAGCCGAAATATTTTTACAGCATGGGCTTTCCTGGGCAGTTTTTATATCTGCCTTGTCGGCTCGAAGATGGTGCTTGCCGTACTGGTCGGCAGGTCCAGATCTTTTTTACAAGGTCAGATTTACATATACGTAAGGCGTGCTATTGGCTTACTGTTGTGTGCCTTGGCAATATTGTTGTTTCGTGATGGGCTTAGCCTGGCGAACTTAAAATAACAGGAGGGAAACAGATGGAACAAATCAAAGTGGTATTGCAGGACGACGAGATTCCCCGGCAGTGGTACAACATCCAGGCCGATTTACCGAAGCCGATGAGCCCGCCTCTCAATCCGGGAACGGGGAAGCCTTTGGCTCCCGAGGATTTGGCGCCGGTTTTTCCTATGAACCTCATTGAACAGGAAGCCAGCCAGGAACGGTGGATCGACATTCCGGAACCAGTTCTGGAAAAATATCTCCTCTGGCGCCCTTCGCCCCTTTACCGGGCAAAAAATTTCGAGAAGCTGCTGGATGCGCCGGTAAAAATCTATTACAAAAATGAAGGGGTGAGCCCTGCCGGTTCCCATAAACCCAATACCGCCATACCTCAAGCTTATTATAACAAGGTCTTTGGTATAAAGAGGATTTCCACGGAAACCGGCGCCGGCCAATGGGGAAGCGCCATCAGCATGGCCTGCCAGATGTTCGGTCTGGAGTGCCGGGTATTCATGGTGCGGGCCAGTTATGACCAGAAACCCTATCGCCGCATGATGATGAAAACCTGGGGCGCCGAATGCATCGCCAGCCCGAGTAACCTGACCAACGCGGGCCGGAATGTCCTGGCGCAAGATCCTGATTCGCCGGGCAGCCTGGGTATTGCCATCAGCGAAGCGGTGGAAGATGCCGTGACGCACGAAAACACCCGTTACGCCCTGGGCAGTGTTCTTAACCACGTGCTCCTCCACCAGACCATTATTGGTCTGGAGGCCGAAAAACAGATGAAGAAAATCGGCCTCTATCCCGATGTGGTGCTGGGTTGCGCCGGCGGTGGCAGCAATCTTGCGGGCATTGCCCTGCCTTTCGTGCGGGACAAGATCTTCGGTAAAAACATTTCCATCGTTGCCGCAGAGCCTGCTTCCTGTCCAACGATCACCAAAGGGCCTTTCGCCTACGATTTCGGCGATCTTGCCCGGTTAACGCCGCTTTTGCCCATGCATACCCTGGGGCATGATTATGTGCCGGAGCCGATCCATGCCGGTGGCTTGCGGTATCATGGCATGGCTCCCATTGTCAGCCATCTGGTAAAAGAAGGTTTGATGGAAGGGAGGGCCTATAATCAAATCGAAACATTTGAAGCCGGCATTAAATGGGCCAGAACGGAAGGTTTCATTCCCGCGCCGGAAACATGTCACGCCATCGCGGCGGTTGTAGATGAAGCCCGGCGCGCTAAAGAAGAAGGCAAGGAAAAGGTTATTCTCTTTAACTGGAGCGGACACGGATTGGTGGACATGGTTGCTTACGATGACTTCCTCTCCGGGAAGCTTTCAGTTCACGAGCTCCCCGATGAGGATATTGAACGAGCCCTGAAATCGATAGCAGGGCTCCCCAAACCATAAAAGGCAACATGGTAGTTGAAGGAAGTTGAGCAGGTTTTAAAACTGGTGGCGGCGCAGGGAATCGGATCCCGGGGGTATTCCGGGGAATAATACTGATTTCGGTATGGCACTAACTTTAATTGCATTGTGTCCCCAGAATACCACAGAATACCAATGGCGCTGCTCCAACGGAACCTGCCTTGTACGGGAGTGACCAGAGGGAAGAAGCTTGTCGTGATTGTTTGAACGAAGAGAGCGATGGCGATTGCCGTAAAGAACAATGAGACGGAGAAGATATTTACGTTGCTGAAAGACAGGCTGTAACTTTGAAACAATTATTTTTTGCTTACCAATAACATAAAGAATGTTGAGGTTTTATTCGCTTATTTATTGAAGTCAACGTTTTCGGGAAAGTTGCTTTTATAGCAGCTTTCTTTTGGAAATGAGCGAGCTGCCCTGGCAAGTTAGCCACGTCTGGGGCGCTATTTACGAGAGGACAAGGTATCTGTCTATTTTGCCATCTCGGCAATAACTGTTTCCACTCCTCCAGGCTGAACAACTCACGCCCCCAATACGATTGATTCATGAAGCAAACAATGATGCAAACAAACACCTTTGATTCATTTTTTGCTTAATGATTGCTTCAGATGCCATAAAGCAGCTTGGCCATGCCCCTCTTGATAGCCCAGATCGTCTGCTTCCAGTTCCTTCATGATCCGATAGGCCTGCTGACGTCCCAGGTCTGTGAAGTTCCTGATGTCGGCATTGCGGAGGGGCCGATCCTTAAGCAACGACAGGATACGGACCTTGATCGCTTCCCGATCCAACCTTCGCGTCATGTCGTAGGCTACGCCTTCGTTCAGAATGGCAGACGCCCGGCGGGAGAGACGGTACGTCATACCCCGGCCGGAGCCGCTGTGTTCCAACATAAGGAGATTGGTTTCAAGGGAGGCCAATTTTTCACGCAGACGCCGATCATCGTAGGGATAGGCTTCTCGAATGTCATTCCAGTTTGCTTCATGACGCCGTCTGAAAAAATGAAGGAGCAGGAGATCATCAACATCCAGATAGGCGCCCTGCTTGTCGGTCAGAAAAGAGAGCAGTACTTTGAATGGTTGATCTATCTTCTGGCCTGGGAAGGTCACTCGTACCGTCTGCCCGATTTCGTCAAAGGCCGGCGGTTCTTTTCCTTCTTCCAAAAGTGCGCGGAAGATACGAGGGATGCCAAGGTTTTGCCGGTTCACCAGACGGGTGGCCAGCAACACGGTCTCGACCAGATATCGATTTCGTGTGACCGGCGCATGGTGCAGGATATTGTCCGGTGTGACGCCACCGGCAAAACCTCCCGGACTATTGATCTCGAATCGGTCGCGGTAGTGCCGGATAAAGACCATCCCGGGAATTGTATAGTCACGGTGGGCGAAGGCGTTCAATAAGGCTTCTCGCAGTGCAATGATCGGATATTGAGGAAATTCGGCATGGAAAAGGCCGGAAGGAACTGTAGTTATAGGGTTTTGCTGCCCCAGAAGAAGCATGATTTTATCCAGCGCCACAAGGATGCAGTCCCGGCCGCTTACCGGCGGCGTTTCATAATCCGTATCTGTGCGCATTCTGCTGTATTTCCATTCATGGTTCTGTGTATGTTCGGCGATAAATTCGTCTCTTCCGGCAACCAGCAAACCGGCGATGGTCAGGCGGCCATCCTTGAGGAAACCCAACTTACCGCATAGATCAGTATCATCACAGGCCAATAGGTCATTTGGGGATCCCATATTTTTCATTTCACGGCGCAGGACTTCAATAGCTGCCGGAGAGATCGCCCGATGCGTGTCATCGAGAGACAAAACTTTTGCCGTAGGATCACTCAAGCCTGCCTTTTCCCGCAACTGGCGCAACAAGGAACCGGTCAGGGGCTTGCAATCTTTACCAATCCGCATCCACCCTTTACCGGAGGTGGTCGTATAAGGGGGCATCGAAGGATGGACATGCATCAGCAGAAGACGGCGTGCGCCATACATCAGCCATTCGAACTGTACCGGCAGCTTCGGGTCAATGCTGTCGTAAAGGGTTGCGTTCAGCGATTCCAGATCGGGGGCGAAATCGAGTCCTGTGATTGCCTTGTGACAGCCGCGAACCCGTTCCTTGACGCCGAAAACAACCGTTCCGCCTGAGGCGTTGCCCAGACATATGGCCATTTCTTTGGCCATTTCCCGCAATTTTGCTTCCGTCGGACATTCTTTGAAATCGAGGGTCTCGTTTTCAAGATCATCGGCGATTTGCTCTTCAAGCAGGGGCAGAAGAGACAGAATTTTTTCGGGTGTATAGGCCATAATAAATCCTTCCAATTTTACGGTTTATGCATTTTTTCAACAAACCAGCCAAAAGGTTTCAATACTACACTGACGTGCCATAAGATTCATCCGTAAGAGCCTGTAGCATTTCTGTGGATATGTTCAGCATGCCCAATCTTCTATGTTCTTCTTTTGACTCGGCATCGTAAATCTCTAACTTTCTTAATTGTTCAATGTAGCCGTTCATATCGTATCAATTCGTGGATTCATTCCACCAGTGCCTTTATCAGGGCGTCCCGGGTAATATAGGGACTTCCCGTATTTAATAAGCGATTAATCCGGGAAGTGTCCCCTATTTGCCAAGCCCACCAGTTCGGCGTTGACCGACTGATAGGCGTGTTGGCGGGCCTGTGGAATAAGGCTGACAACCTCGGCAAACGCGTCTTCGGCCCAAGACACAGGCAAGATCTCGGAGGAAGCGGTCTTAGCTTTCGGGCTGGATTTCTTTTTCATGGCTTGGCCGTTCCTTTCAGCAAACCGTCCAGGAGCCCTTCGGCCTCCCTCTCGATGGCCAGGATGTCGGCGCTGATCTCCTCCAACGTGCGCAGAGGCTGCGGCTTGTAGAAGTGACGCGTGAAGCTGATCTCGTAGCCGATCTTGGTGACGTCCTCCTTGATCCAGACGTCGGGCGTGTAGGGCAACACTTCACGGTGGATGAAGGCTTCGATACCGCCTTCTTCCAGGAGCGGCACCTGCTCTGTGTCGCGCAGTTCGGGGTCGGGCTCGTACTCCACTATGGCTGTCTTGCCGTCCACTCTCGCCTCGTACAATCCACGCAGCGGGTCCGCCTTGGCCTTACCGGGCTTGTGTATCTTGGCGATGACCGGTGGCGCTGTCTCGACGCGCCAGCTGACCGCCTTCAGTATCTGCTTGAGGTCGGCGGCAGGGAGCTTGATGGAGGCATTCTTGAGCGCGGCGTCTACACAGTTGCGGAAGATGTTGTAGTCCTCGAAGAGCGTGTCGCCCAGAGCTGTGCTCAGCTTCGTTGCGACTTCGACCAGGTTCCCGTCGTGCTCCCAGGTCTTTGCATCAAGCAGCTTCTTTTTTTTCTTCTCGGGCAGGCCCTTCTTCGTGCTGCCGCCCTCTTCGTCATCGCCCTCGTCCTCGTCGCTGCCCCATTCGGTGAGGCGCTTCTCTAGCGCGGCGGAGACCTTGGCGAAGTGAGTGAAAAGGTCGCCGCCGAACTCCTCGGAGAATGATGCGCGCAGGTCTTCATCGCCCGAGGCGAAGCGCAGCGTCTCGATAGCCTTGAGCGAAAGCTGACCGTGCAGACGCAGCGGTCTCTCTACCGTCACCTTCCAGTAGCCGAAGGCGGCGTTGGGGAAGATCTTCGACTCCGGCGTCTCCTGGAAGTCGAGAAAGGTGCGGCTGATGCGTTCGATGTCCTCGGGCGAGAGCTCGCAGTTCTTCTTGCCGAGGTTCTTCCGCAGCGGCTTGTACCACTGTGTGGCGTCGATGAGTTGCACCTTGCCCTGGCGGTGCTCGTGCTTCCTGTTGGACAGAACCCAGATGTAGGTGGCGATGCCGGTGTTGTAGAAGAGATTGAGCGGCAGGGCGACGATGGCCTCTAACCAGTCGTTCTCGATAAGCCAGCGGCGGATGTTGCTCTCGCCCTGGCCCGCGTCGCCGGTGAAGAGCGACGAGCCGTTGTGCACCTCGGCGATGCGGCTGCCGAGTGCCGACTTCGCGTTCATCTTCGAGGCCATGTTGGCGAGGAAGAGCATCTGGCCGTCGCTGGAGCGGGTCACGAGCGAGAGCTCCTCGCCCTGGTGCATCACCTTGAAGCGCGGGTCACGCATGCCGTCCTTGCCGCCCATCGTCTCCAGGTCCTTCTTCCAGCTCTTCCCGTAGGGGGGATTGGCGAGCATGAAGTCGAACTCCTGGGCGGGGAAGGCGTCGTGCGAGAGCGTGGACCATTCCGCGCCGCCGACGATGTGACCGGCGCTCTCGCCCTCGCCTTTGAGCAGCATGTCGGCCTTGCAGATGGCGTAGGTCTCCGGGTTGATCTCCTGCCCGTAGAGTCGGCAGTCGATTTCCTGGCCGTGCCTGGCCCCGATCTCCGTGAGCGTCTCCTCCCCTACGGTGAGCATGCCGCCCGTGCCGCAGGCGCAGTCGTAGAGCAGGTAGGTGCCAGACTTGATCTCGTCCTCGATGGGCAGGAACACGAGGTTCGCCATCAGTCGCACTGCGTCGCGGGGAGTCCAGTGCTCTCCCGCCTCTTCGTTGTTCTCCTCGTTGAACTTGCGGACCAGCTCCTCGAAGACCGTGCCCATCGAGTGGTTGTCGATCCCGGCAGGCGACAGGTCGATGTCGGGGTCGAGGAACTTGTTGATCAGCGTGCCGATGGCGTCGGCCTTGGAGAGAGTCGTGAGCTGGTTACGAAACTTGAAGTTCCCGATGATGTCCTGAACGTTGGGCGAGAAGCCGTTGAGGTAGTCCTCGAAGTCGGCAAGCAGTTGCTGCTGGCTGCCGCGCGACTTGAGATCGCGCAGGGTGAACTTCGAGGTGTTGTAGAAGGCCTGCCCCGCCGCCTCGCAGAGAGCGGCCCGCTGCTCGGTGATGCACGCCTCGTCCAACATCTTCTTGGTATTGAGCACGGCCTGCTTGGTCGGCTCCAGCACGGCGTCCATGCGCCGGATGACGAACATCGGCAGGATCACGTCCGGGTACTTGCCGCGCTTGAACAGGTCCCGGAGTACATCGTCAGCGATGCCCCAGATGAACGAAACGATCTTGTTGTGGGTGGCTTGGTCCACTGTCAGGTACACTCCATCACTTCCTTCAGTTCACACTGAATATACTATGCTGATTTTTCTCGAACTTTCGTGCAGCATACTTTATTCCACAAGGAATGGAAAGAAGAAATACTTTATAAAATCAACGGTCACGCTTTAGCATCTTTCACCCTGCATTCAATTATCTGAACTGATCAGCCAAACCAAACACTCGTATTTGCAATGGGTAACGGAGTTTTACAAATAATTACATACGCCACTTATTGAAGCCTCTTACAATATCTTTCGCAAAGAAATCCGCTTGGGTTCTGCCATATGCGGGTACTGTGTAGCGACCTCACCGGGCATATGTGGGGCACTTCCCATGTTAATTTAAGCTGGAAATTGTCCGTAGCTTCTTACCGGTCTTTCCCCGTCTGTTATATTGCCCGCATCCATTCCGGCCTCAGCGCGATGTCTCCCTTTAGTGCGGCATCAATCAAATCCAGGGCCGCCTGTTTGCCCTGCGGTAACATTGCCTTGACGGGCAGATAATTGCACGCATGGTTGGAGAAGAACAAGCCGCCCGTCAAATCCGTATAGGTGATCATTTCCCGGAGTTCCCTAAGCAACCCGGCTTCATCGGGAAGGACAAACTTGCCGCTTTCCCGGTCCTGTGTCAGAGGTGTCTCCGGAATAAACATGACGCTTAAGGCCCCAACATAGTCCGGGTCCATGGCGGTCAGAAGTTGGCCAGTGACCCGGGCATGATGGAGCGATTTCTCGCAGCCTCCGATACCCAGAATAACCGTAACTGAAAGCTTGATGCCTGCCTCCTTTGCCCGACGTCCCATCTCAAGGCACGTCTCAGACGTGGAACCTTTCCGTATCGATTTCCGAATCTCGTCATCACCCGTCTCCACTCCATAATAGAGGATGGACAGCCCCTTTTCCCGCAGTTGCTTTAATTCTTCCAGGGATTTCATTTCGATGGACTTGGTATTCGCGTAGGCTCCGACTTTTTTCACCCAAGGCAAATGTTCTCTGATTTTCTCCAGGATGCCGAGCAGCCTTTTTTGAGGAATAATCAGGGCATCGCCATCCATTAAAAAGAGATGGTTTCGGTGAGGCAGATATCGAGCGGCAAATAGGATATCATTGAGAATGATATTTTCGTCCTTGATCCGAAAGCGTTTCTTTTTAAAGGTACCGCAAAAAGTGCATTGGTTGTGGGAGCAGCCCACGGTAACTTGCAGGAGGATGCTGTTACCTTCGCTGGGCGGTCTGATACAATCCCCCTCATAGTGCATTTCTTCAATTTCCTTAATAAAACTCATGTCATCAAATGTCCTTATTGCTATATTTGTAGCAAAACTATATGTCTTGGTTCCAATTAATCTTTCTGTCAATCTCTAGGGGCTTAACCCCCTATCCGACGATTCCCTGAACTGCAGCTCAGCTAATCTCGCATACAGAGGATTGCGTACGACCAACTCTTCATGACGACCGACATCAATGATTCTACCCTTGTCCATGACAACGATGCGGTCTGATTTCAGCACCGTAGCCAATCGATGGGCTATGACCACTGTTGTGCGGCCTTTCTCCAGATGTTCCAGCGCCTCCTGAACCAGGCGTTCGCTTTGGGCGTCCAGTGAACTGGTCGCTTCGTCGAGCAGCAATATGGGCGGATCCTTGAGAATCGCACGGGCAATGGCGATACGCTGTTTCTGACCACCGGAGAGCCGCGTTCCCCGTTCCCCCAAAAACGAGGCATATCCCTCCGGCAACTGCCGGATGAATTCATCCGCACCTGCAGCAATGGCCGCCGCTTCGATCTCGGCATCTGTTGCCCCTGGCCTGCCGAAGCGGATATTTTCACTGGCGGTCGCCCCGAAGATAACCGTTTCCTGGGGCACGATGGCAATTCGGGCACGCACATCTTCGGGGCTTGCCTCTGCTATATCGACGCCATCAATGATGATCCGTCCCACACGGGGAGGATAGAACCGCATTAGCAACATGAAGGCTGTACTTTTACCCGCTCCTGACGGACCAACGAATGCTACCTTCTCACCTGCAGCAATCTCCAGGTGAAAGTCATCCAAAGCGGCCGAATCTGGGCGTGACGGATAGCTAAAGGAAACCCTGTCGAAGCGGATGCGCCCCTCGCGGGTATCTGGCAGCGCAACGGGGTTTTCGGGAGGCCTGATTGCAGGTTCGGTGTTGAGCAGTTCCATTAGCCGCTCAATGGCACCTGCCGCCCGCTGCAGTTCACCCCACACCTCGCTTAAGGATGCCGCCGAGATGGCAACGAATATGGCATAGAGCACGAACTGGCCCAGTTCGCCTCCCGTCATCTTGCCATCGAGCACCGCGCTGGCACCGATCCAGAGCACTGCAATCAAAGCGGTAAACAGGCCAGTGGTTGCCGCGATCGAGAAAAGAGCACGAGCCTTGATGCGCCGCACGGCTGTTTCGAAGCTGGCTGCTACCATTGTACCGAAACGCCGACTAACCAGATCCTCGGCGGTAAATGCCTGCACTGTTTGAACCGCGTTCAGCGTCTCACCGGCCAGTCCGCTAGCTTCGGCAATACGGGTCTGGGAGTTCCGAGATAGGGAACGTACCCAACGGCCGACCGCAAGGATGGGAACAAGTACCGCCGGAAGCAGTAAGAGGATGTATCCCATGAGTTGGATATTGGTAATGGCCAGCAATACCAATGAGCCGCCGAGCTGTATCGAAGAACGAAGAATGATGGACAGACCGGCCCCGGAGATCGATTGAATCAGGGTGGTGTCTGCAGTCAGCCGCGAAAGTACCTCGCCCGTCTTGGTTGTTTCGAAAAAGGTAAGGTCCATGCGGATCACGTGCCGGTACACGGCGTTGCGCAGGTCCGCCACTACCTGCTCACCGAGCAGGTTGATAAAATAGATGCGGGCCGCACCGAATAGTCCGAACAAGAGGGCGATGCCGAGGAAGAAAATGAAATAACGGTCTATCTTTGCAGCATCGGCGGCAGAGAAACCGTAGTCAATCACGTAGCGCACCGCGATGGGCAAGGCCAAAAACGAGCCAGAGGCAACAAATAACGCGCCCAAGGCCCAAAACAGCGTACCAAAATAGGGCCGGATGAACGGCGCAATTGCCCGCAGTGGCGTCAGCGAACTCCCTTTGGGACGATTGCTATTGGAGACATGCATGCAGAAGACCGTTCCTCTAATTTTATATCAGCGTACCAAAATAGGGCCGGATGAACGGCGCAATTGCCCGCAGTGGCGTCAGCGAACTCCCTTTGGGACGATTGCTATTGGAGACATGCATGCAGAAGACCGTTCCTCTAATTTTATATCACAGGTTGCCATGAACAACATTTGAGTTCACAAACACTACAAGCTCCAGTTCGTCTTGAGGTACATTAACACATTTCGAACGGCATTCAATAAACTAAGAAGTTGCCTATGACTGAGGAATTGCATTTTCCAGTCCTTGCAACAAGCAATTTTCACTGGATAAGCGGACTTTTTTCGTCTATACATCGGAAAATAATAACAAAATCATGGGCGATCTTATCGTCAGCAAAAGCACCGGACAGCGTTCTGCTGTGATCGCGATCCCCATGAAGGAGGGCGGCAAGGTGATCGGCGCGATCGGGGCGTCCCTCTTCCTCGATAAGCTCGCCGAGCAGGTTGGTTCCGCCCTGGCTCTCCGGGCAGATGCAGCCTTTTTCGCGCTGGCCCCGAATGGCCAGACCGCTCTTCATAAAAAGACAGACCGCCACTTTCTGGATCCCCGGGAATTGGGAAGCGAGACGCTCAAAAAGGCTACGAACGAGATGCTGTCGAATCCTGCGGGAGAAACGAGCTATAAGTTTGACAATGTCACAAAGCGGGCGATATACCGGACCTCCCCGCTGACGCAGTGGAAGTTCGTAATCACCTTCAGTGATGCCCGGCAGAAATAACCCGCAAGAAAGTTGCAGGGACAGCATTTTGGGATGTCGCTAACTTTAATCGAAGGAAGTTGAAGCAGCTTTTAAAATTGGTGCAGGGAATGAAACCCGTACTGTAACATGCTAAATATATGGCTATTATTCTTTATATATTTTCCCACATACCCCCAAAACTACCCCCAAAGTTGGATCTGTGCCCCTCTATACAATATTTCAGTATTTCAGACAAATAGTTTTTTGGTGCAACACGGAGCTTTTGGGCGACGCAATGGACGCTTTACAACTATGGTTCCTTTAACCAGCTATTACTTCCTATTGCCCCGATCTGCCACTATTCTGATCCTCCCGACGAGATCATTTATCTATTTGTTCAATTTCTTATAATCCGCTCCAAATGACCTCATTGCATTGTACCCACAGTTGATGTATGAAGTGCCTCGATTTGCTCTAAAAAAGTCTGATTTGTTGCGGTCGCATCAGGGAGTAAATAGTTAATCTTGATCATCAATTCTTCGACCGACCGAACCTCAACTCGCCTTACGACTACCCTATGCAGCATTGGAAACTTGGTGCCGAGGGCAAACCGACGCAGCAACTTATCGCATACTGCCACCGCACAGTCTATTGAATTCCATATGAAGGTGTATAAATCTTAAGGCTTTAAGTATTGTAAATCTACATAAAATATGATAGCTGTAGCCGATACCATAAAAGATATTTTACATTCATAAAATATCTTGTGTGCAAGGAATATGAAAAAAATACTTGTTAGTTGGATTGGCAACACGGACCTCGCGGCACCGGAAAAAAACTTAAAACAGGGCTTAGGCCCAATTGCACAGGCTGCTGTTAATAAATCATATGATGAGATAGTCTTATTAAGTGATTATTTAAAGGATCGAATTTCCAGTTACATAAAATGGCTGGAACCACAAACCCCATCTCGTATATCGGTACGCTATCATTCCCTTTCCGGGCCTACACAGTTTGGTGAAATTTATGAAGCTGCCGTTAACACGATATCAGAGCTATTGAAGTATTACGGCGACGTTGATCTGACATTTCACCTCAGTCCTGGTACTCCGGCCATGGCGGCCGTCTGGATACTGCTTGCAAAAACCCGCTTTCCCGCAGAACTGCTTGAATCATCAAAGGAGGAAGGTGTCAAAACAGCCGAAGTGCCCTTCGATATCTCGGCAGAATTCATTCCCTCGCTTATGCGCCGCACCGATGAACGCCTCGAAAAATTGAGCATTGGATTACCGCCGGATGCTCCGGAGTTTGATGATATCATCCATCGCAGTGCGGTTATGAAGCGGATAATAGCCAAAGCCCGTCGTGTTGCGCCGCGTTCTGTGCCAATTCTTATTGAAGGGGAATCGGGAACCGGCAAAGAATTGCTTGCCAGAGCCATTCACCGGGCAAGTTCCCGCAGAGACAAGCCCTTTAAAACAGTAAATTGTGGTGCTATCCCGGGCGAGCTTGTGGAATCAGAATTCTTTGGGCACAAGAAAGGGGCTTTCACCAGCGCTTTCCAGGATAGAGTTGGGTATTTTGAGGCTGCCCACGAGGGAAGTCTATTTCTTGACGAAATTGGAGACCTTCCATTAGCTGCCCAAGTGAAGATTCTTCGGGCGCTTCAAGAAAAGGAGATCATTCGGGTAGGTGAAACCAAGCCCACCAAAATTGATGTCCGCATCATTGCGGCTACCAACAGGAAACTCATCGAAGAAGTCGCTGCGAGCCGATTCAGAGCGGATCTCTACTACCGCTTGGCGGTCGCTGTTCTTAGTTTGCCCCCCCTGCGCGAGCGGTCAGGTGATCTCAGTCTGTTGATTGATAAACTTCTTGATGAAATAAATCACGATAGCATCGGTGAACCCGGATTCATTAACAAGAAAATTTCTGCTTCAGCAAGAAATCTTATGTTATCCTATTCCTGGCCTGGTAATGTTAGGGAGTTGCTAAATACCTTGCGAAGGGCTGCGGTATGGTCATCAGATTCCACTATTTCAATCGAAGATATCAATGATTCTCTCATTCAGCCACAGACCAGCACGGCCCCGGAGCTTTCCGATCAGCCATTGGCGGACAAAGTTAACTTGCCTGAAATACTTTCTAATATTGCCAGCAACTATCTGGCTCGTGCCTTAAAAACAACCGGTGGAAACAAGACTAAAGCTGCTCTAATGCTGGGGCTGCCGAATTACCAAACGCTCAGCAATTGGATTACGAAATATGGGGTGAAGAATTAGTGGCACAACCGTTGCATTATCGGGGAGTATGAGTGGGATCATGAAATCTATCAATTTTGCGATGCATCGAGTTGGTTACTCCGACATTTACGATTTATGGCAGCAACTGGAAAGGGCAACGCCATGACAGCCCGAAACGAACGCATAACATGTAAAGAGCTGATCGAGCCGGCCCTCACCCATCTCGGGTGGGACTGGGAAGAGCAGTTGCGAATCGGACCGGGGCGTGTCAACCTGACTGGCGATTCTCCTGAAACCATGTATGATGAAACGCAGGCCATCATTGCCGATTATCTTCTGCGTTATCGCGGCATCCCGCTAGCCATTCTCGAAGCCAAGGCAGAATCTGACAGCGCTGCTGACGGCGTGCAGCAGGCATCGCGCTACGCGCGTCGCCTGCTGATCCGATTCTCTATCGCTTCCAACGGTCATGACTGGATTCTCACCGACAATGACTCCGGAGCTTTTGAGACTTTCACAGCGCCGCCAACGCCTGAAGACCTCGTCACGCGCCTGGGTGTTACCATCGATTGGGATCGTTGGGAAGCAACCTTTACAGCAGGGTTCCATGTTGACCAAGTCACTCGCAAGAATGTCCGTCCCTATCAGGAAATGGCGATTGCCAAGACCTTATGGCAGTTTGCTAAGGGAGAAGCTCGCGCCCTTCTATTGATGGCCACAGGTACAGGCAAAACCTTTACGGTATTCCAGCTCGTGTGGAAAATGATGAACGGCAATGCGCTTAAACGACAGCACGTCCTTTTCCTCACCGACCGCAATAGCCTCCAGGATCAAGCTTACCGAGCTTTTGCCGCGTTTTCGGCTAATGAACGAGTCACCATTGATAAGGAGACAGTTGCTAAAGGCCAACATTTGGTCGGCAAAATTTTCTTCGCCAACTACCAGACACTGGACGAGGAGCTGGATGGCAAAAAGATCTTTGAGCACTACGACCCGAACTTCTTCGATCTTGTGGTGATTGACGAATGTCATCGCTCGGGTTTTAGTGATTGGTTTGGTGTCTTCTTGCATTTCAGTGGTGCACTTCAACTTGGTCTCACGGCCACGCCTCGCGAATTGGAGGAAGGCTCCCGGCCGCTGACCGATGAAGAAAAGCGGCGTGATACATATCGCTATTTCGGAGATCCTATCTATGTTTATAGCCTTAAACAGGCCATTGAAGATGGTTACCTTGTGCCCTATTTGCTTGAGGAACGTATCACCAATGTTGACGAGAATGGCTACACCAGTCCCGACGGCAAGCATTATACGACCTCAAACTTTGAGAGAGACATCCGCATGCCGGATCGTACAAAAGCAATCGCCGAAGATCTCTGGGAAATTTCAGGTAAATATGGTCTCCGCAACGAAAAGAGCATTGTCTTTTGCGTTGACGACACTCATGCGGCATTCATGGCCGCAGAGCTATGCCGACTTTCCGACGACATGGAATATGCCGCGCGCATTACGCGTTCGGAGCGCAACAGCCACCAGTTGGAACGCAACTTTGCCGTCGTCGGCCCAAGCAAGCCGCGGGTGGCCGTCACAGTCGATCTGCTGACCACCGGTTACGATGCACCCGACGTCAAGAACATCGTCTTCGTCCGCCCGCTGCGCAGCGCCATCCTATACAAACAGATGAAGGGGCGCGGCACGCGGCTCTGTGAGGACATTAACAAACGCTATTTTACCATCTTCGATTATTCGGGTGCGAGCCTGCTCGAAGATGCAGAATTCGATGGACATCCGGCTAACTTACAGAAGGGTGCCTTGCCAAAGTCCAAACCGAAAAAGAAAGGCGAGGATACTACCCCGAAGCCCATAAGCGAAGGCGTCTCCGTCATTATGTCGGCTACCAACCGTTACGTTTGCCTGGCTGATGGTCGGAAGATTCCGTTTGAAGAGTACACTGAGAAATCGCGGGAATTCATTCTGAGTGTATCCACAAAAAACCTTGATGAGTTATTGACAATCTGGATCGACAAGAAAAGTCGTCAGGAACTGCGCGAGGAACTGCGTGACCATGATATTTACCCGTCCGCGTTCCGCCACTATCTGGACCTGCCACATACAGACGATGTCGACATCCTTGCTAAAATCGGTTTCCAATTGACGCGTGTGCCCACACGCCCCCAGCGGGTGGACCGCTTTTGGAAGGTTGACGAGCCTTGGCTGCATACCCACCTGGGGGCTGTTGCCTCCAAGACGGCTGAAGTTATTCCTTTCCCATGGTCCTCTTCCCTACCCATGGCGGCGGAAGCCCAAAATGCCTATCAGACTCTGGATTCATTTAGAATTCAGTTCTGGCAGACCGCCTTAGACCACTATTCCCTTTTTGGCATTGACGACCTGGAACAGGCCCGCACTTATGGCGCACCCCAGTTCGTGGAACAGTTCGGAAGCTTCCAGACACTGACGCGTCGTTATGGCGGCGCACAACTCTTGAAAACGGACCTTGAGGTTGTCAAGCAACATCTCTACGTCCCGATGATGGCATAAACGAAGGAAGGTTAAGCGTGAAATGAACCAAAAAATTGATAATCGCCGCCAGGAAGTTCAGCAAATCGTGAAGAACGCTAGCGACCAGCTCAACCAAGAAGGTGTAGACGCACGTAATTACGTCGAGCAGCTCGCATGGCTGTTCTTTCTCAAGGCCTTCGATGAGGCCGAAACAAGGCGTGAAGAAGAGGCTGCTTTCGATGACAGGCCATACGAGCGCCGCCTCTCCGGCGATTACGCCTGGTCTTCCTGGGCCAAGGACACGGATCACCCCGATCAGATGCTGGAGTTCGTCAATGGAAAGCTCTGGACGAAACTCACCAGCCCCGATCCTAAGAAAGGCCTGGGCGAAGACTTGATGGCCCAGCGCTTCCGACGCATTTTTGACAACGTCCGCAACTATTGCAGGCGGGGCGTATCTTTTGCCAGGGTTGTCCAGCAAGTGGACAAGCTGCACTTTTCCGATGACACAGATGTGCACGTGCTTTCGGAGATATATGAAGACCTTCTGAAGCGCGTTGCAGCCGATTCTGCTGGATATGCGGGCGAGTTCTACACCCAGCGCCACATTATCCGTGCCATGGTCGAGGTTGTGCGGCCCAAGGCGGGAGACCGGGTATACGACCCCTGCTTCGGCACGGCGGGTTTCCTCGGTGAGGCTGCTGACTTCATTCGTAATAACGGATCGCTCAGCGGAAGGCAGCTCGACAATCTCCAGAAGAACACGTTCTACGGCATGGAGAACAAACCACTCACCTACCTGCTGGGAACCATGAATATGATCCTTCATGGTATCGAAGGAGCCAACCTGGAGTTGACCAACACGCTGGAAGTTCACAGCCAGAACGTCGGAGAAAAATCCAAATATAACGTGATCCTATCCAATCCCCCCTATGGGGGCAAGATGGACCATACGATGCAGACCAACTTCCGCGTGCACTCCAGCGCCACGGAGTGCCTATTTGTCCAGCACATCATGGCAAACCTCGCCAAGGGCGGGCGCGCCGGTGTGGTCATCCCCGAGGGCGTGCTCTTCCGTGGCGGACCAGACCAGAAAGTGCGCAAGGAGCTGCTGGAACAGTTCAACGTCCACACCATTTTATCGCTTCCGGCAGGTTGTTTCCTGCCCTACACAAGCGTGAAAACCAACGTCATCTTCTTCGATCGCCCCGTGGACGGCTCTGGCACTCAAAGCGTTTGGTTCTATGAACTGACCAACGATGGCTTTGAACTGAAGCAGACTCGCAAACCTATCGAAGGGAATCAGATTCCGGACTTCCTTGCGAGTTGGGGAAAATGTATCGAAGGTGAGAATTCATGGACCGCTTCCATCGGAGAGATTATCGAGCGGAACTACGATCTTTCGGCCAAGAATCCCAACCGGAAGGATGACTATGAGCATCGCCCGGCACTCGAGCTCGTTCAGTCCATAAAGGGCAAGGAAGAGCGGATCATGGATCTGCTGGATGAGTTGGAAGGGATATTGGAGAAATAGTCATGTTTGAAAATAGCTCATTTGATCTTGTTCGGTTTGGCGAGGTCGTGGCGGCTAAAGAAACTTGTGACCCCCGCCGCACACCAGACTTGTCGTTTAAATATGTTGACATTGCCTCGGTTTCTAACGAGAGATTCGCTATCTGTGAGACAAAGAATATTCTGGGAAAAGACGCACCAAGTCGAGCAAGGAAGGTTATTCGCTCGGGCGACGTGATCTTTGCCACAACTCGTCCTTATCTGAAATCAATCGCAATTGTTCCGTCGGATTTGGACGGGCAAATATGTTCAACAGGTTTTTGCGTCCTTCGTCCAACCCCTAAAATAGATCCTGAATGGGTCTTCTACTGCTCGATATCTGACCAATTCATGAGCCAAATTAAACCACTTATGCGGGGCGCGAATTACCCCGCAATAACCGATAAAGATATCCTAGGGGCATATATTCCACTTCCGACAGTCGACGAGCAGCTCCGTATCATCATCCGCATCAAGGAGTGCATGGAACGGGTTGATGAGATTGAGCGCCTGCGAAATAAAGCCACTGAAGAGGTTGAGGCAATAACAAAGTCAATACTCTATGAAATTTGGCAAAGTACCGATATCGCAACAGTCAAGAAAATCGCGCTTAGCGAGCTTGGTAATATTACAACTGGCAACACGCCAAGCCGCAAGGTGCCCGAGTATTTCGGAGGGCGTCTGCCGTGGGTAACCCCCGGCGATTTTAATGGTCGTCTGATTACGACAGGCCGTGAGTTCCTTTCAAAACGTGGTATCAGTGAAAGCAACGCGCGGGTTGTTCCTGAAGGATCAGTGTTGGTGGTTTGCATTGGGGCCACAATCGGGAAAATTGCCTTGGCTGATTGCGATCTGGGTATCAATCAGCAGATCAATGCTGTCACGTTTAATCTTGAGAAGGTGATTCCCGAGTTCGGTTATTGGGCCTGTAGAGCACTCGTACCTGAGATTATTGACAACGCCAGTAAGAACACGCTGCCGATTCTCAACAAGGGTCGATTCAGCAAACTCAAGATCCCGGTACCAAATAAGGAAGCTCAAGAGAAGATTGCCGTACAGCTTAATGCGACAGAAGCGGCGGTTTCGGAGATGCGGCAAGAGCTTCTTGAGGCTAATGCTGCGAGCACTGTCTTACACGAATCCATCCTTCGTAAGGCCTTTGCTGGGGAGTTGTAACCATCGTGACTGAAGTGTCATCCAAATCCGCTATCTGGCAGGTGCTCGAACATCTTCGAGGTGAGTTGCCTCCTCATGACATCGTTGTGGCGCTGGCCGCTTTGATCTATCTGCGCTGGGCCGACTTCCAAGAGGCCGAACAGGAGGCCATCGCCGCCTTTGATGATGTTGATTACAAGGCTGTGCTGCCCTCCTCGCTACATTGGCGGTCTTGGCATCTTCTTCCGCGGGATGAACTCCAAGGGTTTTTCGCGGACCGGCTTTCGCACACTTTGGAGCAACTGAACAATTCCCGGCACATTTCGCTGGCGACGCATCTGCACCGCACCGCATCTATAGTGAAAAGCCTTGGACAGCTTTCGCCCCGATCTTTGGATACGATTATCCGTTGGCTGGCAGACCAGCCTTTCGAGACGCCCAGTGACCGCCGTGCACTGCTCGATGTTTACGATGCAGTGCTCGACAAAGCACTGGATAAACATTCTGATGAATTCCGTACCCCAGTCAACGTCGCCCGGCTCCTAGTAGAGATAGCATCACCCGCTGCCGGAGATCGTATCTACGACCCTTGCTTTGGTTCAGCAGGATTGCTCACCATCGCATATGATCGCGTATTGCGCCAAGAGAAGGATCTTTTCGGCCGGCGAGGAGCTCCGGCACTGGCAATTTTCGGCGTTGAGCGCAATCTTAACGCTTACATCATCGGCTTGTCCAGACTCGCCCTCGCCGGCATCGATAATCCACAACTTGAGTTGGGTAACAGTCTGGAACGGACATCCACCAACAGCCCGCTGCGTGACGGCTTTGATGTGGTCCTTGCCAACCCTCCGTGGGGGCTCCGAGCCGACCCGGCAGGCATGGACCATTTCCCAGTGCGCACCACGGACACTACCGGACTCTTCATCCAGCATGCGCTTTCGCAGCTTCGACCTGAAGGCCGGGCCGTGGTCGTCGTTCCTCAGGGGTTTCTGTTCCGGGGAGGCCCGGAACAGCGCCTGCGTAGGATGTTACTGGAACAGCACACTGTTGAGGCGGTGATTTCGCTGCCTCATGGAGTCTTTTTACCCTACACAGGAATTCAGGCCAGCGTGCTTGTGCTCCGACGGAACGGCCCGACCAAGCGTATCCGCATGATCGACACAGAGCCTTTTTTCGAGAAAGGCAAAGGCGCCCAACCGGCAACGATTCGGCAAACCCAGATTGAGAACATGGCGCAACGACTTCGGGAGCCCATACCCGGAAAGCACTGCTGGGATGTCGACCCTGAAACACTTGCCGAAGTAGACTGGGATTTTACACCCAAACGGCGTGACCAAAGCAGTCTGATGAGCATCCTCAATGCACTACGTTCCGTGGAGATTATTCCCTTAAAAGAGTGTAGTCAGATTCTTATGGGGAGAGCCATCAAGTCATCTGATCTTGTTGATGCCCCAGAGGGGAAAGAACCGATTCCTTACATCCGGATTAGGGATGTGCAGAGAGGCCAGGCGACAAAGGGCTCATCCTGGCTGACCCAGGATGCTGCTGCGGCATTTGATGCCAGGTGGAAACTTCGGACCGGTGATGTGCTGCTATCGAAATCAGGAACCATCGGCAAAAGCGGCGTGGTCCGTAACGGGGCTGTAGCTGCTGCGGCCGCCAGCGGGTTATTTATTTTACGGCCCAATTCAGATCGCCTAGATCCACACTTTTTGGCAGCTTACCTTGACAGTAGTGAATGCCGTGTCTGGCTGGACGACAAGGCTCGTGGAGCTACCATCCGACATCTTTCCAGGCAAGTTCTCGACGAGATGCCCGTGCCTCTGCCACCCCTGCAAATCCAACATCGAGTCGCAGCATATCATCGCGAGAGCCGTGGTGATTCTTTAACCTTCTTGACTCAGCTTCTGGTCGAGGGAACAAAGGACCCCATAGCTGAATGGCTTTTATCCGCATTTGGGAATCTTCCATCTGTGGAATACGAAACCGCTGAATTGCCTGGTGATCGTCTTTCGGATTTAGCTGAAAGTGGTTTGTTACTGATTGATGATCAGATAAGTAATGAAGATATTATAGGAGAACTTCAAGGTTGGTTTGTTTTGTTGCGCAATGTCATGGCGCTTATTATTGAAATTGAAAGTATTCCTCAGGGGCCTGCGCTTTATAGCTTGCTCCAGCAGGTGGATAAGGATCTAACTGTTGCCTCCCTTGCACCGCCTGAGGGGCCTTATGGGAATGCCGCTGATAAGCTTGTTCGTGTTCTCTCTGCATGGTCAGATAAAAATCGTGAACATTTGTTGACAAGCACCAAGGTGACTGCTGCCACAAACATAAGCACGATCAGAAAAGGGAATGTAGAATCTTTATCACTCGAATTTCATAATTCAGGGAAACTTCCTTTAAGATACGTCTTGATAACTACAGACCCTGATTGTGGAAAGGCAGAGTTTGATTATTTGCCCGAGAATTCTTCTGTTTCCTTTGACTTGAGTGTAACAACCCCAAAGGTATTGGGTACATGGATTGTAACCATTAACTGGTCAGGGATGGCCCTTGATGGCCGACCAGTTAATGGTAAGATCGAATTGCCATTCGAGATAATCGACCATTTCTCATCTCGTGGTGATGCTTTCAGCGATCTTGGTGGCAGCCCATATATATGTGGCGACCCGGTTCGCCCTGATAGAAAAGATGTCTTCTTTGGCCGCGAAGAATTGATAGAACAGATCCGCCGTCAAGTCATCCAGAGCGGTAATGTGGTTTTACTTGAAGGCAACCGGCGATCAGGGAAGTCATCGATTTTATGGCAATTAGAGGGCGTTAATTCTGTCCCAGGTTGGTTGGGAGTTTACTGCAGCTTTCAGAAGGCAAAGGGTAGTGACAAGAACACGGGGGTTCCAACGGCTGAGGTATTCCGGCTGATCGCAGAGGATATCGCTCGGGCCGTTTATCACAACGTCGACAAAAAGATATCTTTACCCAACGGAAAGGAGCCGCCGCGAGGCCCCAAATTGAGCATTGATGATCGTAAGCGCTTTGGTATAGCCAGTCGCGAGTCCATTAGCGAGGAAGCGCCCTTTTCAGATTTCTGTAATTACATCGAATTTGTCTTGGAGGAACTTGCGGAAAGAGAACTTGGATTACTTCTTATGCTTGATGAGTTTGACAAGCTCCAGGAGGGAATTGACAACAAAGTCACATCACCGCAAGTTCCGGAGAATATCAGATATCTCGTCCAATCCTACCCTCGAATTTCTGCCATCCTAACGGGATCGCGCCGCCTGAAGCGACTTCGCGAGGAATACTGGTCGGTGCTTTTTGGGCTTGGCACACGCTTTTCAGTGACATCTTTGCCTGAGGAACCGGCGCGGCTCCTCATTACTGAACCCGTAAAAAAGCGCCTTACATACGCCCGGGAGGCTGTTAACCGGGCGATATACCTTACTGCTTGTCAGCCTTACCTCATGCAGTGCCTTTGTAATCGAATTTTTGATATGTCCGTACAGTTAAAAACCAGGTCGGTTACTATGGATCTCGTTGATAAAGCTGCTGACGCACTCATCGAGGACAACGAGCACTTTGCCACCCTATGGGGCTATGCAGAGTCTCATCGACGGCGCTTTATCCTGATGCTCATCCACAAGGAGGGCGCCGGCCCAGATCCGCTGCGGTTAGGCGTAATCCAGGAACGGCTAATCAGTTATGGTATCGAGGTTGATGATGAGTCGCTAATTGCCGACATAGAGTTCCTTCGGGAACTCGAACTCATCGAACTTGTAGGGGATACAGGCGGCGGATACTATGTTCTTTCCATTCCGCTGATGGGATCTTGGATCAAGAAGCAACAGGACTTTGCGGCTGTTCTAAGTAACGCAAGGTCGGAAACGGAGGACCACCATGAGTGATTCACGGTTCCCCATTCTGGGTATCGATATTCCGTCAATGCTCGGCCGGGCAGAGATCATGCAACGGCTATGCAGAAACCTGACAAAAATGACGCCAAGCCACTTGTCCGTGGTCGGGCCGCGATATGCAGGCAAGAGCGTTTTGCTGAAGGCCTTGGAACAGCGGATGCAGGCGGGCTCGCCATACTGCGCAGTGATCCTATGGGATCTCGGCCACCAAACTCCTCGGTCGGACGAAGATTTTATGAAGCTGCTGTGCAAGCGACTAGGCGAAGGCATATATGCCGCGAACAAAGATTATGGTGAGCATCTCCTGGCTGTAGAATCGGACGAGTATGCCGAAATCTGCGAGGTGATGGATGCCTTGCACGACGATGGTCAGAAGCTTCTGATGATATGGGATGGCTTCGACAAACCCCTGAGCGGAGGAACGCTATCAAGGAACCTGTGGGACAACCTCCTTGACCTCTGCCGGAAACCAAGCTTCCGCCTCGTAACGAGCACTCGTAAAGAACTTCATCAACTGATCCGTGACGAGAAGTCCGTGACCAGTGACTTCTGGGGAGTTTTCGAAGGCGTCGTGCGGGTTGGTGTTTTCGAAGATGAGGATGTTGATGCTGTTTTAACTGAACTACCAGACCTTAAATTCCAAAGTGGTGCGAAAACCGAGCTTATAAACTGGACCTCCGGATTTCCACCATTCCTGTTTATGGTCCTCAATCAAATTGTGTCTGAGCACAGAAGCGGCGTGATTGATAACCGGATGGTAAATCAGGCAGCGGCTATTGCACACGAGAAATTGTCTGCAATGCTAACAACACTCTGGGAGGACTGTCCGGTGAGAGCTCAAGACCTCTATGCGGTCCTACTGGAACGCCTTGAACTTCCTCTCGTCGAGGCTGGCAAAGAGGAACGTGCGGCGCTTGTCGAGAAAGGATTTGCAGAGGAATCAGGCAATAAACTCCGGGCTGCATGCCGGTTGCTCCAGGCTCACATCAAAGGGGCAGGCCCTGATGCTGGGAGTATGGCCCGTCTTTTCGGGTCATGGGAAGATTACTGCCAGAATATCCGCAGCCTGCTCGAACGGCGCATTTCCCAGATTTCACGATTCGATGATAGGCTATATCGCTACATTGAGCTTTCTATCAACCTCCTTCCGAATGCTCCTGATCTGTCTCTGAATAACTTGACTAGTATTGAGGAGCGATCGCTCGACCTGATCTGGCAGCGCGAGTTTGGAGGCATCCGCACGATTCCCTCTGATATCATCAGCTACTGGACGACCAGCCCACGGGATCGCAATAAGTTCGTCAAAATGATGATAGATGGAGGTTCGTGGGGGGTACCACCTGATCGTGGTCCGCAATTGGGTATGCTGCAGTTGCTCACGGGTAGTGTGTTCGGTTTCGAATCGAAGGCCAAGGTGACTTCAAAGGATACTTACGTCCTTGTCAATGCCATCCATTGTTACCGCAACCGAACTGAACATCCGGATGGTCAAGGCATCCACCTCGGCATTGCCGTTGCGGCTATTATGACCTGCTTAGAGTTGCTCGCGTGTCTGGACAGGGAGGCACACCCGTGATTTCCCAAGATCAACAAGATTATTGAAATGGAGGTAATTCAACGGACAGAGCTGTTAACTGAAAAATAGGCGATCTATTTACATGAGATTGATCACACAGGCTATTCGCATGCGGGTTTGATGATACGGAGGTGATATGGGAGAGGCTTTTGATCCACAAGACAAACTCGGTTACATCGACCGAGGTCTCCAGAATATTATCAAAGCGGGTGATATGCCTTTTCTCGGTCTTTATTCCAAACTTCTTGACGAAAAAATCCATAATGCCATTAATATTAACCTCAAAAAAAGCAGAGATCCCCTGCGCCAGTATTTGGTTTATCTCGATTGTTGGCCGGCAATCTCGCTTATATATCTTACTATCCATGTGTGTAAGGGTTTCGGATCGCACGGTACATTTGAAGTTTATCCCTTTATTCAAGACGCTCTTCAACTTCCTTCAACATTAACAACTTCTCAAAAGGATAAGCTTTGGAAGGCGTACCGAACATCATGTATTAAGCTGGGCCTTTCCATCTCCACAAGACTTTCCGGCGCCCATTTCATGGTTGATGAGTACCTGAGGCAAAGTGGAGTGCCCATTCCCTATGTTGATGACCTGACTGATAGAATGCTTCGTTATGGAAAAGTCGTGGGCATTCCTGATGACGATGATCCCGCTGCGATCAAGAGATGGCAGGATGGTTTAAGTCTGAGGCTTTTGCTACCTTTTTCCAAGGTAGCCAGACAGGCAATAGTGATAGATGACAATGGTTATTATATCCGTCTTTTCCTCAAGCTTCTTGATAAACCCGCAGATCCGGCAACGGCACTATCAGATTTTGAATTGCGGATGTCCGACGCAATCCACAAGCAGCAAATTACCGCAGTTCTCCGCAGAAAAGGGAAATCTCTCAGTATCGCACAGATCTTATGGCGCGATAATCAACTTGGAGTGGAGCTCCCGCCAGGAGAAGGCACCGAGTGGGCGATAACAATCGGGGATGTAACAATAAACTATATCGGACAGATAGAAAGCCGATTTGTCCCTTTCGATAACCCCTTGCCACCGTCTGTTGAAATCATGGGTAAGGAACATGGCAGTCGCTTTAAAACAAAGCTGTGGGAAGATGACAAGAATAATCGTCTTCTAATCTTTTCTCCTTCTGGTGCCTTTGTTCATGCATCAAAATTGAACGAAGAGCCCTTAACCCTGGAGCCTGGAGACTATCAGGTTGTTTTACGCTTTATTCCGGATGGTCTAAACGAAACAATAGAGGAGGTGAGAAGGCATCCATCATTGTATTTACTCCTTCTGCGTCTGGAACCGGGCCAAAAAGTTCTTCTGAGCCACGGACCAGCAACCATCGAGCTGCACGTCGATCAAAAACCTATTCTCCTCTGGGATGGTGTGAGCATCAAAGGGATTAGGGGCAATGAAGTATATTGTGGCAATGATTTGCAGCTACGCGCGCTTATTCCCGATGAGTTTTTTGTAGATGGCGCTAAATATTATGTTCGTTTTAGCCAGTCCACAGTAACCGAGGTACTTACTGCTGAACTTTCGAGCCATCAACAGGGTGCCATCAGTATTGATGTTTCCAAACTCATTGGTAATAATTGGAAGAGTGGTGTCACGAGGGTTCTCGCCGAAATGTACCGAGAAGGGATCCAACGCCCCATCTTCCGTTCATCCATCATGGTGTGGTTAGGCTTGGCTACAGTTAAAAATCGGACTCATTTTTATTGTACCTCCCTTCCTGACAATCTTATCGAGGGCGAATGCGATAACCTCTTCATCAATAGAGATCAAATTTTTCTTAGCTACCGGAATGAAGATAATAAATATTTCCGCCTGGTCTTCGATCTTGACGACATGAAGCGTTTTATTTTTACTTTGCCTGTTCCAGGGATATTCATGCAATTAAAGGATTATTCCATTTCGACGGAGTTTGAGCGTCCGCTAAAAAAGGGTGCCACTATTTCCATCGCCCGGAACTCACGGAGTGTTCTTGAAATATCTTCAACGTCAAATGGGGTTTTACGGCTGGGTAGCTTTAATAAGCATGTGGATTTCGGTAACTGTGGAAGCAAGAGGCTGCCTTTATCCGGGCTTGTTGAATACCTGGGACCGGAAGCCGATACCCTCCAGTTTTTAGATGAAACAACGGGTGGAACTGAGAGCCTGTTGCATTTGGTTTCACCTCACGAGGTCACGGGTTATTCTGTCACCCACAGAAATAAAATGTACACAATTCAATTCTTCTTGGCGCAGGAAGCGCTGGAAGTAAGCATGAGGTCCACAGATTTACTTTCCGGAATATGTGATACGCTGTTTCTAGGCTGTAATTGTACTTTTGAACGTGCTGAGTCGGGTGTTAACGGCTGGCTGACGTGTGAGCATGATGCCGAGCAGGGGCTCTACCGTCACGAATTGATGATTTCGCTCGATAGATGGCCGAATGGAGCGTGGATTATTGATCTCGAGGCTAAGATGAATGAACGTTGGGGGAATTTTTCCAACGCGCGAGGTGATAAATATAGCTCCGGATTTGTCATGCTGGATGGCATGATTTCTACCAACGCGATCCCCGTGATGGCAGACATCCAGGCGGCAGGGTTCGAGGAAAAACTGGAGATACTGCAGCGCGTAAATGAAAAGCTTCTTTCCTGTTATGCTTTGGAATCATGGCATGAACTAAATTGGCTCGAAAGCGTATGGCAATTATTGTTGGACGAATTTAAGGAACAAAACAATTACGCCCCCAAACTACTTTACTTTTCCGAGCAACATGTACCAGAAGAAACATCTTGCAGTTGGATCCCTATGCGTACACTATCTGCATACTTCCCAGGGATTTATACCTTGCCGGCAAGGTATTACGCTGATATTCCCAGTACAGATTCAATACTTATAAAATGCCTTACCGTAATGACCCGCATGGAGTATGGACTACTCCCGCTTTTCCATGAAGCCGTTCTTAATCAGGTTTTCGCTGTGGGATATTTAAACGTACTTAGAATGATGCAGGGTGATGAACCCTGTCATTTCAATATGGGGAATTATAAAGATGCGCTAAAACGTCATGACCTGACAGATCGCATGCGACTTTTAAAACAGGATGACTGGATGCCCGGCGAAGGCGATTATCTGGGTGCATTGCACTACCTTTTCGCATCAGGAAAATTAGAGGAAAGCTATCGGGCTACCATGAGCGGCAATGAGCACCGTAGGGGGAAAGCATTGTTTTTGTGTCACTCAATGCAAAATTTTACGATACCAGGCTTGCCGACGCACTTAGGAACTGGCATGACCCATCTTGGTTTTATTAATCTTGCTGATGAGGAAAATCTGTCTGTTGAGCAGGATTTCATTCTTCAAATATCTAATTTTTTATTTCTTTTTGCCAAAGTGTGCCGTTGGGAAACCAGAGAACCGGGCAACCTCGTACGATTCATCAAGCAAGCGAAATATTTAGTGGAGGATACTGGCGTATTCGAATCCGTGTTCGGATACCTCTTGTACATTGGTAAAGAAATCTTTGGATTTTATCTACTGCTATGGGAAGCGATTTTAAGGTCTGATTACAATACTGGAGAAAGTAATGTCTATATACGAAAGCAATCCTCTGGTTCTCTAGGAGACGCTGAATCAAACGTTGCGCAGGTATATTCCAACCACCCTGCCTATCAGCAGACGTTATCCTAAGCTACAGCAGGCATTTAGAGACCTTTTAGACGATCAGGAACTGGTCAAGGGGCCTTACCTTGAGGCTTTGCCGGATTTCGAGAAAGGTCGGTCCCTTCGGGCGTTGTTAAGGGAAAACGGAGGATTTCTCCATAATGACATGGGAAACTTGCCGGATAAGATTCTTGACAGACTCCTCCATGCGCACCAAGAAGAGGCCATTACGAAAGCAGGCAGGAAAGGCGAAAGCATTCTGGTGACCACCGGGACTGGAAGTGGCAAGACCGAAACCTTCCTCTATCCCATTGCCCACAAATTGCTGGATGATCTTGAGTTTGATGCACCGGGTGTGCGCTGTCTGATCATTTACCCAATGAACTCACTGGCCAATGACCAGTTATATTTTCGAATAGCCCCTTTATTCGGGACATATTTAGCATCTTCAAATATTACCTTTGGCCGGTTCACTTCGCAGATTCGCGCCAACATATCTCGGAGAGAGGAAGAGAGCCGGCTCAAGGAAAATGAAAAGCTAATCAAAGCCCTTGGGGGAAGAAATCGAATTCCAGAAAACTGGCTACTGACGCGTGAAGAGATGCTTCGTACTCCACCGAAGATTCTCATTACTAATTACGCCATGCTGGAACACCTGCTGCTGCTTCCGCGAAACGCCCCGTTGTTTGCCCATAACACATTGCAGAGCATCATCTTGGATGAAATACATACCTATACCGGCGCCCAGGCAACCGAAGTTGCTTTCCTGTTGCGCAAGCTAAAGAACCGATTGAACCTGGGAAAACCCCTCCAAGTCTTTGGAACCAGCGCGACTTTACCGGAAGGAGAAGATGCCGATCAAAAAATATGCCGTTTTGCATCCAACCTTTTTGGTGAACACGTGGACCAGATCGTAAGGGGGCGGAGAGTCCCGCATCATCGACTCCTTGAAGAGAGAAAAGACCTCTTCAGCCTAGACATACCGACTTGGGTGGCGCTCGGCCGCTCTCTCAACAGTATGGTCATGGAAAACAGTATTGGCAAGGCTGGTTGGAAAATTGCCTTATCCGAGCAGGGTATAACGGACAAAATACCACCATTGCCGCTAGACAAAGATTTTGAGGAAGGGCTCGAAATCATTTTTGCCGCTAACTCAGAAATGCGGTCCGTTTCCACTGTGATTGAGAAAGGAGGCATCAAACCATTTGATGAAGTGGCCAGGCAAATCTTTGACGAAAAAGACAACCCCGGGTCCTCAGACATGACCGACGCTCTCAGTGCGATCATGCATTTAGGTATGTTGGCACGTAGCGATAGCGAGGGCTTTCCTTTGCTCCCCGGACGGTATCATATCGCTACCAGCGGTATCGAAGGTGTTGCCGTGCGTCCCGATAGTGCTGACCAGGAAGGTTGGCGAAATTTGAGGGCGTTGCGGCACTTTCAGCATGAAGAAGGGTGGCTCTACTATCCCCTTTTGGTATGCCGAAAGTGCGGTCAGCCTTATGTGGAAGGCTTCGAAAACCAAGGAGTTCTTTATAACCGCAAGACCCTGGTCGATGAAGGCTTCACTACCCGCAAAGTTTATTGGCTCGGCTTGCCGCCAACGATTTGCACTGTCGATGAAGAAGATGACGAGGAGGAAGAGACAACCGATAAAGGAGCTGGGACGCAAGCGTCAGTACCCGATTATGCAATCGCAGAATTGAATCCCAAGACAGGTGAACTTCATTTTTCCGGCGAAAATTCCATCAGGCTCTATGAGGTCTCAACTACCAGGGACGAAGATGATAGTGACTATTATGTGCGAAAGTGCCCTGCGTGTGGAGGCAGATCAAGTTCCAATGAAGCCGAAATCGTAACCCGCATGCACCCTGGAAACGAAGCATTGGGATCAGTTGTCGTGCAAAAAGTCTTCGAAGCTTTGCCCTACGCTCACGAATATGACGACGGTAATCCCCGACCTATGGGAGGCCGAACTCTTTTATCCTTTTCCGACAACCGCCAGGATGCCGCTTTTTTTGCCCCCTACTTTGAACGCACAAGTGGCGATATAGCCCTGCGTAGCGCCATCTATAAGGTGCTCAGCTATGCCGATGAGCCTATGGACCTTGAACTTCTGGGCGAAAAAATATTCAAACATTGGCAAAAGCAGGGCCAGCCGATAATGCTTGATGCTCAAGGGCAATTGCGCACCACACGCCAGGAAATGAGGGATATTCTTCTTGGGAAAATTGCTGCTGAATTTTGCACACCCGGTGGCCGGCGAAACTCGCTGGAAGCCCTCGGATTGGTTCGAGTGGAATACGAGCCACGAAAAATGAAAAATCTGATTACATTGATAATAGACGGCATGCCTGATCAGCACATCGAAACCATTGAGCCATTGTGTCGTTTCTTTCTGGAAAACATACGTCGTCAGAAAGCTTTGGGTGATCTCTATGACCTAGACATGCGTGATGAATTCCTTTGGGGAAGAATATTTGCCCGACCGGTAGCCTTTCAAATGTATAAAACCGATCCTCATGTCCGCTACGCCTGGATTCCACCTGAGGGCAATAAACGACACAACCGCAGGAGTTGGTATCTAGTTGAGCAGCTGGGCTGGTCTTGGGACGATGCCCGCAAATTTCTTGGCGTATTTTGGCAAGCGCTGGATGATTCAAAAATGCTTGTTCGCTTGCAACCTGGTTACGGTTTGAACGGCCGCCTGCTCCTATTTGTCTCAGGAAATGACAAACCGCTTTACGTTTGTAAGTCCTGCGGGCTCCTCCAGGCCGATGTGGTATCCCATCGCTGTACAGCCTTTCGCTGTAGAGGCGAAGTCATGGAGCTTTCGCAAGACCAGCGTGATTTCATGGCCAGAAATAACCATTATGTGTTCAGTTATAACGAAGGTAAGGCCATGACAACTCGCGCCCGTGAGCACACGGCCTCACTTTCAACCGAACTGAGAGAAAAGATTGAAAGCGACTTTGCTGCAGGATTCATAAATCTCCTGAGTTGCACAACCACAATGGAATTGGGAGTGGATCTCGGCGATTTAGAGGCTATCGCAAACCTGAACATTCCCCCGGGGATTGCCAATTACCAGCAAAGGACCGGCCGTGCCGGACGTCGCGCGCAGGCAGCGCCCTTTTGTGTGACCATTGCTCGCAATACCCAATACGATCAGGCAGTGTTTCGACATTTTCAGGAATACCTTGGCGGAAGGGCGCCGATTCCCTTCCTGCTGCTGGATAATGCCCGTCTTTTTCGTCGCCACCAGAATGGAATCGTTTTATCAGGCTTCCTAAAGCATAAGATAAAAGATTTGATCAAGAACGCCCCCAGCCTCTGTGACATTTTTGGTGAAGACTGCGGAACGGCGAACTTTGGACCATTCATCGACGATTTGGATTCCTGGCTGGAAAGCGAGATTGGGCAACGTGCGCTCAATGAGGCCGAAAGTTTAGCGGACAGACTTCCCTCAGCATTATCATCGACGTTGCCTCTGCGTGGCGCTTCATTGAAGGAACACTTTCGGGGGAATATTTATCGATTTGCCCGTGAAGTATTCGATCGTTGGCAAGTCTATACGGATAAAATCATTCAGGCAAAAGATGCAGGAATCGATACGGGATCGTTGAAAATCCAGTTGCACTGGAGCGGATTGAGGGATAGATACCTGCAACAGTTATTGGTAGATCAAATTTCACAACGCAGTCTGATCCCCACCTACAGCTTTCCGGTCCATACCCTTACACTTGAAGTGACGAGGGAAATGGGAAAACAAACTCAATCCTATCTTGACAGTGACATCGTTCTAAGTAGGGATGCAGGCATGGGTGTAAGTGAATACGCTCCCGGCGCGGAAGTTGTTGCCAACGGGCGTATTTGGCGAAGCACAGGTCTCGCCTATTATCCCAAAATGTTCATGCCTATCGAATTTTATGTTGCCTGCCCACAATGCCATCACGTGGATATCGGTGTAGAACGGAATGATATTCCGGCTGCATGCAGCAATTGCGGAAATTATGAACAACGGAAACCCCGGGCATACCGGGAACCCAGGGGCTTTGTGACATCCTATGACGAGAGACATGGAAAAGATCCCGGCATCAACCGTCGTCGCCAGCGGCGGGCCGACGAAGCGCGGTTGATCACGATACCGCAAGAAGAACAGTTTACTGACAGCGACCACTTTGCTGTCAGGACAGTTTTATTGAAGGCGCAACCCACTGATGAAAACCAACAGGCTGGACGCCTTTTTATTGTAAACCGAGGTATGCATGGCTTTGGCTATCACATCTGTCCACTTTGCAACTATGCGGAACCGGCAGCGAAACCAAAAGCGATCAAGCTTAAGCATAGTGAGCCACTTTCTGGAAGAATATGTCGGAACGAAGAATTGAAAATGCCGCAGGACCTGGTCCATACTTTCGAAACGGATGTCCTTGTATTGCGCTTCGGGAAGTGCATCCCACAGCCTCCAACGGAATGTAGGAGCCCTCGCCAGCTTATGGAAGCGTTTAGCCGCACCCTTTGTGAAGCTTTACGATTTGCGGCTTCTGATCTTCTTCAGGTACAGCCTTCCGAGATACGGGCTACTTTTGTCAGAAGGGATCAGTTTGTCGAGGCAGTGCTCTATGATGCCTGCGCCGGTGGGGCAGGCTATTCGGTCCAGTTGCATCAAGAAATTTCAATTCAGAATCTCCTACAGAGAGCAATGGAACGGCTACGTTGTCCTCGTGATTGCAGCAAGGCATGCAGCGCTTGTTTATGTGACTACTCAAATCAGCTTGCATGGGATCAGTTTGATCGCCTGCCAGTAATGGAATGGCTCGCAAGCCTCATCACGGAATCAACTGAGGATGATTTTGTAAACTCCGGTGCTGTGCGCTGGGAACATCCCAGTTTGAACGGTTTGACCGAAAGGTTATCAGGAGCGTCACATCTTCATCTTGCCGGCATCAGCCTTGATGCATTTGAGGAACAAAATGATAATAGCAGGCAATGGTTATTGAGCTTACTCAATGAAGGAAAAATCATCTCCATCCATTTGTTTCGCCCCATGGAAACAAATCCAGGCAGCTTGAGTTCGCGAGTACGTCAGACACTCCGTCATCTTTATCCATACGCCAAGGATGGTCAACTGAAGATTGGTTGTGTTGAAAACATGGATGGAGGCAAGGCAAGCACTTTGGCCAGAATATTCTCAGAACCACAACTGGGGACGCTTGCATGGTACAGCGGTCACCCGATTTCCCCTCTTCTCATGAACATTCTTCCGGAACCAATTTATCAAGCAAAGCTTAATGAGGAGTCCGCCGCCGTACTATCCGAACTGATCGCGGGAACTGTTTACTATCCGGCAGAGAAGATTCAGGGAGGAATGCCGATTCAAAGGTGGGCGCTTTCAGAAGGAGAGGAACGAAATTTCAGAGAATATTTCGCTGTTCTCGATGGGGTTCATATCGAACAAGCCATCATCAAAGATCCTTACTGCGGAGCGGGAGAACAGCAACGCTCATACCTCATCGATTTTCTGAAAATGTTAAGCGATATTTCCAAAAATATAACGCATGTTACGATTCATTGTCGTGAACAAAACTTTAAGGACCCGCGCTATCTGGCGCCATACAAGGTACAGGATTTACTCCACGCTTCGATTGCCAGCGCATTGCCTCACCTCAAACCAACAATTCATGTGCATAATTTCAGGACCAGCAGGGTATTTCACGACCGGACGATTGATTTTCAGGTGATCGATAACGAAGGCTGTTCAGTGACACATAAGTACGATTTATCGGGTGGCATAGACTTTTTGATGGACAAGAAGGCCGTTAATAAAATCTACAGGTATCAAGTGGCGGAATAAGAAGTGTCTCCCTTTAGTGGCCAGCTTTGTCTTAATTGCACTCGTGCATTTATAGAAGGGAACTGCTGCAAAAATTCATCGGCCGCCATCAGTAACTTCAAAAAACTGCCTACTAAATAGAGGAGGATCCATTATTCTTGCGTAATCTGACATTTAGTGTTAGTTTTTGCAAACAAAATGGATTAAAAGGATATCCCAATGCTCAAATCGATGACCGACTTTGTTGAGGCTCTCCAAGCCAGGGGGCGCTATACGTTCACCCTGGTCGAAGCGATGAACGCTGAGAAGCGCACGGATATCGCGCTGGAAGCGGCTTTGCGGAGGCTCAAGCAGAAAGGCCGGATAGCTAATCCACGTCGGGGCTTCTATGTAATCGTTCCCGTGGAATACCGGGAAGCCGGTTGCCTTCCTGCGAATTGGTTTATCCACGACCTGATGCAGTTCCTCGGTCAACCCTATTACGTTGGGATTCTGAGCGCGGCGGCGATCCACGGTGCCGCCCACCAGCAGCCGATGCTCTTCCAGGTAGTCACGGATAGGACGACGCGGCTGGCACAGGCGGGCCGTGTCCGGATCGGTTTCCATATGAGCCGCCATATTGAGAAAGTGCCGACGGTGGATATCCAGACAGAGACCGGTTCAATGCGGGTTTCCACTCCGGAAGTGACGGCTTTTGATCTCGTCCGCTTCGCGCTTTCGACGGGACACATGGGCAATATCATTACAGTGCTGAGCGAGCTCGTCGAGAAGATTGACTCTCAGGCTTTGACGTCAATTGCGGATCTCTATGCGGTATCGGACGTGCAGCGGCTCGGGTACCTGCTGGAGCGGCTCGATGAAAACCTCCTCGCGGACCCGCTTGCGGTCTGGCTGCAGGCCCGGCGCTTTCGTCCCATCCTGCTCGCTCCGGGTCAACCAAAAGGCGGAGCACCGTCCGACCCGCGGTGGCGGGTCATACCCAACGAGACCGTGGAGGTGGAATTTTGATCCCCCGCGCACATGTTACGGCCTGGCGTTCTCACGCCCCCTGGCCGATGGACGCCCAGATCGAACAGGATCTCATTTTGTCGCGGGCGCTTGTAGAACTTTACCGCAACCCATTTGTTGCCCGGACGGTGGCATTTCGTGGTGGCACAGCGCTGCACAAGCTCTTTTTCACTTCGCCCGGTCGTTACTCCGAAGATATCGATATGGTGCAGATCGACTCGGGCGCCATCGGCCCGATTCTCGATGCAATTCGGATGTCTCTTGATCCATGGCTCGGGGAGCCAAAACGCAAGCAAAGCCAGGGCAGGGTCACCATGATCTATCGTTTTGAAACCACAACCAGGCCGATCCAAGCGATGAGGCTCAAGGTCGAAATCAACACCCGTGAGCATTTTACCGTTTTGGGAGTTCAGCGCCGGCCATTCGTCGTCGATAGCCCCTGGTTCTCGGGCAATGCGGACATCAGCGTTTACGGGGTCGAGGAACTGCTCGGGACCAAGCTGCGTGCCCTTTACCAGCGGAAGAAGGGGCGAGACCTCTACGACCTTTGGCTTGCTCTTACCACGCTTAAGGTTGATGATGAGAAGGTTGCCGATTGTTTCGGTCGCTATCTGGAGCATGATGGTCTTGCCGTCTCGCGCGCGGAATTCGAAGGCAATTTAAACGGCAAACTCCGTGATCGATCGTTTTTAGGTGACATCCCGTCGCTTCTACCAACGAGTATTTCTTACGATGTAGCCGAGGCCGGTGCATTGGTGGGTCAGCGACTCATCGCGCTGCTTCGAGGAGATCCCTGGCGTGGGGATGGTGGAGGGTGAACTCAGCTATCAAAGGTACTTCCAAATTCTTTATCACGAAGGCGGTATCTTTTGTGTGCCCCGAATTGATTACTCCCCGTAGTTCCTCGTTGTCTTTCAGGAAGGAATCACCTTCATCGATGAGCAGTGCTGGTTTGTATGCCTCGATTGTACGATAGAGGGCAGCCGGTGATATATTAGATGCCGTCAACGGACGGTAGCAGAGCTTACTGAACCTATCGTGAATAAACCAGACCTCATCGCAACCCTGTTCAAGAAAGAAAACCTACTGGAAAAAGAGTTTGCCAATTTGTGGTTAATATTGTTTGAGGAAGGAGATGAAAATGTTTAAGAAGTATTTTTTAAGAGTTGCTGCTTTGCTCATGATCATTATTCCCGAAGTTGGTATTGCGCAGCCCCCCGTTGAGGCCGATGCACCAAGCCTGCTCTCTGCCTTTGTAGCTTACACGGATCTGCGTATGAGCGCCGTTCAGCGGAGTCTCGAAATCCTGGCCGCCGCTAACGAGGCGAAATCGGCCCAATGGGAGAAGATGGAGCCTCTGTTGAGTGGATATCAAAGGTCGGAGGGTGGTGGTCTCATCGTCTGGTTTGTCCGCCCCGACGGCACCTATTTCACCGTGGATAAAGGGCTGATGAATGTAAAACTGAGTGACAGGAGCTATTTCCCGAAACTCATGTCCGGCCAGAAAATCATGGGCGATCTTATCGTCAGCAAAAGCACCGGACAGCGTTCTGCTGTGATCGCGATCCCCATGAAGGAGGGCGGCAAGGTGATCGGCGCGATCGGGGCATCCCTTTTCCTCGATAAGCTCGCCGAGGAGGTCGGTTCCGCCCTGCCTCTCCAGGCAGATGCAGCCTTTTTCGCACTGGCCCCGAATGGCCAGACCGCTCTTCATAAAAAGACAGACCGCCACTTTCTGGATCCCCGGGAATTGGGAAGCGAGACGCTCAAAAAGGCTACGAACGAGATGCTGTCGAATCCTGCAGGAGAAACGAGCTACGAGTTTGACAATGTCACAAAGCGGGCGATATACCGAACCTCCCCGCTGACGCAGTGGAAGTTCGTAATCACCTTCAGTGATACCCGGCAGAAATAACCCGCAAGAAAGTTGCAGGGACAGCATTTTGGTCTGTCGCTAACTTTAATCGAAGGAAGTTGAAGCAGGTTTAAAAATTGGTGGCGGTGCAGGGAATCGGACCCCGGACACTACGGATATGAGCCGTATGCTCTAACCATCTGAGCTACACCGCCTTGAGGCCCCCCCTTTATTATAGTTCTTCTTTCTTGTCAACCCTTGGGCGATGAAAAATGCTATTGACAAAAAATTTAAAAAAATATAGCTAGGGACCGAGAAATCATTAGATGTTCAAAATGGTGGTTGGGGTTATGGATTTTCAGGCTGAGGCAAAGAAAATGCGGGTGGTAGCTGTGGAGCTTGCCGTAGTAGCGGTACAAAGGGGGACCGCTGCCCGGTTTCTTTGCTAGGTTTAGAAAAGAAACTAAGAGCTGCGGGTCCCGTAAGCCTGCGGCTCTGATACTTTGGGAAAGCCGCAAGCGTGTTTGCGGCTTTCTTTGTTTTGGTGTATGAAGCGCGGTTAGCCGCCGCAGGATGTTCTGGCGACGGCGCAGGGGACGTGAAATTACAAGAGAGGTAACTTTTTATGCTTACAGGGGCGCAGGTTCTTTTTAAGGTTTTGGAACAGGAAAACGTGGATGTTATTTTTGGTTATCCCGGTGGCGTCGTTCTGGATATTTATGATGAGTTGTGCCGCCGGGAAATCACCCATATCCTGGTTCGCCATGAACAGGGCGCCATCCATGCCGCCGACGGGTATGCCCGCGCCTCGGGCAAGGTCGGCGTCTGTCTGGTCACGTCCGGCCCCGGCGCCACCAACACTGTGACGGGCATTGCCAATGCCTACATGGATTCGATCCCGGTGGTCATTCTCACCGGCCAGGTAACCACGGGCGCGATCGGTAACGATGCTTTTCAAGAGGTTGATATCACCGGCATTACGAGACCATGCACCAAACATAACTTCCTGGTGAGAAATGTTAACGATTTGGCGCGCACCATAAAGGAGGCCTTCCATATCGCCCGGTCGGGAAGACCCGGCCCTGTTCTGGTGGATCTGCCTAAGGATGTGATTCAGGGCCTTGCCGATGAGGCTACCTTGGATTATCCGCTCCGTCTTTCCGAAGAAACCGTGGAACCGATCGAAGCTAAATGTGCCGAGGCATTGTCGATGATCAGGCAGGCTCAACGGCCTTTAATCTTTTCCGGAGGCGGCATACTTTTGGGGAAGGCCTGGGAGGAACTGCACACATTCGCCACGGGGATCAAAGCTCCGTTGACTTCATCCCTGATGGGCTTGGGCGGTTTTCCCGGCAGTAATCCTCTCTGGCTGGGCATGCCGGGCATGCATGGAACCTATTACGCCAATATGGCCATCAGCAATTGTGATTTATTGATTGCCGTGGGGGCGCGTTTTGACGATCGGGTGACGTCCAAGGTCGATGCCTTTGCCCCGCACGCCCGGATTATCCACATCGACATCGATCCTGTTTCCATCGACAAAACCATCAAGGCCCATGTTTCTATCGTGAGTGACTGCAAACCCGTCCTCCAACTGTTTAATCAATGGTTGGCCAATGATGAGCCGTCGCAGGCGGAGGAGCGAACGCGGGCGTGGCTGGCGCAGATTGCACATTGGAAAGAAAAAGAGCCCCTGAACTATTGCAGCGGTGAAAAAATCAAACCGCAGTGCGTGCTGGAAAAACTTTACGAACTTACGGGCGGAAAGGCGATCATTGCGACCGAAGTGGGGCAGAATCAGATGTGGACGGCCCAGTTCTATAAATTTGACGAGCCTAATCACTTCATTTCTTCCGGTGGCTTGGGGACGATGGGCTTTGGTTTGCCGGCGGCGATCGGCGCCCAGGTGGCTTTTCCCGATAAATTAGTGGTGGACGTTGCCGGCGACGGCAGCATCCAGATGAACATCCAGGAAATGGCAACGGCAGTGCAGTATAATCTTCCCGTGAAGATCGTTATCCTGAATAACGGATTTTTGGGGATGGTGCGTCAGTGGCAGGAATTATACTACAGCAAGCGTTATTCCCAAACACTGATGAGTTATGCTCCTGATTTTGTCAAGTTGGTTGAGGCCTACGGCGGCACGGGGCTGCGTGCCACCAAACCGGAAGAGGTGGAAAAAGTGCTGAAAGAAGGATTGGCGACGCCGGGCTTGGTGGTGATGGACATCCAAATAGAACCGGAAGAGGGAGTTTATCCCATGGTCAAGCCAGGCGCTCCTCTTACGGAAATGACCCTGCTGCAGAAGAATGATATAGAAAGGTAAATCTTATTATGGATCCTAAAGAAAATACGATCTCCATTTTAGTGAACAACAAGCCCGATGTGATGGCCAGGATAGCGGGCACTTTCAGCGGGCGGGGATTCAACATCGAAACGATTTCCGTCAATGTTACTGATAATCCCCAGATATCCAGGATTGTCCTGACCATTTGGGGCAATCGGGATACGATCATCAAGATAGAAAAACAGTTAAACCGGATGGTTGACGTTATTCAGGTTGATGATTTAACGGGTGCGGATGCGGTGCGACGGGAAATTATCCTGATCCGGATCAAGGCGCCGGGTCAGACAGAAGCAGAGCTGGCGCAAAAGATTGACACTAAGGGCTGGAAGGTAGTAAGCAATGAGGGTGGTTACCTTATTGTGGAAGTCACGGGAAACCGGGAAGAGATTGAGGAAGCCCTCGCCACTCTGAAACCATTCGGAGTAGAGGACTTTACCAGGGCCGGCACAGTTGCTTTGTTGCGGCAGAATAAATAATAATGAGGGGGTAAAAGATGGCAAAGATCAATTTTGGCGGCACATGGGAAGAGGTGGTGACCTCGGAAGAATTTTCCGTGCAAAAAGCCCAGGAGGTTCTGAAAAAGGAAACGGTAGCCATCATCGGCTACGGTGTGCAGGGACCCGGCCAGGCTCTTAATATGAAGGATAACGGCATCTCGGTAATTGTGGGGCAGCGCGAGGGCGGTCCTTCCTGGGAAAAGGCGAAAGAGGATGGTTTTGTGCCGGGTCAGACGCTTTTTTCACCGGAAGAGGCGGCAAGCAAAGCCACCGTCATCCAGTATCTCCTTTCCGATGCCGGCCAGACCGCCATGTGGCCGGCGATTAAATCCTGCCTTAAGGAGGGTGATGCTCTTTATTTCTCCCACGGTTTTTCCATTGTTTATAAAGAGCAGACGGGCATTGTGCCGCCGTCCAACGTGGATGTCATTTTGGTGGCCCCCAAGGGTTCCGGACTTACCGTACGCACTAATTTCCTTAATGGCAGCGGCATCAACTCCAGCTATGCCGTCTTCCAGGATTATACGGGGCGGGCGCTGGAACGGACGCTGGCCCTTGGTGTGGCTATTGGTTCCGGCTACCTCTTCCACACGGATTTTGAAAAAGAAGTTTACAGCGATCTGACGGGTGAGAGGGGCGTTTTAATGGGGTGTTTGGCCGGTGTTATGGAGGCCCAGTATGCCCTGCTCCGGAAAAATGGGCACAGCCCCAGCGAGTCTTTCAACGAAACCGTGGAAGAGCTTACCCAAAGCTTGATCCGTCTGGTGGCGGAAAACGGTATGGACTGGATGTATGCCAACTGCAGCACTACCGCCCAACGGGGCGCCCTGGACTGGAAGGGCCGGTTTCGGGAAGCTGTAGAGCCCGTCTTTGATGCTTTGTACGAAAGTGTTACCTCCGGCAAGGAAACGGAGATAGTTCTCAGGGTAAACTCTAAGCCCGATTATCGGGAAAGCCTTAAGAAAGAATTGGATGTGATCAAAAACAGCGAGATGTGGCAGACGGGAGCCGCAGTGCGGGCGCTACGCCCCGAACGGCGTAAAAAATAGCCAGCAAACAATTATCACCTCGTCAAAAGTAAATATTCCCTCCCCTGGCGGGAGGGAATAAAAGGGAGGGGGAAATAACATTGATGAATACGATCGCTTATCACCCCCACCCTAACCCTTCCCCGTCAAGGGGGAGGGAATTTCGGACTTTTAGGGAGAGTTTATGCGCAGCGATGCCATGAAGAAGGGGTTGGAAAGAGCGCCCCACCGTTCTCTGTTTAAGGCAATGGGTTATACGGACGAGGAGATTGCCCGTCCCCTGATCGGGGTAGTCAATGCCGCAAACGAGATCATACCTGGTCATGTCCATCTGGACATCATTGCCGCCGATGTCAAAGCGGGTATCCGCATGGCAGGCGGCACCCCGGTGGAATTTCCCTCTATCGGCGTCTGCGACGGCATTGCCATGGGGCATACCGGCATGAAGTACTCCCTGGCCAGTCGGGAACTGATCGCCGATTCGGTTGAGGTCATGGTCATGGCGCATCCCTTTGATGCCTTGGTCATGATTCCCAACTGTGACAAGGTCGTTCCCGGTATGCTCATGGCGGCCATGCGTTTAAACATCCCGACCATCTTCATTAGCGGCGGTCCCATGCTGGCCGGCGTCCTGCCGGGCAGGAACGTTGATTTAATTACCGTCTTTGAAGGCGTCGGAGCCGTAAAGGCAGGCACCATGACGCCAAAAGAACTGAAATTGCTGGAAGATGCCGCTTGCCCCGGTTGTGGCTCCTGTTCCGGTATGTACACCGCCAATTCCATGAACTGTTTGACGGAGGCTATCGGTCTCGGTTTGCCGGGGCACGGGACAATTCCCGCCGTCCAGGCAGCGCGCCGCCGCCTGGCCAAAGAGGCGGGCATGAAGATCATGGAATTGCTGGCCAGGAATATCAGGCCGCGGGACATTGCCACGCCGGCCGCTTTCCGGAATGCCCTGGCGGTTGACATGGCGCTCGGCTGTTCAACCAACACGGCGCTCCATATTCCTGCCATCGCCCATGAAGCGGGCATCGGGCTTGATCTGGAGGTTTTCAACGAAGTCAGCAAGCAAACTCCCCATCTTTGTCATTTGAGTCCGGCCGGTCCTCATCATATCGAAGAGCTGGACAGGGCGGGCGGTGTCCAGGGGGTGATGAAGGAAATAAACACCCTTGGTATCCTGGATTTGCAAGTAATGACGGTTACGGGCAAAACACTGGGTGACAACTTGAAGAAGGCCCGGATTTACGATCGCGAGATAATTCGTACTGTAAAAAATGCCTACCATCGCGAAGGTGGGCTGGCCGTGCTCAAAGGCAACCTGGCCCCGGAGGGCGCCGTCGTCAAGCAGTCGGCGGTTGCTCCTGAGATGATGGTAAATGAGGGTGTTGCCCGCGTCTTTGACGGCGAGGAAGCGGCGATTGACGCCATTCTCGGTGGCAGGATACAGCCCGGCGACATCGTGGTGATTCGCTACGAAGGCCCCAAAGGCGGGCCGGGCATGCGGGAAATGCTGGGGCCAACTTCGGCGATTGCTGGAATGGGGTTGGATAAAACCGTGGCGCTCCTAACGGACGGCCGTTTCAGCGGTGGTTCCCGAGGTGCGGCGATTGGTCATATTTCCCCGGAAGCCGCAGAGGGAGGCGCTATTGCCCTGGTTAAAGAAGGAGACATCATTGGCATTGACATCCCCAACAAACTGCTGACTTTAAAAGTCAGCGACAAGGAACTGTCCCTCCGGCGGAGAAAATTCCTACCACGTCCTCCGGTTATCACCAGTGGCTACCTGGCTCGCTACGCCCGTCAGGTGACCTCGGCCAGCAGTGGGGCCATTTTAAAAGACTGACACCCTTCCTAACACAGCAGGTATGCTGCCCTTCGATGGCTATTTCGTCATAAAAAACTTCCATAATTTTTATTTTTTTGTTGCACATCAATAGCAAGTAATATATAAGTCCAAAAAAATCATGCTGTTCCTTAACGTGGTTTCCTGTTTTGCAGGGGGTCCTTCGCTATGAAAGTAGGCACATGCCTGATAA
>Ga0080064_1001677_pt1 | contig 42961 bp, 38 predicted proteins | sample Subgrocontami54m_FD_69260 | JGI IMG/M metagenome (GOLD analysis project Ga0080064, IMG submission 69260) | Subsurface groundwater microbial communities from S. Glens Falls, New York, USA - GMW46 contaminated, 5.4 m (SPADES assembly) (version 2) ...
GCGACGTTCGGGCGGAAGAGCGCAGTGACCGGGCTGCGGCTCGCGCCGCTAGGCCGCCCGCATCAGATGCGCCGTCCGACGACAAAACACGCACTTGTGAAAAAGAGGTGGTGGATTGTGGATTCGTTATCCACTTCCGTTCGGCGCCGTTCCATGCTATACAACTCAGTTAAGCGTAAGCCGGTTGTAGTGTGTAGCAGGGAAGCGAGGCGATTGGGAAAAGAGCTGTATATGGTCGCCCTTTTGGAGGATAATCTGACATGATGGAGCAGGGGATCTTCCAGTTTATTGCTCACGGTGGGATCACGATGGTGATCCTCGCCATATTTTCTATCTACTCACTCGCGGTGATCGGCGAGCGGTTCTATACATACTATAAGGCTCAGAAAGCTACCGAACAGGTCGCCGGGAAGGGGTTGCAGTATGTGGCGGATGGGAAAAGGGCAGAAGCGCTCCGCCTGTGCGAACAGAACGCCGGCAGCCCGGTTGCCAGGGTCCTGGAGGCCGGTCTCCTGGCCGTCATCGACCAGGAATCTCCGGTCCTTTCCGGTAAGCGATTTTCGCGGCGACTCGAATCGTGCAAGGGGGCTATGCAACGGGCCACCTCCGCGGAGATCACCCGTCTGGAACGATACCTGGGCTCTCTCGCGACTCTCGGCAATGTCAGCCCATTTGTCGGCCTTTTCGGGACCGTTCTGGGGATCATTCGGGCCTTCGAGGCGATTGCCAAGACGGGATCCGGTGGGATTGGCACGGTATCATCCGGGATAGCCGAAGCGCTCGTGGCGACAGCCGCGGGCTTGTTCGTGGCTATTCCCGCGGTGATCGCGTACAACTATTTTGTCGGCAGGGTCAAGGATTTTACCACAGCAATGGACAATGCGACCTCGGAGATGGTGGACAGACTATTGGATCAGGCCACCCATCACGGAGACTAAAGAGGATAGGCATGCAGACTAACGGCGGGAAAGATCGGCGAATGCTTTCAGAGATCAACATCACTCCCTTGGTGGACGTGACCCTTGTCCTATTGATCATCTTCATGGTGACGACCCCGATGCTCCAGCGTGGGACTGATATCCAGCTTCCGACAGCACAGGCGTCGCAGGTGAAAGAGGAAGAGCGCATCACCTTGACGGTGACGAGAGACAGCCGCATCCTCGTCAATAATGAGGAGGTGCCCAGGAAAGAGCTTGAGACCCGTCTGAAATCCATGACCGGTTCCGGGAAGGAGCGGACTCTCTATTTACGCGGCGATGCCAGGGTCCCTTACGGTTTTGTCATCGATGTGATGGATGCTATCAAATCTTCCGGCATCGAGACTGTTGGAATGATCACTGAGCGAGCAGGGTCCAGATAGCCCCCTTCACCGTTACGAGCCCACACCCGGCATGTTCAGACTGATCCCACGAGAAGAGAAGTTCTTTGAGCTCTTTGAGGAGGCAGCCACTAACATATTAGAGGGCGCCAAAGTCCTGGCTCAGATGACGGATGAGCGAGGCGCAGAGCTTCAAGAATACTGGAAGCGACTCGAGGAACTCGAGCACGTGGGAGACAAGATCACCCACCAGATCATCCGGAAGCTGAACCAGACCTTCATTACCCCCATCGACCGCGAAGGCATTCACAGTCTGGCCGTGGCGCTGGATGACGTCATGGACCTGATCGAGGCGTCGGCTGCCCGCATGAGCCTTTACAAGATCAAGCAGCCCACCGAGGAGGCCAGGAAGCTCGCCCAGGTGATCCTGAAATCGGCGGAGGAGATTGTCAAGGCGGTGTCGAACCTGGAGCGGATGGACGATGTGATGGAGCATTGCATCGAGATCAATCGGCTGGAGAACATGGCCGATGACATCAGCCGAGAGGCGATTGCCGGTCTCTTTGACGAGGAGCATGACCCGATGGATGTGATCAAGTGGAAGGAGATTTACGAGACGATGGAGACGACCACCGACCGATGTGAAGATGTGGCCAACATCGTCGAATCAGTAGCATTGAAGCGCGCCTGATCCGCGAGATCTACCAATCGAAAAAGAGGCCGCAGTGGGGGGTTCGTAGGATGTTCGGATTGGGGATGCAAGAGCTGATCGTGATCTTTGTCATCGCGCTCTTAGTCTTTGGCCCCAAAAAACTGCCTGATCTTGCTCGATCGCTGGGCCGAGGCGTGGCGGAGTTTAAGCGAGCCTCTGATGAGCTGAAGGAAGGGCTGTCTGCCGAGCTATCGGCAGAGGAGGAAAAGGCAAGTGCGGCAGATTACCAACCGCCGCAAGCCGCCGAGGCTGAAGCGCCTCCGGCCGTAGGCCAGGAGGACAAGCCGAAGGGAACGCACGAGACGCGGAATGTCTGATGAGAAGATGTCGTTTTTCTCCCACCTGGAGGAGCTCCGAAAGCGGATCCTCATCTCCCTGGCAGCTATCGGGATCGGATTCATTGCCACCTTTAACTATTCGGAGACGATCCTTCGTGTTCTGAAACGCCCCCTGACGACCGATCTCGTTTTCTCCAGGACCTACCCCTTCCTGCGATCCGCCCCACGCCCGGGCCCCCCCGTCGACCTGTTCTTCCTGGCGCCTGCCGAGGCCTTCTGGATGCACATGAAGATCGCCATTTTTGCCGGCCTCTTGTTAGTCCTGCCAATCGTCCTCTATCAGATCTGGAAGTTCATTGCGCCGGGCCTCCTCACTCACGAGAAGCGCTATGCCCTTCTCTTTGTGGTGTTGTCGACCGTCTTCTTTTTTTGTGGCCTGCTGTTCTGCTTCTACTTTGTCCTTCCGTTCGCCCTGAACTTTCTCCTGACGTACAAAACCGAAAACTTGAAGCCGATGATCTCCATCGGCAACTACATGGACTTCACCACAAAATTCCTGTTAGGATTCGGATTGGTCTTTGAACTCCCCATGGGGATCGGGGTCGCAGCCAAGATGGGCCTGGTGACACCACAGTTTCTTGCCAGAAATCGGAAGTATGCGATTCTGGCCGTCTTCACGATTGCCGCCATTCTGACCCCCACCCCGGATTTCTTCAATCAGACATTGATGGCTGTCCCGATGTACCTGCTCTATGAGGTCGGGATTCTCGCGGCGCGCATTCTGGTCAGGAAACCGGCAGTCACCTCGCAGGAGGCGACGGAAGGAGTCTAAGACGTTCGAGGTTCCAGGACGGTATCATATTGTTTAAGAATATCAACCGGTATCCGCAGCCTAGAGAAGTGAACCGGCAATAACTACGCACGGCGTCATAAATCGCAACAATAGCCGTCATTGCCTGGAAGGTCCCCCTCCCGCCGTCCCAGGTAGGGGCGAACCGATGTGTTCGCCCTCTTCGGGCAGACACACAGGTTTGCCCCTACGACAGCAGACGTCAAGAAGGTGTACGATGCGAGCTTTCATGCCTATGGGCGCACAGCGGGCGCATGCGGTATTCCCGCGAAGCTTGTCCCCGCATGTTGTAAGCGGGGAGCGGGAATCTATGGATTTGGCGGTGCCAACTTTCTCCTTGACAGTTCTACTCTTTGCTCCTAGTCTTGCGGACGGGCCTTGCACTCTTCCACCGTAGTTCTTGAGCTCGCCGATACGGGAGACGTACCGGCCGGGAAGAGCCCCGCCGGCTTCCACGCTCCTGAGGAGGGATAACCATGCAGAGGCGATTTGCCTTCTTGTTCGGATGCTGCCTGGCGCTTGGTGCGTGCGCCACCGCCACGGTCGACAAGCAGTCGGTCCGAGCCACCCAGACGGCTCCGGAATCGACCCAGGTTGAGGTTGTCAGGATTCCGTATGACCCGGCATTGCCCTACTATGTGGTGACCGTCGAGCCGCTCACCTTCGCTGCTGAACAACCGATGAGCGGCGCCGCACCAGCGACGCCGGGACGTCGCCACGGATGGGGACCGTGGGGGTGGGGTCTTCTGCCCGAGGGACCGCGGGCACAGGCCTATAATCCGCCCGCTCAAGGGGTGTCTGGAGGCGTCGGCATAGCCATCGCACACCAGCTCGCCACCGCGCTTACCAACGTGGGCAACGTCCGAGTGATCGATTACGACTTCTATGTGCAAAACAAGGCGAAGCCGTCAAGTCTCGTGGACCCCGGCCAGCGGGAGGTCGGACCCTTTCTCATCCGCGGCGCCGTTACCGAGTTCAACGAGATCGCTCAAGCCTCGGGTGAGAGCAGCGGCGGCTCGTTCGGTGCGCTCGGGGCCGCTCTCGGTATCGCCGGGGCCATCGCCGGCAATACTGCTGCTGGCATCGCCGGCGGGGCGGTCGCGCTGGCCAACCCGACCTATGAGAATACGGTGGCGCGACGGACCGGTTCGGTGGCGATGGATCTCAGGGTGGTGAAGCCGACGGACGGACGACTTGTCGGCAGCGTGGTGGCAAACGGCAGCTTCACGTCCGAGTCGGCGGCGAGCGGCTTCTCGCTATTCGGATTCGGTAAGGCGAGCAACGCCTTCGCGGCCAGTGCGCTCGGACAGGCCAATCGTGCCGCGATGAATTCGGCGGCTACCCAGATCTTTAAGCAACTGCAAAACATACGTTGAACGAGGGGCTTGTTCCGACTTCCAGGTTAGACGAGTGGCTCAGACTCACGCATGCTTGAGGGCGATCGTTTCGACCACGTTCGCCACATCCTCACAGCGGTCGGTCACACCTTCGAGCAATTCGTAGATCTCCTTCCACTTGGTCACCTCGAGGACCGGAAGATCGCCCTCGAACAGGCGGGCAATGGCGGGGCGATAGAGATCGTCTGCGGCGTTCTCCAACCGGTTGATTTCCACGCAGATCTCCTGCACGGTGTCGAACCTTGGCAGTTGGCTGACGGCCTTCGCGACCTGCTCAGCCGATGCCACAATGATGGCGACCATCTCGCGAGATTCGGAGGTCGGCTGCTCGATCTTGTAGAGCACCATCCTGGAGGCGGCCGCCTCAATGAAGTCCACGACATCATCGAGGGCTGACGTCAGAGCATGGAGGTTCTGCCGGTCGATGAACGGGATGAAGGTCTGGTTTAGCTTCTTCATGATGTCGTGGGTGATAGCGTCGCCTTGGTGCTCAGCCTCCCTGATTGTTCTCCACTTTTCAGCGGGATCGGTGTAATCCTCGAACATGGCCTGCAGGGACCTGGCGGCATCGAGGAGATTGCGCGCTGCGGATTCAATCAGATCGAGAAACTCACGCTCCTCCGGCATCAACCTGTGGGCCGTAAAGGCTACCTCTCGATCAACTCCTGGAGTTTCGGGTGAGATACCGGCCGGGCGTCTCAAGCCCTTTCGTATCTCCTTGTCGCCACGCTCCCGGACATCCTGTCCCCGAACGATATAGACGACATCCTCTGCAATATTAGTCGCATGATCGGCGATCCGCTCGAGGTAGCGCGAGATGAGCACCAGGTCTAAGGCCCTGGGAATCGTGGTGGGATCGCTGATCATATAGCTGAGAAGCTCTCTGAAGATCTGGTCCCGCAGGAGATCGACGGAATCGTCCGATTCGATGACGATCCTTGCCAGCTCCGGGTCTTGTGCCACAAAAGCATCCAGGCTTTTTTTCACCATCTCTTGGCAGAGCTGGGCTATCCGTGGGATATCGATAAGGGGCTTCAGGATTGGCTGTCTGATGAGCGACATGGTCGCCTGCGCGATGTTGACCGCCAGGTCACCGATTCGCTCGATGTCGCTGTTGATCTTGATGGCTGCCGCGATGAAACGGAGGTCTCTAGCCATTGGCTGCTGAAGGGCCAGAAGGGTGAAGCATCGATCATCAGTTTCGATGCACCGCTGATCCATCTCCTCCTCGTGGGTGAACACCTCCTGCACCAGAGCCTCGCTCCGATCCATCAACGCCTTGACGCTCTTCACGATCATCGTCTCGGCCAGACTCCCCATCGCCAACAGGTGTTCTCTCAGTTCCTGCAATTGCTCATCAAAGTGACGCTGCATGGCTCCGCCCTCGTGTTCTAGCCGAATCGGCCCGTGATGTAGTCCTCAGTCTGTTTCTTGGAGGGTTTCACAAAAAGTTGCTTGGTCAGATCGTACTCCACTAATTGGCCAAGGTAAAGGAAAGCCGTGTAATCCGAGACCCTGGCCGCCTGCTGCATATTGTGGGTGACGATCACGATCGTGTACTGTTGCTTCAGGTCGGCCATCAGCTCTTCGATCTTTCCCGTTGCAATCGGATCCAGCGCGGAGCACGGTTCGTCCATCAAGAGAACCTCCGGTTCGACAGCAATGGCCCTGGCGATGCACAGTCGCTGCTGTTGTCCCCCTGACAGGCCGAGCGCGCTACTGCGCAGGCGATCCTGGACCTCGTTCCAGAGGGCGGCTGCCCGCAGACTCCTTTCCACGATCTCGTTCAGCGTCGACTGTCCGCGTACACCGAGGATCCTTGGCCCATAGGCGACGTTGTCATAGATCGTCTTCGGAAAGGGATTCGATTTCTGGAACACCATGCCTACCCGCTTGCGGAGTTCCGTGATTTCCATGGCCGGGTCATGGATGTCGAGTCCGCCGATCCGGATAGTCCCGCTGACTGTTACCCCGTCGATGAGGTCGTTCATGCGGTTCAGGCATCGCAGGAGCGTCGTCTTCCCGCACCCCGATGGTCCGATGAAGGCCGTGACCTGGTGCTTGGGGATATCGAGGCTGATATCCTGGAGGGCGAGCTTCTCGCCGTATTTGAGGGTCAACTTACTAATTTCGATCATCGGCTCCGTTATCATCGTCGGTTTCTACAGTCCATTCGAAATCTCATGGTTCTGCACTATAAAGTCCGTCATTGTTTCGAAAGTCCCCCCCCTCTTCGGCGTAGGGGCGACCCTAGTGGTCGCCCGATCTGGGCAGGCACAAGGCCTGCCCCTACAAAGGGAGGGAGCAATGGGTCCGGACTTTCATGCGCATGGCTAATTGGCATCACCATATCATAAGGCATTCTTCTATCTCTAGAACGCCGAAGACACGTATTTTTTTCGCAAACGGTTCCTGATCAGGATCGTTGCCAGGTTCAAGACCAGGACGACCAGGAGAAGGAGGAGCACGGTGGTGTAGACCATCGGTCTGGCGGCGTCCACATTGGGTGATTGAAACCCGACGTCGTAGATGTGAAATCCAAGGTGCATGAACTTACGCTCCAGATGTACGAACGGCCATACGCCATCGATCGGAAGGGACGGGGCGAGCTTGACCACCCCGGTGATCATGAGTGGCGCGACCTCCCCGGCCGCCCGGGCCATGGCCAGGATGAGTCCAGTGAGAATCGAGGGCATGACCGTCGGCAGGACGATCCGCCAAGTCGTCTCGAACTTCGTGGCGCCAAGCGCCAGCGAGGCCTCACGCATCCCAGGAGGGATAGCCGCAAGCCCCTCCTCCGTGGCCACGATGACGACCGGGACGGTCAGGAGGGCAAGGGTCAACGAGGCCCACAAGATCCCTCCTGTTCCGAAGGTCGGGGTCGGGAGCGCTTCGGGATAGAAGAGCCGGTCGATACCTCCCCCGACGAGGTAGATGAAAAAGCCGAGACCAAAGACCCCAAAGACGATAGACGGAACGCCGGCCAGGTTATTCACGGCGATCCTGACCGTACTGACCAATATCCCCTGTTTCGCGTACTCCCGAAGGTAGAATGCGGCCAGCACACCCAGCGGTGCGACGAGGAGGCTCATGATCATCACCATCATCACCGTACCGAATATGGCGGGGAAGACGCCACCCTCGGTGTTCGACTCCCTGGGATCGCCGGAGATGAACTCCCAGAGCCTGGACAGATACACGCCGCTCTTGGACCACACCCCCATCGAGTTCGGTCGGACGATTCGGACGATCTGCTGAAGCGGCAGTTCCGTCTCCTGGCCGCCGATGACCGAGACGATGAGCGCCTGTCGGGAGAGCTGGCGGAATGTGGCGAGCCTTGCCTCCTGTTCGCGGTACTTGGCCGCCCAACCCTCAATCTCCTTGTTGAGCCGTGCTGCTTCTGAACCTCCCTCTTGTCCTGAGAGCTGGAGCTTCCTGAGCTTGAGGCGGATCTTCTCCTGGGCAAAGTTGATCGCCCCGATCTCTTTTTTCTCGATCCGCCTGATCTCCTTGAAAGTCGATGCCGCGTCCGGGAGGAGGGCCTGAAGAGTGCTCCATGCCGGCTCAGATCCCTGAACTACGGCGCGCTCGTTGTCCCCCCCACGAACCTCCTTGAGAAAGCCATAGAGATTGCCCCATTCCCGTCGCTCGATGAGGACAGCCTCCGCAGGGAAGTCGCGGCGAGCGATCGTGGCCTCCTCGACCCAGACGAAGTCGGCGCCGTACAGGTCACGATTGCCGACCTTAACCTGAATCCGGTAGCGCGTGGCGGTCCCTGCGGGTGCGTCCGGTTGCGGAATCACCTCCTGTTGCATCACCTGGCCTAATAGCTCCTTACCGTCCGACAGCGTCAGAAGCACAATCGGCGACGGCCAAAAGAAGCCCAGCCCGTTGAGCAGCACCAGGAGGACAAGCCCGGCCACCATGAGAAGGCTGAGGGCTAATGCCCCTCCAGTGAGCCAGATGAATGGATCGCCGCTCTTCCAGAATCGCGTCATAGGGCGCGATACCTCTGCCGGAGCTTCAGGCGGACCAGTTCGGCCAGGGTGTTCACGATGAATGTCATCACGAAGAGTAGGAGGGCTGCCAGGAAGAGGATCCGGAAGAGCGTCCCGCCCTCAGGCGCCTCCGGGAGCTCCACGGCGATGTTGGCCGAGAGGGCTCGAAAGCCGTTGAAGATGCTCCAGTCCATCACCGGCGTATTCCCTGTGGCCATCAGGACGATCATCGTCTCGCCCACCGCCCGCCCGAAGCCGATCATGATGGCGGAGAAGATCCCCGGGCTCGCCGTCGGCAGGACGACCCTCAGCGCGGTCTGCCACCGGGTGGCGCCAAGCGCGAGCGAACCGGCCACAAGGTGTTGAGGCACGTTGGAGAGCGAATCCTCGGCAATGGTAAAAATGATCGGGATGATCGCGAAGCCCATGGCGATGCCCACAACCAGGCAGTTTCGTTGATCATAGGTGAGCCCGAGGACATTCAAGAGCCAGCCTCGATAGTCGCCTGACAGCAACAGGCGCTCGACCGCCCCACCGAGCTGGAAGGAGATCCAGCCTCCGAGGATCACGATCGGGATGAGCAAGGCGACCTCGGTGCCCGCCTTGACTCGACTGCGGACGCCAATGGGAACGAATCGCCAGCAAAAGACCGCGATCAGGATGAGGATCGTGGTCACGATCGGCATGAGGAAGAGGCCGGGAACGACCTGTTCGACGAGGGGCGCAAGCCACAGGCCTGCCAGGAAGCCCAGGACGACGCTCGGAAGCGCAGCCATAATCTCCACGGTCGGCTTCACGATCCCCCTGAGCGTCGGGTGCATGAACTGGGAGGTGTACAGGGCGCCCAGGAGCGCCAGCGGGATCGCGATGAGCAGGGCGTAGAATGTCCCTTTGATCGTCCCGAAGATGAGCGGAGCGAGGCTGAACTTCGCCTCAAAGTCGTCGGTCCCTCCAGTGGACTGCCAGACGTATGCCGGCGCGGGGTACCCTTCGTACCAGATCTTCCCGAACAGGCTCCCCCAACTGATCTCGGGGTGGGGGTTCTCCACAGTCCAGTGTGAGAGGCCCCCCTTCGCATCAACTGTCATGACGCCATCGACTTTGGGGGCGAAGGTGGCGGCGCTGAGTCCCACATCTGCAGCCTTGGGCGTCAGCAAGGTCTTGCCCGTGGTTCCATAGTGGATGCGGATGATGCCGGAGGCGTCCGCCGTCACAAACCCCTTATCGCGGCGGGACGGGGCGAAGGCGATAACGGGCCCTGTGTGGGCCAGAAAGTCATGGACTTTCGCCAGGCGCTGCCCTTCGCCATCCGCCCGCACGAGCTGCCAGGAGCTGACGCCGCCCATCGTATCACCCACCACCAGGGTGCGGTCCCCGATCAGGAACCCCATCGCGCTGACGCCGATCCCCGGTCGGATCGTGGCAGGGACAACGCCGGCAACCTTCGGGTCGCTCGGATTTTGCAGATCGACCCTGATGACCTGGCCGGACGAGGTACCGGCGAACAGGTTCTCGCCGCGGCCATCGAGGAGGAGCTGAGTGATCTCCCCCTCGACCGGCAGAGTGAGGCGCTCACGTGACTCCTCCTTCGTGGATGGACCGATCAGGGCCGTCGTCTCCTTGACGGTGACGAGGATGAGAGCTTGTGGACCGACGGCAGCCGCGGTCATGGGCCCGTTGGGGGTGGAGGCGTAGGCGAGCCGGGCGAGCGGATGCCGCTCCGGATCGACCGTGATCGGGTCGCCGGTCACGAATTCAGCCTCGATGCGGCGCTTTCCTTCCGGGAAGGTGACCGAGAATCCGACCTCAGCGGGGATCGCACGCCCATCCGAGAGTCCCAGTGCGAACTGGCCTCGTCCCAAGGCTGATGTCCCGACGACCGTGGCGCCGTGTAGTTCCTGCAGCCGGTTGGATGTCAGTAAGGTTCCATCCTTGACGGAAACGAAGTGTACGCCGGAGGCCGTTACCACGTACACGATCTCACGATATTCATCCACCCCTACTGCCAGCGGGGCCGAATCGAGGCTCGTGGTGAGCGCTCCCAGCAGTACCGCTGTGGGCTTTCTGAAGAGGGGATAGACCTCCGCGGCAATAACGAACAGGATGGCCAGAATAGAGACAATGATCGCCGCCCCTCCGAGCGTGACGACCCAACGGGCGAGGCGATCCATCAGGAGGCGCCGCGCAATCTTTTCGCGCGGGACGATAACCGGGCGAGCCACCTGCAGCGGCTCGCCCGGTACGGCAACCTTCGTGCTATCTTCCATGGAGCGGCTTAGTAGGCCATTAGCGTGCTTTGATCAGCTCTTCGTTAGCAACGGAGTTCGGGATCGGGAAAAATCCGTCCTTGATCACGACCGCCTGCCCCTCCTTCGAGAGCACAAGCCCAATGAACTCACTGGTGAGGGGGTCAAGGCGTTTGCCTGGAGCCCGATTGACGTAGATGAACAGAAACCGTGACAGTGGGTACTTCCCGGAATAGGCGTTGGCCGCAGTGGCCTCGCCGCACGCGCCGCCTTCTTTCTCGGCCAGTGGAACGGCCCGCACGCCGGCGGTGGTATAGCCGATGCCACTATAGCCCATGGCGTAGCGATCAACGGCCACCCCCTGGACCACCGAGGCTGAGCCGGGCTGCTCCTTCAGCTCATCCTTGAAGTCGCCGTTCTTTAGCGCGTGATCCTTGAAGAACCCGTACGTCCCGGAGGCCGAGTTTCGGCCAAACAGACTGATCGGGCGATTGGCCCAGTCGCCGGTCAAGCCAAGCTGACCCCAGGTCTTGATGTCTTCCTTATAGCCGTAGCGCCTGGACTTGGAAAAGATAGCGTCCACTTGCGCAATGGTCAGACACTTGATCGGGTTGTCCTTATTCACAAATACGGCCAGGGCGTCCACGGCACTGCGGAGCCCGGTCGGCTTGTAGCCGAACTTCTTTTCAAAGGCATCGATCTCGGTCCCTTTCATAGGACGAGACATGGGGCCGAGCTGAGCGGTACCGGAGATCAGCGCCGGCGGAGCCGTAGAGGAACCTTTCCCCTCGATCTGGATCTTCACATTGGGGTAATACTTGTTGAACGTTTCGGCCCAGAACGTCATAAGATTGTTCAAGGTGTCCGATCCGACACTCGAAAGGTTGCCCGAGACGCCGCTGACCGCCTTATAGTGCGGAAGTTCCGGATCCACCTTGAGGACATCGGCAGCACCGGCTGTAGGCCATAACAAGGTTAGGCCCACTACTATCCGGAGAAGCAGTACCCCATGCGCCTGCGGTATGCCCATGCGCATGAAAGTCAGGACCCCGCACCCCCTCCCTAACCCTCCCCCCTCGGAGGGGGAGGGGACGGGTGGGGGGGACTTTCGGGGCAATGAAGAAGTGCGCGCAGTTCCGCTTCGATTACCATCCTTCTGTCTGAGCATGGTTGGTCTCCTTTGTCAAAAGATTAGCAGATAGATTGTGACGATTACGTTACATCCATGTTACGGATATGTTACATGTTCTCCGAGTGCGCGAATCGTAGTTTCCTTAGAACCACAGTGCCAGTCGCGACGTAATCTCCCACGACGAGTTGTCACCTTTGATCGGCGTCATATTGTCATTGTCATACCAGTTATTGACCCAGTTGAACATCATGCGGACGTTCGGGCTGAGGTACCAGTTCAAGCCGACGGTCAGCGCCTCGACTTCGTTGCCGCCAGGGCTGGGTAGGGGATCGTCGGAATCGAAGTCGAGCTTGGCAAAACGGGCCACAAGCTCCAGCGCCCCCAGGCCTCCCGTTCGAGGATCGAAATTATGCTTGACCTTGGGCGCCTTCCCGTGGACCTTCTCCTCACCCGTCAACAGCCAGGTTCCGGCGACGTACCAACCACGGCCATCGACATCGGCGAGGTTGCTCCCTCCGGTTCCAAGTCCATCTCGCTCTTCCTTTGTTTTCACGTACTCTCCGTACAGCCCAACGGGGCCGTAGGCGTGGACCACCTCAAAGCCATAGCGGACCCGATCCCCGTGCGTCGGGACGCGGGGAAAGAACTCGAACCGGGCATCCGTACGTCCACGCAGGCTTTCCCCCGTGTCCTGATCGCCGTAGGTCATATGGCCGGCCAGATGGAGATTTTGGAGTAGGGGGATACCGATCAGCTTGAATGGTCGAACGAGTAGACGGCCGGCGTAGTCCTTGGAGTCGTTCTTTTCCAGGTTATTCTGTCCGGTGCCGTTGAAGATCCCAGCCGAATAATCGAGCGTTCCCCCAAGGAGAGATCCATGCACCATGCCTCCGACATCGCGGGCTGGGACCAGGTTGTTGACGACTGATCGCTCTACAAAGTCGATGAACCGGGAAGAGGTCAGCTCCTCGAAGCTGAAGGGGACCTTAAACTGGCCGCCCCTGACTCTGAATTCCGGCCAGTAGTTCAGCTCCACGTAGCCATCGGTGAGGGCAAATGAGCTTCCCTGTTCGCCAAAGTCTCCCTCCACCTTAAAGTCCAAGTACTTGAAAAAAGTCGCATCGATCCCGAGACGAGCTCTGCGGACCAGGAGATTTGTCAGGAGGTCGCTACGGGTGGGGGAGTCGTTGCTGCGCTTGCTGTCCAGTTTGCGGGCGTCCCCCTCAAAGGAGCGTGCGTCGAAATGGAGTCGCCCGTGAAGCTCGACCTTGTGCTGCCCGTCCGCGGATTTGAGATAGGGCGTCCAGTCCTTGAACCCGGCCAGAATCCTCTCGGCCCCTTCCTTCTTGGCCCGCGTCTTGAGCTCTTGGTACTTGTCCTCGGTAATGTGGCCTTTGTCTTTCAAGATGTCCAGTAATTCGTCCAGGACCGCCTTATCCTCTTTTGTTTGGGCTGCCACAGCCGCCGAAGCGAACGGACCGAACGCCGGCGCAATACTAAGTGTTATCGCGAGAAAAAAGATCTTGCGTAGAAATCGTCCCATGCCTTGTCTCCTTGTGTGATTGTGATAAAGACGGTTAACGCGGACTTCCTTGTTGCGGTGTAAGACCGTGGGTGGTAATGCCGACTGAGTATTGACATGTGGCGCCTGTCCTCTTGGTGCAGGCCGTAGGAGATACTTGCACATGGCCCCAGCTCCTGTCGCTCGATTCAGGCCGACCGCTTCATGGGCAGGTCCGGCATCTGTGAGAAGCTGCTCTTAAGGTCGTGGTACAGTGCGTAAACCTGAAGGAAGGGATTCCAATCGAATTGCGCCCGAAGTTCATCTTGGAGAGCGTACAGCCTGAGGGTGCCGTCCTGCGCCTTGACCTCCTGGCGGATAGCGCCCAGGACGCCCAGCTCCGGGATGCCGAGCTCGTCAAGCCCGGTCAGGTTGATGATGACTTTCACGCCGTGGCGCCGCAGCAACGGCAAGAGGACCCGGTGTAACCGTGCCTCCTCGTTGTCCAGCGCCTTCCCATCAAGCCTGATGATCAGACTGCCTTTGCACTCTTTGATCCGGTATCGCATACTCCTCTCCTCTTGGTTATGGTTACGCCGCCAGCCGTTGCCCGCCCATTGGTCGAATGCTGATGCGCAGTGTCTGCTCTTCCCTGTTGTACGAGATTCGTTCGATAGTTCCATCGATGGGGCTCAGCACAAATTGATCATCGAAATATGGAGAGAGGCCTAACAGATAGCCCCTCTTTACCTCGCTCTTTGCGACCAGCCGGTTGTAAGAACTCCCATCAACCTTCAACGTAATCAGCATTTCTTCCTCCTTTTTGATTGGCATCCTACCCGTCATTTGTTACGACCGTATGAAGGATCGATGACACCGGAGTAAATTTGAGAGTTCTTCCGGAATGAGCGTGGGTGGAAGGATTCCTCTGCTCTCTTGGGTAGGAGGAGCAGGTCGTCATACCGGCGGAAGCCGGTATCCGGTAATGGAGCCCACATGAAGCAGCCGTGTGTGTCTCTTCTGGCTGATGGCCGCAATGGGACCCGTATGAGGAACTTTTGGAAGTACCTGGATTCCGGCGTGCGCCGGAATGACGGAGGGGAGTTGACCCATGGGAAACCCGAAAGAGTCAATTTGAGGCCTCTCGGGTGACTATCTGAGCGAGCGTGAGAAGAGAATCAGAGCGAGAGCGAGGCAGGCCGAGGGCTAACGGTAGTGTCGGAGGTAGCTATACATGACGACATAATTCTCCGACGGTTTGTCATTTCGCCTGTCTGCGTGCGGACACGCACAGGCAGGGGCTTGCCTCGGAATCCAGTGTTTTTCTGGATTCCTACTTGCGCGGGAATACCTCATGTGCCGGCGACGCGCCCATGCGCATGAAAGTCCGTTATGGCTTATCCCCGTTCCCCTCGCCCCCATCTGGGGGAGAGGGTGTGGGTGAGGGGGAGACTTTCTGGGCAATGACGTCCATCGCCACAACTTATGACACTATGCATATCTTGCGATGAGGTCCGTTTCGGCCCCCACCCGTCCTATACGATTTGCGGAAGAGCCTTAAATGGAAGAAATGTTACACCAATGCAACATTACGGTAATCCTGGTGTAATTGTAGCCTGTTGTACTAGGGCCATGAGGATAGCGTGTCCGGAAAGGGAAACAGAACAACATAGCTACGAGATGGCGTGTCCGTCATGCGGTTCAGAAGCCGTCAACAAGTATGGACGGGCATGGACCCAAAAACAGCGGTACCGGTGTCTGGTGTGCGGTAGGCAGTTCACGGCCGGCAATCGGAAGGCCGCGCCCGCAAAGAGACCGCTCTGCGGCAAATGCGGCAAACCGATGCATATCTATAAACGGGAAGGAAACGTCATCAGATTCAGGTGCTCCGGATATCCTGGCTGCCGGGGCTTTCAGAAACAGTGAGCGAGGAGGTGTGACATGAGCCACTATATCCACGATATACCGGGAAGGCTCAGGGTGAGGACGCCTGTGATCCAGCGCAATCCCCATCTTGCCCAGGAAGTCTACGGGCTGTTGGCGGTGCTTCGCGGAATAGAGAGTGTGACCGTCAAGGTCGTGACGGGGAGTATCGTGATTCACTATGACCACAAGGTGATCCGGTCGCGAGAGATTATTGCCGTCCTCACCCATGGCGGGTATTTTGATCCGAAGAAGGCGATTACCCACGATGACTATCTGCATGCCGCATGCGTAAAGAGCGGCCAAGTCGTGTGGAAGGCCTTCTTCGGAGCCTTCGTAGATACGGCACTTGAAGGGTCCGCGCTGTCGTTCATCGCAATTCTGATATAGCCATTCCTCGCAGAACGCCTCCCCCTGTTGGCGCCGTCCAACGGGGTATCCTGAGTCTGCCTCGTTTGATCCCTCCTTTAGTGTGCGTGGGCCGTGCGCTAACCTCACGTTAGCAACGCTTCACGGACAAAACGATGCTTTTTTAACTGCACTGTTTGGGCTAAACTCACATCGGTTGGTTGATGGAGGGGAAGCGTTCATGAACGGCTACTGGCTGGCATTTGTCTTAGGAATCATCGAAGGCGTAACAGAGTTTCTTCCTGTAAGCTCTACGGCGCATCTCAGAATCGCCCAGGCGTTGCTGGGAATCAACCTCGATGACGAGTACTGGAAGATGTTTGCGATCGTGATCCAGTTGGGCGCGATTCTTTCGGTAGTGGTCTACTTCTGGAAACGCTTGAGGGATTGTACGACCTCGTTTCAAGAGGAACTTTCGGCATGCACGCGCGCACTTTTCAATCATCCGCTGGTCTTGACATTGGTCGCGTTTGTCGTAACCGCCGTGCCTTCCTATCTTTTGTCCAGGGTCATTGGAGAGAACCTCGAGAGCCTATTCGTCATTGCAAGCGCGCTGGTGCTCGGAGGCGCGGTGATGTGGGGGGTCGATGTCATGTGCGCGCAGCCGAAGATCTTTCGGCTCGAGGAGATGCGGGTGACTCATGCGCTTTGGATAGGCTTGGTTCAAATCCTCTCCGCAGTCTTTCCGGGGACCTCGCGGTCCATGAGCACGATCGCCGGCGGCCAGGTCATCGGCTTGTCGCGAGCCGCGGCCTTGGAGTTCTCGTTTTTTGTTTCCATTCCGACGATGTTTGCCGCAACAGGGTATGATTTACTGAAAACTCTTTTCGGAAGCCACGGGCGTGGCACCGCGAGCGATACCGTGGCTGGAACGGTGACTATGGGCCTTCATGAATGGGTCATGCTGGGAATCGGGTTTGCCACTTCTTTCCTGGTTGCCTGGGCCGTGATCGCCTGGTTTATGAACTGGGTCAGAGCCCGAGGGTTTGTCCCTTTCGCTATCTATCGCCTACTGGTCGGAGCTGTGATTCTACTCTGGACGTTCAGCAGTTAACCCACATGTTGCAGTTGAACTCGTTAGTCCTTCAGGGCAGCGATCTTATCGGTGACTTCCCATGGCAGGCCGATATCCATCCTTCCGACATGTCCATACGCAGCCAACTTCCTGTAAAACCCGCCCTTGATCAGGGACGGCAGATAGCGCAGGTTGAACTGCCTCATGATCCCAACGATCCGAAAATCGACATGGTTCTCAAGGAGCTGGGCGATCCTGGCGTCCGGCAGCTTGCCTGTGCCGAATGTTTCTACCTGAACGCTGACAGGGCGTGGAAGGCCGATAGAGTAGCTTAACTGGACCTCACATTCCCGAGCTAATCCAGCAGCCACGACGTTCTTGGCCGCATAGCGGGCGATGTACGCGCCGATACGGTCGATCCGCATGGGATCCTTCCCGCTCAGCGCCGCACCGCTGTGTCGTGAATACTCCCCATAGGTATCGATGGCATTTTTCCTGCCTGTGAGTCCGGAATGGATAGAGGGTCCACCGACAATAAATGGACCATCCGGATTGACAAATATCCTGGTTCTATCATCCGGTTTGATCTCCTCTTCCTGGAGGATCGGGTGGATGACCATCTCTTTAAGATCCTGTTCCAGCCTTTTCAGATCGGGACCGCCGGCTGCCGAGGGTCTGCCCTGACTGGCAATGAGCGTCATGCTGTGAATCCTGTAGGGTCTCCGATCTCTGTACTCGACGCCGACCTGTGTCTTGCCGTCAGGAGCAAGATAGGGGAGGAGCTTTTGGAGCCTCACGGAGGTCAGCCTCCTGGCAAGCCGATGGGCCAGCCAGATGGGAAGCGGCATGAGGGCAGGGGTCTGATCGCATGCATACCCGAAGACGGTCACCTGGTTTCTCACCGGAATTCGCTCGATCTCTTCGTCGGACAGATGCCGTTCATCGAACGAGTCGGACTCATCAGTAGGTAACTCCTTGAGACTTGTCAGGATGCTGCAGGTCTTGGCGTTAAAGGAGTGGTCCACATAGCCGACCTGGTTAATGACCTGTCTGGCGATGTTGGCGAAGTCGATGGAGGCATTGGTAGAAAACCTGGCCGCAATAAACACAATGGCGGTTGAAACCGCGCATTCGGCAATCACCCGCGAACAGGGGTCCTTTTGCAGGATATGATCGACGATGGCATCGCTGATCTGGTCGCACAGTTTATCGGGGTGCCCCTCTGTCACCGATTCGGAGGTAAACATAAAGTCAGCCTTCATGTGCGATCACCTCGTATGGCTAGCGCCGGGCGCAGCGTGATGTGGTTGTTCGTCGTCGGGTGTATGCGAAGCTTGGCGGCTTCGTTGACCAGGAATGGGATCAGCGCGCCTCCTCCCACCACAAGGCAATCCGCCGCCCCGAGAGGCGCAATACCCAGGAGACTGCGGAGTCCTGGAACTGTCAGCGCAGCGGCCTGAAGGGCAAACGTTCCTCCCAGTGCAAGTTGGAGGTATCGGTTCGGGGGCAGCGGAGTCTGGGCAGCGAGCGGATCATAGATACTGTGCCTCTCGGAGCGACAACTGATGGCGTGCAGGAGCTGGCCCAATACCAGGCTCAGAAACGCCATGGTGCCGGCCTGCGGCCCTACGCCATATCTCAGGATGCCATACCCATAGGCCCCCATTGAACCCGCAGTGAGCATGCTTGCCTCATACGTGATCCTCTTGAGATCGGTGATACTCAGGATCGGTTCGTGTGGATTTCTGGGTGGACGATTCAACACATCAGGCTCGGGCGGCTCAAGGGCAAGCGCAAGCCCCGGGAAGATGTCCGAGACCAGATTGATCCACAAAAGTTGCATGGCGTTGAGCGGTTCACCCAGTCCCACCGTCATAGAGGCGGACATAACGAGCAGTTCGCTGAGGTTGGTGGCCAGGAGAAAATGGACTGCCTTTCTGATATTGTTGTAGGTCGTCCGGCCATGACTGATGGCCACGATCATCGTTTCAAGATCGTCGTTTTCCAGCACCACATCCGCCACCTCCCTGGCGACATCCGTACCGGTGTGGCCCATGGCGATCCCGATATCAGCGGCTTTCAGGGCCGGCCCATCATTGATGCCATCCCCGGTCATCGCCACGACCCTGCCGGCTCGCTGAAGCGCCTGGACGATCTGCAGCTTATTGGCAGGGCTGACCCTCGAGAAGACGTGGACCTTCTTCGAGAGGGCCTCCATCACGTCCGGATCCACCATGGCCAAGTGGGTAGAGTCCAGGATTTCAAGCGACCCGTCTCCACCCAGATTCAGTGACTTGCCTATGGCGTAGGCCGTAGGGCTTTGATCGCCGGTGATCATGACGGTATCGATCCCTGCCTGGTGGAACAGGGGGATTAACTCTTTGACCCCTTTCCTGATGGGATCAGCCATACCTACCAACCCGAGCCAGATCAGCCCATGTCCGGAATCGGACCCGTCCTCGGCATGATCGTGGTAGGCATATGCCAGCCCCAGGACTCTGAGTGAATCGCCAGCCATACGCTCATTCTCGACCTCGATGGCTGATCGTGTCTCTTCAGAGAGGGGAATCTGTTGTCCGTCTTTCAGGTACCACCGGCACATGTCCAGGACCTCTCGAGGACTGCCCTTGACAGCCAACAGTCGTGATGGGGAATCCGACCGGTGCAGGGTCGTCATGTAATTCCGATTTTCGGAGCGTTGGGTCATCTTGAGCAGCGGATACCGCTCCCGGATTTTCAGGACATCGATCCCCGCGCTGACGGCCAGATGGACCAACGCGTTCTCTGTGGGCGAGCCTGTCAGCACGCATTCCTCCCCGAGATGACTCACGACGGTTTCGTTGCACAACACCGAGGCATGGACCAATCTCAGGAGCTCGTCGCAGGTGAATGGATCGATCGGGACCCCTCCTGAGACGAACCTACCATCTGTGATCGTGATGGCTTGCATACTGGTGTGGATGGCCACCACCGACATCCGATTCATGGTGATGGTTCCGGTCTTGTCCAGACAGATCGTCTGGACCGATCCCAGGGTCTCCACTGCATGAAGATATCGGATCAGGACATGATGTTGCCTCATGCTCCTGATTCCCAACGCCAGCGTCGTCGTGGCGACAGTGGACAGGCCTTCAGGGACAGCCGCCACTGCCAGTGAGATGGCGATCTTGAACATCCGGACAAAGCCGTATCCACGGAGCAGACCGATGACAAAGACCAGGACACAGGCAGCACCACCAAGCCACACCGATTGGTTCCCTATCTGCCTGAGCCGTCTTTCCATAGGGGTCTCGGGCGGTAACGCCTCGCCGGTCAGGACCTGAATCTGCCCCATCTCTGTCACGCCCCCGGTGGCGACCACCACGGCCAGCCCCTCGCCCCCCGTCACCAGGGTTCCCATATAGACCATGTTGATCCGATCGGCCAACGGGACGGCGGCAGTAAGGATCGATTCCGCGGTCTTGAGCGCAGGCATATTCTCGCCGGTCAGCGCCGACTCATCCACATACAGATATCGGCTCTCCACGATCCTGGCATCCGCCGCAACGTAGCTTCCCGGCCTGAGCGTCAAGAGATCCCCTATGGCCACCTCCTCTGCGCGAATGGTGAGGAGAGAGCCGTCCCGGATGACTGCCGCAGAAGGGGTCACCAGTTTCTTGAGGGAATGGAGCGTGTCCTCAGTTTGACTTTCGGTGACATACCCAATCGTGGCATTGATGCATACGACTCCAAGGATGACCAGCGCATCGGCAATCCCCCCGGTCATGAGAGAGATAGCGGCCGCCGTAGCAAGGAGGGCGACGGGAAGCGAGGCAAACTGATCGACAAGGATGCCGAAACGCGAACGACGGATCGCCTCAGGCAAGACATTCGGACCATATCGCATGAGCCGTTCCCGCACGGATTCTTCAGATAGTCCTGATCGTGTCGCATTCAGAATCGTAAGCGCCGAATCGATTTCGAGGGCATGCCATGGGTGAACCGCCCGTCTTTCGATAGTAGACGTGGTAGAGGTGGCGGGTCTTGCCGTACGAGGGAGACGCTTGCCGTTGAACGGCTGGTCGCTATACTCTGAAACGATATCCCTGATAAGGACGGTGACCGTCTTGGTGGTGTGATCCGAATTGAAGACGATGAGGAGATTGCCGGTCAGGACGCTTGCCGAGGCATTACTGACACCCTTGATCTGACCGAGGCGGGATTCGAGGTACCCTTTGAGCATCTGAGAGCGGTAGAGACCGCTGACTCGTAGCCTGATCCTCCCCTTCACCTGATTGTGTACGGCCTGAACCACAAGGAGACCTCTGAAAAAAAGCCGTCCTGATCGAAGGCAGGGGCAGGTGTCAATCAGGACGGCTTTTAGTGACGTGAGTATTACTTGCTTCGTATGCGACCCTTGGGGACGGTCGATGATTCCAGGGGCTCGGCAGGTGCCGGTGACTTGGCTGGTGATGGTGGGGCCGGCACGCTCGCACCGGATCTCGGGAGCGCCGCGCTCGCGACCTCCTTGACGCCCTCGACAACGCCCAGCAGGATATCTTTCACAGTCCTGACGGCGGTCTGCCCGATGCTGCCTGCTGCCTCGATGGCCCCGGTCACGGCTACTCCGGCAGCCTTTTCCACGTTGCCGCCTGTCTCTTTTACTGCCTCAACCACCCCATCCACAGCGCTTCTGGCCACGAGGGCAATGTCCGCCCCAATCTCGGCCGCTCCAGACACGGCGGCCTTTACGGTTTGACCGGCAACGCTCATTGCATCGCCCCCTACATCACCAACCCCCATGATGACCCCTTTGGCGACGCTCCTGGTACTCATGATCAGACCCGTACCGACCTCCTCGGTGGCCTGGATTGCGCCCTTGACGACATCACGTGTAAGGCCGATGGCTTCGCCGGCTACCCCTCCTGTCGCCCTGAGGGTCTGAGAAACAGTATTTCGCACAAGACTTACGATTTCGGCTTCGATCTCATTAATCCCCTTTAGACTCGAGACGATCCCGTCCTTCACTGTTGTACCGGCTTTCCCGATCGGTTCAGATATACCCGGTCCACCCTTTTCACTCTTTTTCTCGACCATCCTCAACCTCCTTCACAGTGGTGTTCCCTGTGTGACTGCCGTTGTTGTGTTTACGTTGTCGGTCCTTTATGAGGCTATAGACATACCACAGTGCCGATACGGCTGGGATCATGATATTACCCCTCTTCAATTGAACAATGGCGATACCGAGGAGTCCCAGTATGGCAAGTATCTCGCCATCGATCTCGCTACCCGTGAGAGCGCCGACCCTTCGATTGGTCTCTTGAAGGGCTTGGGCCGGTCTCCAGGGAGCCGACGCCTGTTGAGGGGGGGATAGCCTCAGGCGAAACAGGTTATTGAATTCGCTGTACTGCGCGACCATCTCAAGGTCCGTAGCTTGCAGGTCCAAGGTATGGAGGACAAGTATGCTCCCTGTCATGGGATTCGCCTCGACCCTCTGAATCCCTGGTAGTTCAGATAACCCCGCCAGCTTCTCCTTTAACGAAGCGAAATAGGTCGAATCGCCCTTCCTGTCAGGGATCTTGATCCTGACCCTTCCTTGAGTCGCATGCGTAATGAAGGCATTTGGAAGCATCGGACCCTTGCCTATGCTTCAGATCGAGCGGTGTCTGACGCTACTGACCCGGTTTCTGTTGGAGCTTGAGCCAATTCCGCCTTCGCCTCTGCCGCCAGGTCCTCGATGACCTCTCCTGCCTCAGCAACTGCCTCCTGACCCTTTTCATAGAGCAAGATGCCGCCTTTAATTGTGGCCTTCAGCAGGGGCTTGACGATTGCCGCAGCCAGCGGGATCACGACAGGGGCCAGAATAGACGCGCCGATACCAATGGCCAACCCTGTCACCACGTTCCCCTTCAGCCCATTATCTAACAATCCCATGACGATCCTCCTTTTCCATGTGTTCGGCCATACAATCGTTAGATCATGATAGGCTTCCAGAGGTGGCTGTGTAAACATACTCGTTCATTACTTACCTATTCCTCGTCTTCGTCCTCATCGTCCGGAAAACCGATGCTCGGGTCCACGTACATGGCGAGCAACTGCCCACCCTGCACCAACGCCGGATCGGAGTGAGCGGAATGGGCCTGGGCATCGAGCAGAAACCATCCCCTCCCCAGGATCTGTTGTGCATCGATAATCCCGGATGATTCTTCATCGGTCGTGAGGGCGGGCGGGGCCGGCGGCGCAAAAAAGGCAGGGTTATGCGCAGCGACCTCGATCAGTTGGCCACTGTTGGTGTTGTACAACCAGATCTTGCCGAGCGGATCCTGCTTGCCGATATCCTCTTGCATCAGGAGGCGGCCGCGTCGATCCATGGTGATATTATCGAGCATCTTGTGACCTTCACTGCCGCTCAACAGAATCTCGATGGTTCCGCCGTGTTCCGGGTGTTCGATATCATTGAAGCGAACTCTCCACAGACGGCTGTTTTTCGAAAAGCTCGCAGTCGTCACAAAGTAGAAGTCGTTCTTGTGGCTTGGCCTGGGGTCCCACACGCCGTCCTCGACCCGCTGCATCCGGAAGACGTCGGCGGCGATGGCGGCGTCCTGAAGCTGGGTTTCGGTCAACCCGGAGACGTCCCCAAAGCTGTGGAGGCTGAAGGCGCCTGACCCGACATAGTTGCCTCCGCTCCCGAGTCCGTCGGTGTTGCTCTCCTCGGTCACCGCGATCCCGTTGACTGCCACCTTCATGCCGAACAGGCCGCCATTCGTGAGCCCCGCGCGTTCCACAGGAGTGCCGTGATTCGTCTTCGTGCCGATATAGACATACAGCTCGCTTGGGACATTGGGCGGAATCGGGCTTGTGCTTGCATCGGCATCGTCAAGCGCCATGACGACGGTCTTTGACTGCCGATGCGGACTGGCGACCACGTTTTCGAACGCCATGCGTCCGAGGCGCGGCAACTGCCAGGACTGACCCTTGTGAGGCCCGGTGGCGATGTGAGCCCACGCCGTTCCGTTGTTCGTCTCCTCGCCGTTGAGATAGAGGCGATCCCGTGTACCCTTCCCTCGGGCGAAGAACGCCTTCTGAGGCGCTAAGTCCGCCGAGCAGAAGCGATTCCAGGCGACCGTCCCTTGCGCGTACTGGCTGCTCACCGGATCCCAGGAGTAGACGTCGCTTGATGAGGGTGTTTGATCCTCGCCCTTCAAGACCTCTAGTGTTTTCCGCTTGATCTCCCAGCGGGACACGAACGCGCCCGGCGACCCATGGGCGCGGACGGCGCCCGCTGTTGCGCCCAGTTCGTGGTTCACCAATAGCGTGAATGTCCGGTGACCGTTCTTGAAGGCGCCCAGTCCATCCGGGATGCCCACCAGAGAATACCCGCCAATGGTGTCGCCAACGGTCAGCACCGAGACCGTCTCGACCCCCGACATCGAGGGAAGGACATACGGGGCTGTGGTTGTGCTCGGTCCGATGCTTTGCGCCGAAGCGACGCAGGCAGTCGTTGCCACGCATCCGAGAACCAACGCGGCTCGAGCAAGCTCTCTTCCAACCCTGTTCGACATGTGACCATACCTCCTGTAGAGAAGTTGATGTCCACACTCCAACGACAACATGTGCCACACATGCGGCGGAGCGTGGCGTATCCTAACTGTCTCTTTATGTCCGTGTGATGACACGGGAGTAAAAAGCGTGTTACAAGTTCCAGCCCGACAGACGTGTTTCGGTAGGAATTTACACCGGAGAAACCCGGTCGTAACAGACACGTCACAACAACACCCTACCGTGCAGGCAGAGAAGACATCGACAGACCGTTATTCAATTAAACCGAGGTGTCACGATGAAACACGTTCAGTCTCTCGAACTACTTCATGCAAGCCTCCATATACGCGAACCCCTGGAGCTTCGTGAACGTCTGGATCGGATCATACGGACCGCGCGGGATATTTTAGAGCTACGACGCCTGACCCTGTTCCTCGCCGATCCTGAAGGGTTGTGTCTGCACGCAGTGGACAGTACAGCCTCGGGCATGCAGCCGCGGCAGATCCCGGTGACCGACTCAGAGAATCCTATCGTTCAGGCTTACCATGCCCGTGTGCCGGTCTTCTGGAATCCACAGGTACCAACCGCCGTGGCGATTCAGCCGCCTTATGACCAACCACTTGGGCTGCCCTCCAACGGGTTCCTGAATCTCCCGCTCGTTGTGCAGGGACGAGTGATCGGTGTCCTGGGTGTCGAGCATCCGGAGGAGGGGTGGACCCTGGACCGTGAGACGATTCAGATGATGGAGCTCTTTGCCGCCCAGGCGGCGACGGCCATAGATCATGCCCGCCTCTATGAGGAGGCGAGACAGACAGCCACCGAGTTGCAGCAAAAGGTTGAGGCCCTCGCGGACGCCCACGCGGCACTTGTGGAGTCAGCGCGGCTCCGGGCCATGGGGCAGATGGCCTCCGGTGTGGCGCACGATTTCAATAATATCCTGACCTCGGTCCTGGGGCAGGTGCAGCTCCTGCAGAGACGCCTCGCGCAGGGGCCTGTCCCGACAGCGGAGATCAAGGCGACCATGCGGCTGCTGGAGATGGCGGCCCTCGACGGGGCCGAGACTGTCCGGAAACTCCGCGAGTTCACCCGGCTCAAGGGGGAGGATCCGTTAGTGCCGGTGGCCTTCGACGAGGTGGTTGGACAGGTGTTGGAGATTACCAGGCCCCGTTGGAAGAACCAGGCCGAGGCCGTGGGTCTCGACTATCGGATTGTGACGGAACTCCATGCTGTCCCCCGGGTCCTCGGGAATGCCGCAGAGCTCCGAGAGGCCGTGACCAACCTGCTCTTCAATGCACTGGATGCGATGCCGCAAGGGGGGACCGTGACCATCACGCTACGGCAGGTCCCGGGGGTGAGGGATGCCGCTCAAGGGTCCGGAGGATCGATCGCTAGAGGCGAGTGGGGCGAGGGTTACCGTCCCGAGTCGGGAGGGGTTGTCCTGCTCACAATTACGGATACCGGGGTCGGGATCCCTGATAGAATCAAAGCGCGCATCTTTGATCCGTTCTTTACGACGAAAGGAGTACGGGGGACTGGGCTCGGTCTCAGCATGGTCCACGGGATCATCCGCCGCCACCACGGTGAGATCCTGGTGGCCAGCGAAGAGGGACGTGGTACGACCATCACGGTCTCCCTGCCGATCGCTGTAGAGGTTCCCGAGGTCGTCACCCCTGAGGCAGCGACGCTGCCGAGCGTACCGAACGGCATGCGGATCCTGGTTATCGACGACGAGCCGCTTGCTGGGGAGCTCCTGGTCGCCCTCTTGCAGACCCTCGGTCACGAGGCCGTGGTGACGGCGGACGGAAAGGAGGGTATCCGGCTGTTGGAGACCGACAGGTTCGATCTGCTCCTCACCGATCTGGGCATGCCGGGGATGTCTGGGTGGGATGTGGCCCAGGCGGCCAAGGAACGTCACCCCTGCATGCCTGTCGTGCTCGTGACGGGATGGGGGGATCAGATCGATCCCTCACAACTCGCCGGGACCGGGGTAGATTTGGTGCTGGCTAAGCCGTACACGCTCCAGGATCTGCTCACCGGATTGAGCCAGGCCTGGGGGGGGGACGATCCACGGTGGAGCCAAGGCGGAGTCATGGAGCGGAGGCTTCCACACGTCTAACGGAAGGCCTTGATACGTCAGTGGGTTGAACCATTAGGACAGTGCGCGCGATCCCTGTCGCAGGTGGAAAGTAACACTCCTGGAACGGCATACCGCCATCATCAAACCACAATCTGCGAATCGGGTTCGCCAGCGCGTCATTTCAACCTTCTCAAGGCGGCGCTAGCCGCATCTAGACGACTTGCGCTGCCAATCCGACCTGTAGCCCATTTCCAGATGCGGGCCAGAAGTCAAAGCGGGCGAGGTCCAGCTCGACCTGCGCCGGGTTTCCCCAATCGCTCCAGTAGACGTCTTTTACACTAAGAACTGCGAGGCGTGACGGGTGTTTCGCCAAAATCGCCCGCGAGAAATCCACCGCCGGTAGTCCGGCATAGGTCTGCTCGACGGCCTCGGCCTCTTTCGGGGAACCGAGGTGGGAGCTGAGCCGATCGAAGAGACGAAAGAGTTCAGGCGTCAGCATTTTAAAGAGGCTAAGCAGCCACCAGGCCCGTCCGACGACAACCATGGTATTCCACAAGCACCCGTTCAGATAGAGGGTCTGGGTAGTGTGGTGGTCGGGCTTTTCCCAAAACCGCCGTACCCTATAAACCTCTGTGCGGTGATGGCGTCCGAATACGTCGCCCGCCTCGATCCAGCCATACTGAGGCTCCGGTCGGTCTGGTTGGCTCCCCAAGAGGACGAGACAACCGGGAGCTGTGGCCACGAAAGCTGCGGCCTCCTCGACATGCGCCATAAACCGCTCCTCCTCAACAATGAAGTGGTCGGCCGGCAGCAAGACGACGAATGCCCTTGGATCCCGCTGGAGGATGTGCAGCAGTGGAAGAAGGATGCCGGGGCCTGTCTCCCGGTTGCTGGGCTGGACGATGACGGCGCCCGGAGGGCGGTCATAAAGCTCCTCGCGAGCGTAATCAAGGTGCGGGCGGGTCACCACGGTCAGGAGACGCTCAGGCGGGATGAGCCGTTCAGCCCGGGCAAGCGTGTGCCGGAGCATTGAGCGGTCGCCGAAGAGGGGACAATACTGCTTTGGACGCTCAGAGCCGAACCGCGACCGGATGAAGGGCTGAAGCCTCTTCCCCTCGCCGCCTGCGAGGATGATCCCCCAGAGATGATCGGTTGTTCCAGGCATGTCCTTTCCTCATTTCTTTTGTGGAAGTGATCAGTGGGGTGAAGTCCTAAAGTCTCTCTCGTGATCAATAGGAAGATAGCCGGGGAATGTTGCCGTCAAATGAAGGTGTGGTGACGAAGAGGTAAATTCTGCCAAGGCGGATCGCTACTTCAGGATCAGGTGTGCCTTGAGCTTCAGCCGTTCAGAGGCTACTTCGCACGTAATCCTCCTCGCTCCCGGAGGGTCTCAAGTCGCCGGCATCACAAAGAGAGAGGAGCCGAGTCCAGCCCGGAGAAGGCTGGCCCCGGCCCCTCTAGCAGATCGTACGATCCACCGGCCGTGAGTCCTAGCGCCGATGGCGGAGGTAGCTAACCTTGACTATTCTCCCTCGTCCTCTTCATCACCGTCATCATCGTCGTCCACTCCCGAACCGATGCTCGGGTCCACGTACATGGCGAGTAACTGCCCGCCCTGCACCAGCGCCGGATCGGAGTGAGCGAAATGAGCCTGGACATCGAGCAGAAACCATCCCCTTCCGAGGATCCGTTTTGCATCGATGATCCCGGAGGATTCCTCATCGATCGTGAGAGCGGGCGGGACCGGCGGCGTGAAGAGGGCAGGGTTGTGCGCCGCGACCTCGATAAGCTGGCCGCTGTTGGTGTCGTACAACCAGATCTTTCCGATCCGGTCGTTCCCGCCGATGTCCTCTTGAATCAGGAGGCGGCCGAGTCGGTCCATGGTCATGTTGTCGAGCATCTTGTGGCCTTCGCTGCCCGTCAACAGAATCTCGATCGTCCCACCGTTCTCCGGGTGTTGGATGTCATTGAAGCGAAGCCTCCACAGACGGCTGTTGGTTGAGAAGCTGGCCGTGGTTACGAAATAGAAGTCGTTCTTGTGGCTTGGCCTGGGGTCCCATACCCCGTCCTCGACCCGCTGCATTCGGAAGATTCCGGCCGCGATCGAGTCATCTTGAAGTTGAATGCCGGTCTTGTTCGAGACATCACTGAGGTTGTGCAGGTTGAAGGTGCCGGACCCGATATAGTTGCCTCCGCTCCCGAGTCCGTCGGCGTTGCTCTCCTCGGTCACCGCGATCCCGTTGACCGCCACTCGCATACCGAACAGGCCGCCATTTGTGAGGCCCGCGCGTTCTACAGGATTGCCGTGATTCGTCTTCGTGCCGACATAAATGTACAGCTCGCTCGGGACGTTGGGCGGCGTCGGGCTTGTGCTTGCCGCGGCATCGTCCAGCAGGGCGACGACGGTCTTCAATTGCCGATGCGGACTGGCCACCACGTTTTCGAACGACATGCGCCCGAAGCGCGGCAACTGCCAGGACTGACCCTTGTTAGGCCCCGTGGCGATGTGGGCCCAAGCCACCCCGTCGTCCGTCTCCTCGCCGTTGAGATAGAGGCGATCTTGTGTGCCCTTCCCGTGGGAGAAGAACGCGTTCTGAGGTGCCAAGTCCGCCGAGCAAAAGCGATTCCAGGCGACCGTCCCTTGCGCGTACTGGCCGTTCGCTGGATCCCAGGAGTACACGTCGTTTGGTGAGGGCGTCTGGTCCTTGCCCTTCAGGACCTCCAGCGTCTTCCTCTTGATCTCCCAGCGGGACACGAACGCGCCCGGCGAACCATGGGCGCGGACGGCGCCCTGCGTGGGGCGAAGCTCGTGGTTCATCAGCAGCGTAAAGGTTTGGTGACCGCTCTTGAAGGCGCCCAGTCCATCCGGGATGCCCACCATCCGGTATCCGTTGATGGAGTCGCCCACCGTAAGGATCGAGGTCGTCGTCACACCAGCCATCGAGGGTAGAACATACGGTTCCGTAGACGTGCTCGGGCCGATGTTTTGCGCCGACGCGACGCCAGCAGTCGTTGCCATACACCCAACAACGAAGACTACTCGAACAAGCTTACTCCCAATCCCACTCCACATCTGACCATACCTCCTGTAGAGAAGTTGATGTACACACCTCGACGACGACACGTTTCACACATGCAATGCCCTAAGCGCAGACACCCATAGTTACTGATTCTTTCTCAGCCCCATTTCCTGATGCCGGCCAGAAGCCAAAGCGAGTGAGGTCCAGCTCGACCTGTGTCGGGTTTCCCCAGTCACTCCAGTAGATGTCTTTTACACGAAGTACAGTGAGGCGGGGAGGGTGCTGCGCCAAAATCGCCCGTGAGAAATCTACCACCGGCAGCCGGGCGTAGGTCCTCTCGACGGCTTCGGCTTCTATCGGAGACCCGATGAGGGGCTGTAGCCCGTCGAAGAGGCTGGAGAGCTCCGGCGTTAGCGTCTTGAAAAGGCTTAGCAGCCACCAGGCCCGCCCGACCACAACCATCGTGTTCCACAAGCAATCGTACCGGTGGTATAAGATCTGGGCCGTGCGGCGGTCAGGCTTCTCCCAAAACCGTCGTACACGATGGACCTCCGTATGGTGATGGTGTCCGGAAATGCCACCCGTCTCGATCCAGCCGTACTCAGGCTCCGGTCGTTCTGGTTCGACCCCTAAGAGGACGAGGCAACCGGGGGCGTCGGCCACAAAGGCGGCGGCCTCCTCGACATGCGCCATGAACCGTTCCTCCTCGACGATGAAGTGGTCGGCCGGCAGCAAAACCACGACAGCCTTCGGATCCCGCTGGTAGACGTGCAACAGCGGCAGAAGGATGCCTGGCCCCGTCTCCCGGTTGCTGGGCTGGACGATGACGGTGCCCCGAGGGCGGTCGTGGAACTCCTCGCGAGCATAATCAAGGTGCGGGCGGGTCACCACGGTCAGGAGACGCTCAGGCGGGATGAGCCGCTCGGCTCTGGTAAGCGTGTGCCGGAGCATTGAGCGGCCGCCGAAAAGGGCACAGTACTGTTTCGGACGGTCAGAACCGAAGCGCGACCGGATGAAGGGCTGAAGCCTCTTCCCCTCGCCGCCTGCGAGGATGATCCCCCAAAGATGATCGGTTGTTCCAGGCATGTCCTTTCCTCATTTCTTTTGTGGAAGTGATCAATGGTTGGTGTCCGCCAGAGCCAAGGTTCGAGGTCTCTCTCATGACAAATGGAGGATAGCCGGGAAATGTTGCCGTCAAATGAAGGGGTGGTAACGAGGAGGTAAATTCTGCCGGACGAATCAGACCATCGCATGAGGTGCCTGGCAGGGAGGGAACCGCTGTAGCGTGGGCTCCGGGTCAGGCCCAGGGGCCGGGTGTTTTGAGAATAGCCCTTATCTGGGCACGCTCCCAACATCGCCTTCTTTGAGTCACCCTGCTTCGGGTGACGTATCGCTTACTCATGAAGCAATCGAGATGTCGGCAACTCAGGAGCGGACAATTGCCTCTCGTGGCCAACCCCACTTCTCGGGCAGCGTGACAAACAGAGAGACCAGGGACCGCACCCCGATCGAGCGGACCAGGTTCACCATCAGGGCAAGGTAGCCGACAATGAGGACCGCACCGAAGCCGGCCGCCAGATACATCTCGCCGAGATAGGCGGCCTCCCCCACGTACAGGGTCCGGCGCAGCATCCCGTCAAGCCCGGCGAACCCCATCGCCACCGACATGCCGATGCCCCCGATCATCTGGCACCAGAAATGGACGTTGGACAGGACAAGACTCTTGACCTCTCGCTGCGTCACCAGCGGGAAGATCGAATAGAGTGCGGCGAACAGGGTGCAGGAGAGTCCGACCAGGATTTGCATGTGGGCATGGGCGCCGATCACCCACTGGGTATTGTGCAGGATGCGGTTCATCCCCAGGTCGGCCTGCAGAATGCCGGCCGGAACCCCCAGGCCGAACCCGACGATCCCGCCCAGCAGGAACTTGAGAGGCATCGTCATCGTGAGGGGGCGCGCCTGCCAGAGCGTGGCCAGGGTGCAGAAGACGGCGATCCCGGAGGTCACCAGTTCGAAGGCGGTGATCAACTCGCCCGAGAGGACCTTCATCCACCCGGGCTGCGTCTGGTCGGAGAGCAGATGGTGGCTCCAGACGAACCAGGAGACCACCAGCTCCACGAAGAGGGCGGCGCGGGCGACGTGCTGCATGTAGATCGGTCGCCCCGTTATCAGCATGGCCATGAGGTACCAGGACCCCGCCACGTAGATCAGTACCAGCCCGTCGGCGATCAGGTCCAGCCCCCACCAGTAGATGTTCTTGTACAGCAGGGCGTCGAACCAGGTCGTGGGCAGTGCGATCCCGTTCAATCCGTACACGGCGTAGACCACGAAGATGAGGGAGATCCCTCCCAGCACCACGGCATCCAGGACCGTATCGATCGTGCCGCGGAAGATCGCCACAATCGGCAGGGGGACGTCAGGATGCTCGATCGTCTTGCGGCCCCGTGCTGTGCGATAGAGGTTGACCACCCCATCGAGGCCGAGACTCGAGACCAACAGGGCGGAGACGGGCTTGTCCTCTGGCCTCCTGTAGAACACCGTGGCGAAGAGGTTGAAGCAGAAGAGCAGGATCGCGGCCATGATGGTAATCATTCCAACGGCATACACCAGGAGGCTCACCGGCCTGGAGGCCGTCACAGGCAGCGGCCAGTAGTTGGTGTAGAGCGCCGAGTGAGAGAAGAGGGCGCTGCTCACCCAGACGGTGAGCACCCCGGCGGCCATAAGCCTCCAGGTCCACTCAGCCGCCCGGACGCTGTAGAGGTCCTTCTTGAGCAGCGTCGGGACCAGGAAGGAGAACGCGCCCATGACGAGCATGAAGCTGTAACCGAAGAGCCCCACGAGGGGGTGGGCGTTCAGCACGGCGTAGAAGTGATCGGGCTCGAGCAGTGGTATGTTGGCCAGCGCGGCCCGCATCATCATCCCCTCCAGTGTGGCGAGCCCGTAGAAGAGCAGGGCGACGACGACGAAACGCAGGGTCACTTTCTGCAGCGGCGTGAGGTCGCGAAGAGACACCATGAGCTATCTGCTGGCCACGCGCAGGTCTGACGCGACCTCGATCACGTGCTTCGCGTACATCGTCCCGGTTTGGGGTCCGGCGTACTCCGTGGAGCGAACAGAATATAGGCCGGGCTCTGAGAAGGCCCAGATGATGTCGTTGTCATGACCCGGGACGACCTGCATCTGAAACTCCATTCGCCCGTTTTCGCGGAACACGCCGAAGCCGTAGGTCAGGTCTTCGGACCGGACCCTGAACCTTACAAGCTCCCCTTCCGTGATCCTGATGCCTTCGTCGGGGAGGTGAAACTGATGGTCTTGGACGGTGACGGCGATGTCCCGGTCGGGGGTCAGACGGGCGCGCTGCAATTCCCACCGGACCCACGGGACCTGCCACGCGGTCAGTACGTGAAAGGTGATCGACACGATCACCAGGAAGCCGATCCACCCGGAAAAAGGCATCTTCGCCATCCACAACGACTGTCGCCCCGACGTCAATCCGCGTGCATAGCCCCACATCATCGAGAGCACGGTCATCACCATGACCGAGTAAAAGCCTTTCACGAGCAGCGTGAGCGGCATTGGCATCTCCTCCTTTCCCTTCATTTCCGGTGCAAACCCTGGCAGTGCGAAGCCCCAAAGTCTCTCTTATGACCAATGGGAGGATAGCCGGGGAATGTTGCCGTCACATGAAGGTGTGGTGACGAGGAGGTTAATTCGAGACTTTTTCGGTGAGAGGCGTAGGTCGGGTTAGCGTCGCGTAACCCGACAACCCGGCCACACTCCGTATCCCCCTTTGCGCAAGAAGAGGCCACGGAGAAAATTTCGTGGAGCTGAGCACTGATCGTTGGATATTTCTCGACGATGGTGTATCCCCGATGATGCTATCTTGCATTTGCTCCGCCCATTAGGTACAGTCATGAGATGATTGCTTCAGAGGCCGATGTAAGGCCGAGAATGCCCGAAGGAGTCTGAGATGGAGACTGAACTTCTGCAGCGCGAACCGAGGCTTGCCGAGATCGTGCGTCGGCTGATCGAGGCTTGCCGGCCCGAGCGGATCTATCTTTTCGGATCGAAAGCACGCGGCGAAGCCGGACCGGATAGCGACTACGACATTATGGTGATCGTCTCCGACTCTTCCGAGCCGTCGTACCGACGGGCACAGCACGCCTACCTCGCGCTCCGTGGGATCAATACGGCCGTTGACGTGCTCGTCTGGACACGCGAGGCTTTTGACCGCCGCCTGCACCTGCGAGCGTCGTTTCCGTCGACCATTGTGCGTGAAGGGAAGTTGCTGTATGCCGCGTGATGCGCAGCAAATAGAAGATACCCGACCCCCTTGTGCCTGGCAGTTTCGCTATCCGGAAGAGCCGTCAGCGCCGAGCGTCCAAGAGGCAAAGGAGGCCCTCGCGCTCGCTCGTGAGGTCTACGAGACTATCCTTGGCCGCTTGCCCGAGGAGGTGCGACCATGAGTCAATCCGGATTCTCTGGCCCTGCGGTCGGGTCTTGCATTGGACCTCGCATATCTATTGCGTCATCCCTACGTCATGCAGCTTCCTAAGCCCTCGTAGATCTCTATCGCCTCTCCAAACAAATCACCTCACGCACCATCGTTGGGAAGCTGTCAGCGTGTAAAGGTCAGCGATCAGCTTTTCTGAAAATAGGGACAGACACTATTATCGTAACAATTCGTGGTGTTCGCGGTCATGATCGTGCATACCACGGATTGTCCGAATCGTTGTACCCGGCCACCCGTATCATGTGACGCGACGAGGGAATGATCGCCAGGCGGCCTTTCGGCACGACAGCGATTCGGAGGCACTCGATTAATTGGGGATAGCCACTAATATTATTGACAGCCTGGCAAAGGAACTGGATCAACCTTTTATTGTGGCGCGTTCACCACTGAAATATCAAATCCCCTTTGACTGTATATAGCATATACGCTATAATGCCTTCATGAATTGGGCAATCACTTATTACAGCGAATCCATGCAACAGGAAATCCTAGCCATGCCCGCAGGCTTTCTTGGCCGATATCTCCGATATTCAGACAGGATGGAGGCATGTGGCCCTGACCTGGGTATGCCGCATACTCGCGCAATGGGTGAAGGCTTGTTTGAGGTTGCGGCTGAAAGCCGAAGAGGGCATTGCACGGGTCTTCTACTGCACCACGGTTGGCAAAAAGATCGTCATGCTCCACCAGTTCATGAAGAAAACAGATAAAACCCCGCTCAGAGAGCTTGAGACAGCCCGACGGCGGATGAGGGAGATAAAAAATGCTCACACATGAAGAACTGAAGGCTCGCGCTCTCGATCGTGCAGACGTTAAGGCCGAATATACACGGCTTGATGAGGAGTTTGCCCTTCTTGATGAGTTTCTGAAGGCGCGCACGGCTGCCGGCATCACTCAGGCGGAGGTTGCCGAGCGCATCGGCACAACTCAGTCCGCGGTTGCGCGCCTGGAATCCTGGAGCGGAAAGCACTCACCATCATTGGCCACATTACAAAAGTATGCTCATGCCCTCGGGTGTCGCCTTGAGTTGCGGTTGGTCAATGAAGCTATCAAGACAGACGGTCTCACAAAGCACTCAACCGGACGCGCGAAAAAGCTGCGCGCCGGTTAGCTCGTGTTTGAGCTGTAGAAAAACTCCGTGACGAAAAACCGGAGCCGTGACGAACAAACATCGACCTTTCAGAACGCGTCGCAATGAACTACCACGCGGCAAGCTGCGGGGTATCGTCTTCTGTTCTGGCCCGTCATTCCATGCTTGACACGCCTGCCCCGTACTTGATACGGGGGAATCCAGTCGGGCCCTCTGGATACCGGTTTCCGCCGGTATGACGAACTCGCGGCAAGCCGCAGGGTAGTTCATTCTGAGCTTCGTCCTTCTTGGCTCAGCGCTTTGCGATTCCCGCCCCGATCCCCTGCATGTGGTGCTGCTGGCCGTTGTGGCCCGTGGACGCGCTACACTCTCGTTACGATTACGCCGCCAGTCGTTGCCCGCCCATTGGTCGAATACTGATGCGCAGTGTCTGCTCTTCCCTGTTGTACGAGATTCGTTCGATGGTTCCATCGATGGGGCTCAGCACAAATTGATCATCGAAATATGGAGAGAGGCCCAACAGGTAGCCCCTCTGTACCTCGCGCTTTGCGACCAGCCGGTTGTACGAACCCCCATCAACCTTCAACGTAATCAGCATCTCATCCTCCTTTTTGACTGACATCCTAACGACCGTTTGTTACGACGGTGTGAAGGCTCGGTGACACCGGAGTAAATTCGAGGCTTTTCGGGTAACTATCGCAGTGGACGTGGGAAGAGGATCAAAGTCAGGTACTTGGCGGAGATCCTCGATAATAGGGAAGGTGATAATGTGGATTACAGCGAAGAGGCGTAGGTCGGGTTAGCGTAGCGTAACCCGACAACCCAGCGGCGCCCCCAACGGGCTGAGGTGTAATTTGATCGGTAGGGAAGGATGGAAATAGGGAAATAGGGACAGACCCCTAATTTCCGAGAAATGCGAACGTCGGCGTAGAGGGGAAGGGGTACTACGGGCAGCCTCGGGATCGGCGGCTCCAGTGATCAGAAGGAGATGCGGATCACGATCAGGTAGGCCGGGTAATTGCCTGAGAAAAGAGCCCGTTGAATTTGCAAGGGACTGTAGGGGTCAGGTCTTGCAATACGATATCGTATCGCTTCACGTGGGTACAGCTACCCAGCATACTGAAGCGGAATGCAGTATGGTGTCCCCGTAATGCGTGGACCGCCAATGATCCTTTGCGGCGGTAGAGACAGAATGACCGTCTCTCTGATGTTAACCGCGCAGCGGTAGAGGGTGGAGGCGACGAATTACAGATTGATCTGGGCGAGTCAGAGGCTCAGGACGATGCGAACCCGGTTCTCCACCTCATCCATCAGCGTATCAGGCAAAACACCAATCTCTTGCCGGAAGGATTCGTTGGCCACAGCGATCAATTGACCCAGGAGGAGATCGCTTTCATGTGCTATTCCACCTTGCCCCTTCTTCATTCGCAGCCTAAGGGTACCGGGGTTTTCAACCAGCATGGTGGTTGTGGGGATCACGATTGTAGAGGGATAGCCCGCCTCATTCATGAGGTCAGATTGAAGGACAACGGCGGGTCGGAGCTTGCCTGGCTTAGTTCTGATGCGTGGATTGAAGTCTACGATGTAAACGTGGCCGCGCTTGATTGTTATTTTCATTGATCAGGCATGGGTACGGCGCGCAACTCCCGCAGGAAATAGCTCTCGATTCTCTTGCTTGTCGGCTGCGGCGCAGCGACGCACGGACTCCTGAATCTCGCGGCGGAGGCGTTCCTCCTCGGTTTTCTTTTCTAACGCCTTCAGGGCTGCGCGGATCAACTCTGACTTCGTAGGGATCTGCAGTTCCCTGCGAAGCCTATCAATCTGTTGCTCCTCCTTCTTTGAAACCGCTATTGCTGCCATAATATCTCTCCTCATGGGTGTCCTTATGAAGTAGGTAATAGGTAATATAAAGATGAGAGGTAGTCAAGAGAAATATAGATTATATAATCTGTCAATACCGCTGTCCTTGGATCTCACTCAACCGCCGAGATCTCTGGCTCCGTAGGCTCCTGTGAATTCTCTAGAGTTTACGATGGAGATGCCCCGAAACGTCTTCAGTTGTCGGAGATGTCGATCGCCGGAAAATAGGGACAGCGACTATTTAATATGTGATTCGAATCGTCGCCCCCGTTAGGAATGAAGGCCAGGATCCCGTTGAGTGCGGCGCTCGCAAAGTGGGTCGTCGAGAGCCTCGACGAGCTTTCGGAACCTGAGATTGAGGTCTTGTGGGATAGGAAATAGGGGGATAGGAAATAGGGACAGACCCCTAATTTCCGCGGAATGTGAACGTCGGTGTAGAGAGAAAGGGGCACTACGGACGACCTTAGGACCGGATGCGAGAGAATGCCGATGGGCCGGCGGCGGCGCGGTGCAAATCTGCTTCCCGGAGCGCCTGAGCGAGTTCGCGATCCAGGGTGTCCTTGTGATCCCAGTAGTAGGCTAAGGCGGAGTGGATCTGCCCCAGGGAGAGATGAGGATGCTGAAAGTGAAGCTCTTCAGGGCTCCAGCCATACGCCTGCACTTCCGCGACAAGCTCGGCGACCTTCATGGTGGAACTGGTGATGAAGGCCACCCCGTCGTCTCGGAGCGTGATGTGCGGGTAGGTTGTTGCGGCAAGACTCATGCGTGTTCTCGTAGCCAGCCTGTATAGATTTACGATTCGACTGTCGTCATGATACCATGAAACCGGCCGGCGCAGGAAGAAATTGTGGGCTAGTATCCGACTGGAGGATAGCGGAGAATGTTGCCGTCACACCTGCATTGTTCAACCCCCACGGCGGAGGTGAGTAGTTCGATCAAGTCCACCGGGCATTCTGACGCTGGCGCGGGTTAGTGGTTGAAATCGACACGGCCAGACCCACTAGTGTAGTGTCCCGTAAATACCTTTACAGTATACGTTCGCCCTGAGCTTGTCGAAGGGTGCGTAAACTGGGCCCTTCGGCTTAGCTCAGGACAGGCTTCGACAGGCTCAGCCCGAACGGGTTCATTGTTAAACTATCCCTGGGACACTACACTAGCGCGACCCTCAACCTGTCGGCCTAAATGGATGAGGCCAGTCTGTCTAATTGTAGTTCCGCGTACTTTCTGGCTACAGGCAGATGCCCAATGGGTCGTATTGAGGCCTTGACAGGTGTATATCGCATGCATATACTAGGCACATGAGTCTGATTCCCGAGTTCTTTCCCCATGTAACCGGGTTTGAGTGGGACGACGGAAACTCGGACAAGAACTGGCGGCGACACCGGGTGACTCAGGCGGAGGCCGAGCAGGTCTTTCTTAATCGCCCCCTGCTTCTGGCCCTGAGTGTAGGGCGCAGTCACGTCGAGGCCCGATACTTCGCGCTGGGCCACACCGATCTGAACCGCCATCTAGCCATCGTGTTCGCCGTGAGGGGTGCGCTGGTCCGAGTCATCTCGGCCCGGCCCATGAGTCGGCTGGAGAGGAGGTCGTATGGCCAAGCGCAAGCAGCTCAAGCCGATCCCACGCTTCAGGACTGAGGCTGAGGAGCGGGCCTTCTGGGAGAGCCACGATACCGCTGATTTTGTCGACTGGAGCGGGGCGCATCTCGGGTTCTTCCCGAATCTGAAGCTCTCGACGGAAACGATCTCGCTGAGGCTTCCCGCCGGACTCCTGGCCGAGCTGAAGATTCTCGCCAACAAGCGGGACGTACCCTACCAATCACTGCTGAAGTTGTATTTGGCTGAGCGGGTCGCGCGAGAAGTCGCAAGGGAATCGGTAGGCCGAACAACCGGCTGAACCCGTCGGGCGGCGCCGACCACGCCACTACCAGCCCCCAGGCGGAGCCGAGCGTACTAACGGCGGGGCTCCGAGGGACGCGGGGACCGGCTGAGCCCTCCGAATCCTGGGCGCCTCGCGACCCTCCTGGTCCTCGGCTCGCCTATCCTATTGTGCGCTGCCGTCCTCCGCGACACTCGGCCTCTTCGGTCACGCCCCCTCCTGTGAACTCCCCGGCTGGCAGATGCGTTGTTGTAATCTACACTGCAATGCGGTGGGCATGTCAAGTGAGGTGGAGAGGGAGTCCTCCTGGTCAGTCGGAATAGGCTGACCGTTCCTGCGGTGTTTGCCATGTTTCGAATCGTCGATAATTTCTTGCTAAGCGCTGGATAAGATTATAGGATTTGGCCAAACTGCAAATCTCCTTAATGGGGGTAGACTAACCAGTCTACCCAATAGTTGGGCCATGAGATGTTATCGGAACACGGCATGAGTACGAGCAACAACCGAGACGGGTGGCAAAGTGGCGACTAACTTCAAGAGCGATGACAGCTTTCTCAGAAAACTGGCGGTTGGGGCCGCAGGCACAAACGCGACTATCGAGCGCCTCAAGGCCTTGGGATTCAACCCAATCGAACTTGAGCGCGGCTCTACCGGATTCAAGATATGGAAAAAGATCAAGATCAAGCGCGTTCGCGTCCCCGACATTCTTTGCTTGAAGACCGGACTCCGCTTTGAGTCGAGAGGCAAGACAAAGCCGGAGATTTCCATGTCCCACTCGTTGAAAGACCCTAGACGAGCGTGGGATGCAGGAATGCGTGATGATGATTATGTTTCCATTGTCGTCTTTGAACAGAGCGCTGAGTCGCCCATTGAGCTGGAGCGCGTGTCCCCAGTTCATTTCATCAGTGTTAGGGATTTGCGAGATACCTTCGCCGGGAAGCGGGTATCGATAACGAGGCCGAAAGGTGTCGAAGAAGGATCAGAGATCCGTGTGGTGTGGACATCCGCAATCGCCAATCAGAGATCAACAGTCTCCGAGGTATCCGCAACAAGACTTCGATTGACGCCCGCTACAGCGGGAAAGGCCCAGACAGTCCAGTTGAGTCGAAGTAAGGGTGCAATCACCCTGGCTCCGCAGGTTCAGATGAACGATACCGTCGAACCGAACCAGATTATTGCGGCGGCTGTGCCCGTAACACTCACGCTGACCTGCCCACCCGCTGTAGATGAAGCCCACTTTGTCGCTAAGTTGGCGAGCATAAACCTGAGCGAGCGCTATGCCGCGGCTAAAGCATTGCGGTATCGCCGGTATACAACCGCTCGACCTGCGCTTGAGGGCAGGATGAATCACGCAGAGGAGGACATCTACGTCCAGCTTGAGGCGGCGGCAGCCCTTGCGGCGCATGACCATGCTGCCGGTTGGACATTTATGGAAACCAAGTTGAGAAGTACAGTGTTGGATGTGCCCCTTGAAACCCAACTTGAGACCTTGATCGTTGCGTCAGAGATACCAAAACCTCGAAGCGAGTGCCTCCTGATAGAAGTGCTCCGGGATACAAGACGGGACGAGGAACTTCGGGCAGGGGCAGCGTGGGCGCTTGGACAGTTTGCAACAGCTTCTACGGCAATTGCGTTGGTGGACACCTTCAATTCTACCGCTCTTGAGGTCAAGTCGGAGGCAGCGAGAGCGCTCCTGAAAATCACCGGACCCCAGGTAGCCCATATCGTAGAGCTGCTAAAGACCTGCGATCCATCTCGAAGGGACGGAATTTCGTGGGTGCTTGCGAGGACCGGAGGCTTTGACCCCAAAGACCTCCTCCTCAATGCCGACGACAATCTCAGGAGATGGGTCAGCTACATAGTCGGCCACGGTAAAGACCGGCTCGTAGAAGCAGACGTGGATGCCATATGCAGAGCAGACCCAGAGGTCTACTTTGCAGCGAGTGTGTTGTGGCAGATTCTGGCGAGCTGGGTTGACGGCCTGACGGAGTTCTAGAATGCGCGCCATCCCTCTATACTGCACAAAACGTGGTCGCGCATTTGTTGGAGATTCCCTTGTTCTGCTCAGCGAAGTGGCTGATGAGAGTATCGACCTTGTGCTGACTTCACCGCCCTTTGCGCTTAGGCGGCAGAAATCCTATGGCAATGTTGAGGAAACAGAATACGTCGCTTGGATCACGCCCTTTAGTAAGGAGGTATTCAGGGTCCTCAAGAAAAGCGGAAGTTTCGTCCTCGATTTAGGCGGGGCATATAGGACAGGCGTGCCGTCACGCTCACTATACAATTTCCGAGTACTACTCACACTCTGCGACAATGTAGGCTTTCACTTAGCCGAGGATTTCTACTGGTTCAATCCTGCCAAGCTGCCATCGCCGATCGAGTGGGTAAACAAACGCAAGATACGCGCAAAAGACTCGGTCAATACGATCTGGTGGTTCAGCAAGACGGATTCGCCGAAGGCCGATGTAAGAAAGGTCTTGGCGCCTTACTCCGAACGGATGAAGAAACTGATTCAAGACCCTGAGAGTTTCTACACGCCGAAGAAGCGCCCATCGGGACATGACATCAGCGCACATTTCGGCAAGGACAATGGGGGCGCGATACCCTCCAACCTGTTGACCATTCCCAATACCGACAGCAATTCGTGTTATCTTTGGCTCTGCAAAGAAATGGGACTAGAGCGTCACCCGGCAAGGTTTCCAGCAGAGTTACCCACATTTTTCATAAAGATGCTCACGGACGAGGATGACGTTGTTCTAGACATTTTCGGTGGTTCAAATACGACCGGATTTGCCGCCGAAGCCCTTGGGCGCAAATGGCTGACGTTTGAACACAACAAGGAATACCTTGTGTCATCGGCCTTTCGCTTCCTAGAGGGAAGGAGTCTGGAATCCGTGCGGCGCACTCTTCAGGAACTCAACATACATGAAGCGAGTGTGAGGCTTGAGGACGTCGTTTGCACCTTGGGAACAGACAAGGGTGTCAAGCGGTCCCGCGATGAACTGGAGATCATGACGAAGGACGTGCGACAGATGGTTCTGATGGAGGCTCGCAAGACATACAAGGCCCAACCATCGGCTGCACGCGTACGCTCGACTCGTGGCGGGCCGAGCGCCGGGGAGCCGTAACGTTGAGCTGTAGAAAAACTCCCTGACGAAAAACCGGAGCCGTGACGAACAAACATCGACCTTTCAGAACGCGCTGCAATGAACTACCACGCGGCAAGCCGCAGGGTAGTTCATTCTAAGCTTCGTCCTTCTTGGTTGGGCGCACGACAGATTTTTGAGATGAGTTCATCCGATCACTGCCGCCGCGGCTGACCGCCGTTCCCAGAAGTCCTCGAAGCGGCCGCTGAGTTTGGCGCAGCGCAGGGCGATGATCGCATTGGCCCCGCGGACGGTCCAGTGCATGCCGGCGCGCTTGAGGCGGGTGCCGATGGCCACCTTGCAGCCCGCTTCCACGACACCGGTCGACGTGCAGAGCCCGTGGGCCTGAAACTCGGGGTAGCGCATGCGGTCTCGATTCCGCTCGACGTACTCTACGCACTTCCTGGCCTCGTCGTGCGTGGCGGTGTGGGTGCGCAGCGCGTGGAGCAGCGCGTCGAGCCGACCTTCGTCGAGTTCGTCGCAGCGTTGCCGCCCCCACTGTCCGGCTAACTCACTCGTCGGCCCGTAGATCGCCTTGCCCACGTCACTCAGATGCTGCTTGGCATGGAAGCGATCGACGATCTGGACAGCGTCGGGGAAATACTCGTCGGCCATGTTCCAAATCCAGGGAGCCCCATCACCGAGCACGGCCTGCCGGCCGGCCCGGTCGAAGCCGCGCCGCGTCGCTTCACGCTCGACCCGCGCCGCAAACGCGCTGGGCTGCTCGTCGACATCCCGTTGCGCCGCGCTCTCGATCGCCGCGGAGTACGTGACCGATCCCTCATCGCGCATCGGGGTTCCATCGGCGGCCCGCCCGTCAGTGCTCCAGACTACACAGAGCTTGACCTCCCGTGTCTTCGCCGACCCGTCGGCCTGCTTGCCGGCACGTCCCACCAGTTCCTGTCGGCGTATCGGGACACCCGTACCGTCCATCCCCAGGTAGAGTGTTGGCGGAATTTCCGCATCGATCACGGGATCAACGTGTCGTCGCTCGTCGTCGGCGATCTCGGCCCCCAGCGCCTCGGCCGCCCGTTCCACCTGCTTGGTGGTGAGGCAGACGCCGGCCAACTCCCCGAGCAGTTCC
>Ga0080064_1001678_pt1 | contig 42916 bp, 45 predicted proteins | sample Subgrocontami54m_FD_69260 | JGI IMG/M metagenome (GOLD analysis project Ga0080064, IMG submission 69260) | Subsurface groundwater microbial communities from S. Glens Falls, New York, USA - GMW46 contaminated, 5.4 m (SPADES assembly) (version 2) ...
TTGCTCTCGCGCCGAACTCCCCCCCCGCCGCTGTGGGGCCCCCGTCGGCCCGCCCTGGGGGCCGGGAGCCGATGCCGGCCGTCGTGCGCTCGTTGGGGCTGGAGCCGGAACGCTATGTCCTCTACGTCTCCCGTCTCGAACCGGAGAACAACGCCCACAAGGTGATCGAGGCGTTCGAGGGGCTGGAGACGGACCTGCAACTCGCGATCGTCGGCGGCGCACCGTACGCGACCGACTACATCGCCAAGCTGAAGGCGACCCGCGACCCCCGCGTGAAGTTCCTCGGGTTCGTGTACGGTGAGGGTTACCGCGCCCTTCAGCAGAGCGCCTTCGCGTACGTGCAGGCCACGGAGGTAGGTGGCACGCACCCGGCCCTCATCGAGGCGATGGGGTACGGCAACTGCGTGTTGGCCTACGCAACCCCCGAAAACCGCGAGGTGCTGGGCGGCGCCGGGTTCCTGTACGAAGACGTGAGCCAGCTTCGGGCGCAACTTCAACAGCTGGTATCGAACCCGGACCTGAGGCGTCCGGCGCAGGAGAGCGCGATGCTCCGGGCGGCCCGCTACAGCTGGGAGGCCGTGACAGACCAGTACGAAGTGTTATTCCACCAGATGGCGCCACGGGCCAATATGTTGTCAAGTAAGAGGCGGGAGGGACTTGACTCCAGGGAGTAACATCTAAGCAAGCCGAAAACGCAGGGGTGGCGCGTGACCGGCTGATGCCAGGCTCCTATTGGTCTGACCCTCTCGAGACCATTCTTTCTGGCGCGTTCGGGCAAGGAGGCCGCGACGCTGCTTCGGACGGGGCTACCCGCCGGGCAGCGAGATGTTTCCGGCGCCCGTCCGCGAAACGGCGGGCGATGTCCGGCGTTTGAATCTAGGAAGCTGATCGGCGCATACCCAGCCACCCCTGCGCCGGCTCGATGCGAGAGGATTGGATGATGAGCAAGCTCGTCTGCGTGACCGGGGGCGCCGGCTACATCGGTGTCGAGCTGGTCGAACAGCTCGTGCAGCACGGCTACCGTGTGCGCGTGCTCGACCGCTTCTTCTGGGGCACCGCCGGCCTCGATAGCCTCTCGGACGTAGAGCTTGTCTCCCGCGACGTCCGCGAGATGCTCGACGGCGACCTCGAAGGCGTCGATGTGGTCTGCCACCTGGCGGGGCTTTCCAACGACCCGACGGCTGACCTGGACCCCCACGCTAACTGGGAGATGAACGCGGTTGCCACCGAGGAGCTCGCGAACGCCTGCATCCGCATGGGCGTCCGGCGCCTGACCTTCGGCTCCAGCGGCTCAATCTACGATGGCCTCACCTCCACCGACGTGCTGGACGAAGATGCCCCAGTGGAGCCCATCGGCGCCTACGCGACGTCGAAGTACGAGGCGGAGCGGCGGCTGCTCGCCGCAGCGGAGCGCGGACTTGAAGTTGTGCTGCTGCGGCAGGGGACCGTTGGCGGTTTCAGCAAGCGCATGCGCTATGACCTCGTCGTCAACACGTTCCTGAAGGACGCGCTGCTCAAGAAGCAGCTGTTCCTCCACGACGGCGGCCTGATGTGGCGGCCGCTCGTGGATGTGAAGGATGTCGCCACCGCACACCTCGTCACGGCCGAGGCGCCGGCCGCCAGCGTGGCTGGCAAGCTCTTCAACGTCGTGCAGGAGAACTACCGGGTTTGCGACCTCGCGACCGTCGTCGCCAGCGCCGTGCAGCCGCTCGTCGGCCCGATCGAGATCACGTCGGTGCCGGCGACCGGACGCAAGCGCGACTACCGCACGTCGAACGCCCGCCTGACCGCCGCGACGGGCTGGACGCCGATGCGGACGCCCACCGACTCCATCGCCAGCATCCTGGCGCACGTCAAAGAGATCGACGGCCAGGAGATGATGCATCCCCGCTATTACAACCTGCGCTGGATGCAGCTGTTGTCCGAGGTGCACGAGTCCCTCAAGCCGTACTCGCGCGTGTTCTAGCCGAATCACCTTTGGGACTACATCGATGACGCGGGCGCTCAGCCCGCGTCGTTCGTTTCCTTGAACTCGCGCAGCGCACGCCGCGCGGCACCTTCGAGCGCGACGTCGTCGAGCGGCGGATGGATCAGGCCGGCGCGGACGTCGCGGAAGCACCGTTCGAGCGGATTTGCCTCGGCCAGCCCGACGCCCCCCGCAACGCGCAACGCCAGGTCGGTGACGCGTACGGCCGCGTTCGTGGCGTGAGACTTCGCCAGCGGCACCTGTGCGGCGAGCATCGCACGATCGGCGCGTCCTTCGGCCCAATCCCGCGCGACGTCGAATACCAGCCGCCGCGCGGAAAACAGCAGCGCTTCGATCTCGCCCAGCTTCGCCCGCACCGCCGGCAGGTCACCGATCGGCTTGCCCAGGTTCGTCGGCACGCGCGTGGCGGCGAACCCCACGGCCCAGTCGCGCGCCGCCACGGCGATGCCGAGGTACGTGGCCGAGAACGTCAGCCCGTGCCACGGCGCTACCTCCGGCGATGCCATGAACGTCTCGCCGGTGGGGCTGACGCGGATGACGTCCTCGTCCGGCACGAACACGTCTTCGAACACGAGGTCGTGGCTCGCCGATTCGCGCATTGACAGCGAATGCCACGCCGGGTCGATGCTGATCCCGTGCGTGCCGGCGGTCACCAGGAACTGCCCGAGGTGCGCGGGGACGCGGTCGGCGAGCACCGTGGCGCTGACGGCGTAGTGCGTCAGAAAGCTGCTCGCCGTCGCCCACTGCTTGCGGCCGTTGATGCGCCAGCCGCCGTCGGCGCGCGTAGCCGTCGTGGCGGGAAGGCCGCCGCGCGCGGGGCTGCCCATCTCGGCTTCGGCCTGGCAGTTGTTGATGAGGTAACCCCGCTCGACAGCGCGGCGCAGGAACGCGTCGAGCATCTCCTGCCGCCACAGCCCGGACACGAGCGACGCGCCGATGTATTGCACGTGCATGTTCGCGGCGAGCCCGGCCGAGCCCAGCGCCCGTGACACCTTCTCCTGCGCAACACAGGCGTCAAGCACGCTGCCGCCCATCCCGTCGAGCCGCTCCGGTATCGTCAGCGACAGGTAGCCGCCCGCTCGCAACACATCGATGCAGCCGCCGAGCAGCGCGTCCCCCTGCTCGCCGCCCGCCACCCGCTGCGCGATGCGCGCCGCCGCATCATCGGCAACGGCGACGATCCTCGGGTCGGCAAGGAAGTCGTAGCTGTCCATACTGGCAGAGTAACAGGCCCGTGTGCCGCCGCGGTGTCGCGCCGGCATGCGTACCTCACCCGCGCTCGCGCCGCGCCACCGCCTCCTGCGCCATCGAGGCGACGTGGATGCCGTCCCGCGTGTAGAACTCGCGCACGGTCAGGGCGCGCGCGGCGTGGGCGACGGGGTTGCGCGTCGTCATCAGGAACCAGCCGTCCCAGCGGATCGGCCGGTGGATCCAGAGCGCGTGATCCAGGCTGGCCGATGCCTTGTTGCTGAATCCGTCCCACCCGTAGCGTCGCTCGATCGCGTTGAACGAGCCATCGTCGCTCACGAAGACGAGCGCAGCTGTGTGCAGCACCTGGTCATCGGGCAGCGGCGCGCGCATGCGGAACCACTCATGCACGACCGCCTCCTCACCGGGTCCGGCGATCTTGTCGTACGGCTCCAGCACGCGCCATTCGATTGGGCCGAGCGGCCACAACGAGCCGTCATCGAGCGGATACTCCTCGCGCGCGTCGCGCAGCGTCTCCGGGCCGCGGATCTCCGGCATCGGCTCCTGGTGCGAGATGCCCTCTTCCGGGTGGACGAAACTGGCCGTGATGTCGCAGATCGGCTCGCCGGCCTGGCGCGCCAGCACGCGCCGCGCCGTGAAGCTGCGGCCATCGCGCACCCGCTCGACGGTGTACTCGATCGGCACACCGGCGCGCCCCCCGCGCAGGAAGTACGCGTGGAGAGAGTGGAGCGTTGGATCCGGCGCCGTGCGGCCGGCGGCGATGGCCGCCTGGCCCAGCACGAGGCCGCCGAAGACGCGCGTGTGCCGCTCGTCCGCCTCCGACGCGCCGGTGAAGCGGTCGATGCCCGCGGGCTCGACGTCGAGCTGGTGCACGAAGCGCGCGACGGCGTCTTCGTGTGTCTGAGGTTCGGTCACGCTGCGTGCTCCCTCGTTCGGGGCGCCGTGCTCGGTGCGCCTGTTACTGGTTGAAGATCGGCGGCCGCTTCTCGATGAAGGCCTGCACGGCCTCCCGGTGGTCGGGCTCCGCCTGGCGCTCGCGGATCGAATAGCACTCCAGCGTCGTGACGCGCCGCAGGTCGCTTTCGGTGGCGTTGACGTGCAGCAGGCGCTTCGCCTGCCACACCGCCTCGTGCGGATTGGCCGCGATCTCCTCCGCGAGCTTCATCGCCTCCGGCATCAGTTGCTCCGGCGCGACGAGGCGGTCGACGAGCCGCCGCTGCAGCGCCTCCTCCGCGTCGATGATGCGGCCGGTGAGCGTCAGGAAGAGCGCGTTCGGCAGGCCGGCGACCAGCGGCAGGTAGCGGCTGCTCCCGCACTCCGGCGTCAGCCCCACCTTCACGAACCGCGCCGAGAAGCGCGCCTCCGTTGAGGCGATGCGGATGTCGCACGCCATCGTCATCGTCAGTCCGACGCCAACGCTCACGCCGTTGATCGCCGCAATGATCGGCTTGCCGCGCGAAAGCGCCATCGGCACCTCCGGGCTGCCGCCCTCGACGAGCATCTTCGACATGTTGCGCGGCATCACGCCCTTGGCGCCGCCGCCCCAGCCGCCGATGTCGGCGCCCGCGCAGAAACCGCGCCCAGCGCCGGTGACGACGACGCAGCCGATCGCGGCGTCCTCCGCCGCGGCCTCGATCGCGTCGATGAACTCGTTCTCCATCTGCCAGGTCCACGCGTTGAGCCGCTCGGGCCGGTTCAGCGTGATCAGCGCCACCGCGCCGCGGCTCTCGTACAGGATGTGCTCGTAATCGGACATCGGCGTGCGCTCCTTGGGCTCCGGGAAAAGCGAGATATCGGGACGGACTCATTATGCGGGCCGGGCGAGTAACACGGAATGCGCCCGCCCGCCCGGTGTCCGTCGTATAATCCCCTCGTGCCACATGACAAGCAGCGCCTCGTCCTCATCGACGGCCACAGCCTGATCTACCGGTCGTTCTTCGCGTTCCAAGGGAGCCGGACGTCCGGGGCTGTGGAGTTCACGATCCGCCGCACCGGCGAGATCGTCACGGCCGTCTACGGCTTCACGAGCGTGTTCCTGAGCATCCTCGACCAACTCAAGCCGTCGCTGGCGGCGATCTGCCTCGACGCGCCGGGCAAGACCTTCCGCCACGAGAAGCAGGAGACGTACAAGGCGACGCGCGCTGCCATGCCCGACGACCTGCGCCGCCAGAGCGTCCGCATCCGTGAAGTCATCGATGCGTTCAACATGCCGGTGTTCGAGCAGCCGGGCTTCGAGGCCGATGACCTGCTGGGCACGCTCGCGAAGCAGGCGAAGGCGCAGGGCGTGGCGGTCTGCATCGTCTCGCTCGACACGGACCTGCTGCAACTCGTCGAGCCGGGCGTCGACGTGTTCCTGTACCGGCCGTACATGAAGGGCGCGCCGGCCGTCGAGTACGACGAGGCGGCGGTCATCGAGCGGTACGGGCTCCGGCCGGACCAGATCGCGGCCTTCAAGGGGCTCAAGGGCGATGCCTCGGACAACATCCCGGGCGTCCCGGGCATCGGCGAGAAGACGGCGACGAAGCTGCTTCAAGAGTTTGACACCGTCGACGCAATCTACGCGCGCCTCGGCGAGGTGACGCCGGAGAAGCTGCGCGAGAACCTGCGCGCGAACGAGCCCGCCGCGCGCCTCAGCACCGAGATGGCGACGATCCACCGCGACGTGCCGGCGACGCTCGACATCGAGGCGTGCCGGCTGCGGGGCTTCGACCGTGCCCGTGTCGAAACGCTGTTCCACGATCTCGAGTTCCGCTCGCTCGTCAACCGGCTGCCAGCGTCGCTCGGGGTCGAAGAGGGCGCCGCGTCGAAGCCCGCCGCCGCTGCGGAGCCCGAGGCGGCGCACGCGTACCGCACGATCACCGGTGAGAAGGACCTGAAGGCGCTGGTGAAGGACGCAAGGGCGGCCGGCCGCATCGCCCTGCACGTCGAGAACAGCGACGGCAACGGCATGCGCGGCGTCGTCATCGGCATCGCGATTGCGACGAAGCCGGGCGCAGCGTCGTACATCCCCGTCGGGCACAACCTCGGCCTCGGCGACGCGCAGCAGCTGTCGCTCGACACGGTGCTCGACGCGCTGCGGCCACTGCTTGAGGATGCCGCGCTACCGAAGGTGACGCACAACGGCCACTTCGACTTTCTGGTGCTCGCCAACCACGGCGTCGTCATGCACGGCATGCGCTTCGACACGCTGTTGGCGGCGTACCTGCTGGGCGAGGCAAACATCTCGATCCAGAATCTTGCGTTCGACCGCCTGAACATGCGCATCCCCGTGCTAATCGACCTCATCGGCAAGGCGGGCAAGAACCAGGTCACGATGTCGTCGGTGGCGATCGACGCCGCGCGCGACTACTGCTGCCTGCAGGCCGACGCGCAACTGCAGGCGGCCGACGTGCTCGCCGGGGAGCTGCGCGAGCGCAACCTCTGGCCGCTGTTCGACAACGTAGAGATGCCGCTCATGGACGTGCTGGCCCGCATGGAGTTGACCGGCGTCGCTGTCGACGCGGCGCCGCTGGTCGAGATGTCGCGCGAGATGCACGCGGAGTTGCAGGAGATCGAGCGCGAGATCTATGCCACGGTGGGTCACGAGTTCAACATCGGCTCGCCGCAGCAGTTGTCGCACGTACTGTTCGAGGAACTGGGGCTGCCGAAGACGCGCAAGACCAAGCTCGGCTACACGACCGACGCCGCCGCGATGGATGTGCTACGGGGCGTGCATCCAGCCGTCGACCTGATCATGCGCTACCGCGGCATCGCCAAGCTGAAATCGACCTACGTCGACGCACTGCCGGCGCTGATCCACCCGACGACGCACCGCATTCACACGACGTTCAACCAGGCGACGGCCGCGACCGGCCGCCTGTCGTCGAACGACCCGAACCTGCAGAACATCCCCGTGCGCACGGGGTACGGCAACAAGATCCGGTGCGCGTTCATCGCCCGCGACATCGGCAAGGACCCGGTGTTGCTGGCCGCCGACTACTCGCAGATCGAGCTGCGGATCATGGCGCATCTCAGCCAGGACCCGGCGCTGATCGAGGCGTTCCGCCAGGACGAGGACATACACGCGGCGACGGCCTCCAACGTATTCCAGGTGCCGCTCGACGAGGTGACGACAGAGCAGCGGCGGCGGGCCAAGGTGTTCAACTTCGGCGTCATGTACGGCCTCAGCGAGTTCGGCCTCTCCTCGCGCGAGCGCATCCCCCGCGAGGAAGCGGCGACGTTCATCCGCCGCTACTTCGAGAGGTACGAGAAGGTGCGCGACTGGCGCGACGGCGCCATCGAGAGCTGCCGCGCGCTGGGCTACGCCGAAACGCTGATGGGGCGGCGGCGCTACATCCCGGAGATCAAGTCGCCGAACTACCAGATCAGGTCGTCGGGCGAGCGCATGGCGATCAACATGCCGGTGCAGGGCACCGCCAGCGACATCATCAAGGTGGCGATGAACCGCATCGACGAGGAGTTGACGGCGAAGCGGCTCCAGACGAAGATGATCCTGCAGGTGCACGACGAGTTGATCTTCGAAGGCCCGCGCGCGGAACTCGACGCCATCCGCGACATGTGCCTGCGCGTCATGCCGGCATCGCTGGACCTGGTGGTGCCGCTGAAGATCGATATCAAGACGGGCACGAACTGGGGCGAGCTCGAGGTCGCCCGCGGCCCGCTTGTGACGGAAGAGGCCGACTTCGAGTTCGTGGAGGTATGATGGACGCACCCCCGCCCCTGGACATCACCCCGATCTGGGCGCGCTTCAACGATGACCTGATCCGGCTCGTCGATTACGTGCCCGACGATCAGATGAACTGGTCGCCCAAGCCCGAGCTGTGGAACTTTCGCGGCATCCTCCTCCACATCGCCGCGACGCGCGATTACTGGCTGGGAGATGATGTACGGGACGGAGTCGAGGCGCCAAACGTCTGGCTGACGGTGCGCTCGAAGGCCGAGATACAGCAGGCGTACAGGCGCACGTGGGAGCGGCTGCAGGCGTTTCTCGGCGACGCGAAGAAGCTCGATGCCACCTACCCGGGCGATGGCGGCGGCGAGATCAGCGGCCACTGGATCGCGTTCCACCTGCTGGAGCACGACATCCACCACCGGGCCGACATCTTCCACTACCTGGCGCTGCTCGGCATCGAGACGCCCGACGTCGGCACGCCCTAACGATGCCGGAACTGCCCGAAGTCGAAACGGTGCGGCGCGACCTCGAACGGCTGGTCATCGGCCGCAAGATCACGTCGTGCCGGGTTGCGCCCGATACGACACGGCTCGTCCAGCTGCTGACGCCGGCCGAGTTCTGCCGTCAGCTCACAGGCCGTACGATCGCCGGGCTGCGGCGCCGCGGCAAGTACCTCATCGTCGACCTCGACGACGGGCGCGCGTGGGTGGTGCACCGCCGCATGTCGGGCAACGTGCTGTACCGGCGGCCGGAAGACCCTCCGGACGACTACGTGCGCGCCGTGTTCGGCCTCGACGATGGCCACGAGCTGCGATGGACCGACCTGCGCAAGTTCGGCACGATGTGGCTCGTCGAGGACGCGACGATGGTCATGGAGTCACTGGGCCCGGAGCCGCTGGAGGCCGAGTTCACGCCGCGGGTGCTGCGCGAGCGCGCCGGCAAGCGCAGCGCGCCGATCAAGTCGGTGCTGCTCGACCAGTCGGTGCTCGCCGGCATGGGCAACCTCTACACGGACGAGGCGCTGCACCACGCGAAGCTCCACCCCCTGAGGCCCGCGAACAGGCTGAAGCCCGCCGAGTTCGAGCGCCTGCACGCCGGCATCATCGCCGCGCTGCGGATGGGCATCGCCGGTCGCGGCAGCAGCCTCGGCACGACGCTGCGCGACCACATCAACGTCGATGGCGCGCCGGGCCAGAACCAGGAGACATTACGCGCGTACGGGCGCGAGGGTCAGGGGTGCTACGAGTGCGGCGCGGTCATGCGGCGGATCAAGGTCGGCGGACGCAGCAGCGTCTTCTGCCCCAAGTGCCAGCCGCCGCCCCGCGGCGCAACGGCTGGCGCGGCTCCGGGCAGGCTGCCAAAGCCGCGGCTCCACGCGAAGCCTGTGGCGTGAACCGCCGCAGTGGCCTTTTCGCGCCGGGCTTGACTTCCCGACGGCGGCGGCTCAGGCTGGATGCCACGACGCCTGCGGCGGCTGAACGGCGGGGCATGTGAGCGAATTCTCTCTCGAATCTGTCTGCCGCGATTGCGGCCAACCGGTGTCGTTCCACGCTGGCGATGCCACGCCGGCGCGCTGCCCGGCGTGCTTCGACGGCTTTATGCGCACGCGCGACGCCGAGTTCCTGGGCAGCTACGCCGAACTGGGCGTCGCCAGCCGCCGCATCATGGCCGAAACGTGCCTGCGGGCGCTCGTGATGGCGTCGCCGCCGCATCGCAAGGTGCTGGCGATGAACATCATGGAGCAGTACGTCCTCGCGGCGAGCGACCTCGTCGGCCTGTACCGCGCGGTCAGGCAGCGCGGCGCCGAGCCGCTGATGAGCGCCTTCCTCGGCTTCACGCTCGACCGCACGTCGGCGCTGTCGTTCTTCCACGAAATGGCGACGACGACCGGTGTCGAACTGCTGGCGCGCCTGGGACTGCCGTCGCCGGACGACATCGCCCGCCGCTGCCCGTCGCTGCCGAAGGGCGACGTCAAGCACCTGAAGAAGGCGCTCGTCCGGATGCTCGGCGACCTCAAGCGCACCGGCGAGATGGGCGAGGCCGCGGCGATCACACTGGCGCAGATGGCCGGAGAGAGCCGTGCGGGCGGCGCGCTGGTGAAGCAGTCGGCCTGGCTCGACAACGTCGGCCTGCGGCCGGACCAGGTGGCATCGATAGCGATCGACGAGCGCCGTCGCACCGTCAGCGTGACGGCGATCTCAGTCGATGAGAAGCGCCTGCAGAGCATCGTCGGCGTCATCGACGCGATGACCAACGCATCGAGCAACCTCATCTACGGCGTGCTGACGATGTACCAGGAAGAGGAGCGCGCGCGCAGGCTCGGCGAGCGCACCGCGTCCCGCCGTTAAGGCTCCCCCTCGCGTCCCACCCCTCAATCTCCAACTCCCCCATCTGAGCTACACTCCCGGCGATGGACGAAGGCTCGATCACGGACGTTCCCGGCATACGCGTCGGGCACTGGACCGACCGGCGCGCGATCACCGGCTGCACGGTCGTGCTGCCCGATCGCCCAGCTGTCGCGGGCGTCGACGTGCGCGGCGGCGCGCCCGGCACGCGCGAGACGGACCTGCTGCGCCCCGGCAACCTGGTGCAGCACGTGCACGCCGTTCTTCTTGGCGGCGGCAGCGCCTTCGGGCTTGAGGCCGCGTCCGGCGTCATGCGTTACCTCGCCGAGCGCGGCATCGGCTTTCCGTTCGGCCGCGGCGTCGTGCCGATCGTGCCGGCGGCGATCCTCTTCGACCTTGGCATCGGCCGCGCCGACCGCTGGCCGACGGCGGATGCCGGCTACCGCGCCTGCGCGAACGCGAAGCGGCGCACGCCCGAGGGCAACATCGGCGCCGGCACGGGCGCGACCGTCGGCAAGGCGCTGGGTCCGCAGCGGGGGATGAAGGGTGGCATTGGCAGCGCGAGCGAGCACTCGTACAACGGGCTGATCGCGGGTGCGCTCGCGGCGGTCAACGCCGCCGGCGAGATCATCGACCCGGCGACCGGCCGCATCATCGCCGGCGCCCGCGGCGACAGCGGCGCAATCGAACCGGCGACCGAGGTGCTGCGGGAAGGGCGCCTGTGGCAGCCGGAGATCGCGGAGCAGAACACGGTGCTCGTGGTCATCGCGACGAACGCCGCGCTCACGAAGGAACAGGTGAACCGGCTCGCCGCTGTGTGCCACGACGGCCTCGCGCGCGCCGTGCGGCCGGCGCACACGCCGAGCGATGGCGACGTCGTCTTCGCGCTGGCGACCGGTGACCATGCGATGGACGGCGCGGACTATCGCATCGTCGAAGCGCTCGCGACGCGCGCCGTCGAGCGCGCGATCGTGCGCGGCGTGCTGGCGGCGGAGTCGCTCGGCGGCTACCCCTCCGCGCGGGACATCGGGTCAGCGAAGAAGCGCAAGGGCATCTGACGGTGACGATGGTGCTGCCCGAGCGGGATCCATGTCCGTTCTGCGAGAACGTCGCTGGCCGGCGCGAGTGCGCCGTGATCGCCCGTGCCGGGGTGGCGCTGGCGTTTGTGAATCCGCGGCAATACGAGACCGGCGCGTCACTGGTCGTCCCGGAGCGCCACGTGACAACGATCATGGAGCTCGACGACCAAGAAGCGTCAGACATGATGAAGCTGGCCGTGCGCGTGGCGCGTGCGATGGAGGCCGCATTCAGCCCGGCGGGATTGAACCTGATCCAGAACAACGGAGTCACCGCCGGGCAATCGGTGCCGCACGCGCACATCCACGTGATTCCGCGCTACGGAACCGAGCCGGTTCCCGAGGAGATCGCGACACACCCCATCGCGCCTTTCGACGATCGCCTGAAGGTGGCGGAACGGATTAGGCAGCGCCTGCTTCCATGACGGTGTAAGTGGCGCTTTCCGGCAACCATCACTGCACAGGCTCCGTCACGGGCAGGGGGAGTCCTGCGCGAACGCCCAGTCGAGCAGGCGCTCTGCGTCGGTGTAACGGTCCTGGCTGCGCATCAGCGAGACGATGATGCGCCGGCCGCCCTCCGTCGCCGAGGCGACGATCGTCTGCTGCGATTCCTCCGTGTAGCCGATCTTGATGCCGTCGGCGCCGGGATACTTGCCGATGAGCCGGTTGCCGTTCCAGACGGGCGGCCCGTCCCATCGGGGCTGCCACGAGACCGCCGACACGATCTGCCGGAGCGTCTCGTTCTGCATGACGTAGCGCGCCAGCATCGCCATGTCGTAGGCGCTGGAGTAGAGATTCTTGTCGTAGAGCCCATGCGGGTTCGTGAAGTGCGTGTCCTCGAGCGCCAGCGACTTCGCCTTTTCGTTCATCAGCTCCACGAACTGCTCTTGCGAGCCGCTGATGCCCTCGGCGATGGCGATGGCGGCGTCATTGCCGGACGGGAGCAGCAGTCCGTACAGCAGGTCGAGCAGCGAGAGTTCCATGCCTGGCTGGAGGCCCATGATCGTTGAGCCGGTCTCGTCGTAGAGCTTGGGTCCGTCGACATTCGACGTGATCATCTTGTCCGTGTCGGCCTGGTCCGTGGCAACGGCGGCGGTCATCAGCTTGGTGAGGCTGGCGGGCGGAAGGCGCAGGTGCTCGTCGCGGCCGTAGATCTGCGCACCGCAGGCGCTTTCGATGATCGCGAACGAGCGGGCGCTGACGTAAGGGAATCCGGGCGGCGGCGTCGGTTCGGGCGTCGGTTCACCGGCGAGGAGCGGCGCGCCGCTGGCGTGCGCAGGCGAGACGGAAGAGGAGCAGCCGTCGCAGCTGTCCGGCGCAAGGCGGCCATCGTATACGGCACCGGATGCCCAGCCGGCCGATAGCGCGAGCACTACCAGCGCGAGTCCGATGATTGCCGCACCCACCCCGCCACGGGTCGCGCGGTTTAGTTCTCCCATATTCGTCGGCGAGTATACCCTCCGCGATCGCGTCTGACCATAGATCTCGATCAGAAATGTGATCAGTTCTTTCGATGCGGAGAGCCTTGAGCTATCGGGAGCAGTCCCGCGCTGTGAACTGACCACTGTCAACTGTGAACTCGTCGCCACATTGACAGCCTCGATTCCAGCGATCTATCTTGGGGCGCGCCATCGATCCGCCGAGGCGGACGGTCAGCGCGAGGGGTAGGACGAACAGAACCAGGCTGCTTGGATCCGGACTGGACCGAGACGGCACATGCGGCGAGACATTCTGCGTCTCCACGTGCCTCTTCGGACATTCCGGAGAGGCGTTTTTGTTGCGGGAGGGGACGCGAGTGCGGACGGTACTCAAGAGCAAGATCCATCGCGCAAAGGTGACGCAGGCCGACCTTCACTACGAGGGCAGCATCACCATCGACGCGGACCTGATGGACGCGGCGGATGTGCTGCCCTTCGAGCAGGTACAGGTGCTCGACGTCGACAACGGCGCGCGCCTGACGACCTACGCCATCGAAGGCGCGCGCGGGAGCGGCCAGATCTGCATCAACGGCGCGGCAGCGCGACTGGTCAGCCCCGGCGACACGGTAATCATCCTCACCTACAAGACCGCGACGGACGAGGAGGCGCGCGCCCTGGCGCCGTCGTTGATCTACGTCGACGAGTTCAATCACATCGCCCGCATCGGCAACCACATCGACCCGGTACCCGCCCTCTCATAACACGAACGGGGAGACGAAGATGGCACGCATCACCACGACCGACATCCGCGGCATGAAGAAGCGCGGCGAGAAGATCGTCATGATGACCGCGTACGATTTCCCTTCGGCGCGGCTCGTCGAGGAGGGCGGTGCTGACGCAATCCTCGTCGGCGACACGCTCGGCATGGTCGTCCTCGGTTACGACTCGACGCTGCCGGTGACGATGGAGGACATGATCCACCACACCAAGGCCGTCGTGCGCGGCTCGCAGCGGGCGATGGTCGTCGGGGACATGCCGTTCATGAGCTACCAAACCGGCTGGCAGGGCGCGATGGTGAACGCCGCGCGCTTCATGAAGGAAGCGGGCTGCGGCGCGGTCAAGCTCGAAGGCGGCGTGCGCTCGGCGGAGATCGTGCAGAAGCTGGTCGAGGCGGGCATCCCCGTGATGGGCCACATCGGCCTGACGCCGCAGTCGGTGAACCAGTTCGGCGGCTTCAAGGTGCAGGGCAAGACTCCCGCCGCCGCGGTGCAGTTGATGCACGACGCGCAGGCGCTCGAGCAGGCCGGCGCGTTCGCCATCGTGCTCGAAACCATCCCGGCGCCGCTCGCCGAGCTGCTGACCCAGCGGCTCAGCGTGCCGACGATCGGCATCGGCGCGGGCGTCCACTGTGACGGTCAGGTGCAGGTCTTCCACGACATGCTCGGCATGTTCGATGCGTTCCTGCCGAAGCACGCGAAGCGCTACGCCGAGGCCGGGAACGTGATCCGAGACGCCGTCGCTGAGTACGCCGCGGACGTGCGCTCGGGCGCCTTCCCCACGGCGAAGGAGAGCTTCAAGATGGACCCGGCGTCGTTGGAGGAGTTGCGCCCCTCCCGCACCGACGCGATCCACCGCCGGCACGCGCTCGGCCTCGATTCCTGACGCCGCGTTGCAGGTCTTCCGCACGATCGACGCGTTTCGTGCATGGCGCCGCGGCATCGATGGCGACCTCGGCCTCGTGCCAACGATGGGCTACCTGCACGAAGGCCATCTCTCGCTTGTCCGCCCTGCCCGTGCGGACAACGCGCACGTCGCCGTCAGCATCTTCGTAAACCCGGCGCAATTCGGCCCGTCTGAGGACCTCGATCGCTATCCGCGCGACGAAGCGCGTGACCTCGCACTGCTGGAGGCCGAGGCCGTGGACGCCGTCTTCGCTCCCACGGCTGCAGAGATGTACCCGGCCGGCTTCAGCACCTACGTCACCGTCGAGAACCTGACGCAGGTGCTGGAGGGCCGCAGCCGTCCGACGCATTTCCGGGGCGTGACGACCATCGTGCTCAAGCTCTTCAACATCGTGCAGCCGCGGCGGGCGTACTTCGGCCGGAAGGACGCGCAGCAACTCGCCGTCGTGCGCCGCATGGTGCGCGACCTCGATGTGCCGGTCGAGGTCGTCGGCATGCCAATCGTCCGCGAGCCGGATGGGCTGGCGATGAGCAGTCGCAACGTCTACCTCTTGCCGGAGCAGCGCCAGGCAGCGCTCGTGCTGTCGCGGTCGCTCCGCCTTGCCGAGGAGACGTACGCTGCTGGCGAGCGCGACGCGACCGCCATCCGCAACCGCATGACGGCCCTGATCTCGGCCGAGCCGCTCGCGTCGATCGACTACGTGAGCGTTGCCGATGCGGAGTCGCTGGGGGAGCTGAGCCGCATCGACCGGCCGGCGCTCGTGTTGCTGGCGGTGCGCTTCGGCGCGACGCGGCTCATCGACAACACGGCGCTCGGCGCGCCGTAGCCCTGGCCGCGCAAGCGCGGCGTGCCGCGCGCGTCTGGAAGCTGCACGACCCCGCTTGATACAATGGCGCGGGCACCCGGACCCACACGCGCCGGGTCTCGCCATCTTCACATAAGGGAGCTAATCGCAGCATGTCCGGCCACTCCAAATGGTCCTCGATCAAGCGCCAGAAGGGCGTCGCAGACGCACAGCGCGGCCAGCTCTTCACCAAACTGTCAAAGGAAATCATCATCGCCGCAAAGCAGGGCGGCGGCGACCCGGCGGCCAACTTCCGGCTCCGCCTGGCGGTGCAGAAGGCGCGCGATAACAACATGCCGGCCGAGAACATCGATCGCGCCGTCAAGCGCGCCGTCGGTGGCGGCGAGGGCACCGAACTCTTCGAGATCACCTACGAGGGCTACGGGCCTGCGGGGACGGCGGTCATCGTCGAAGTGACGACGGACAACCGCAACCGCACGGTGGCCGAGGTGCGCAACGTGTTCGCCCGCGCGGGCGGCAGCTTGGGCGAATCCGGCTCCGTTTCGTGGAACTTCGACTCGCGCGGCGTGATCAGCGTCGTGGCGAACGGCAAGGACCCTGACGAGGTGGCCCTCTACGCCATCGACGCCGGCGCCGAAGATGTCTCGGTCGGCGGCGACACGATCGAGGTCTACACCGTGCCGACGGATCTGGAGAAAGTAAAGAAGGCGCTCGAGGACCAGCAGGTGACGGTCGAGTCCGCCGAATCGGCGCGCGTGCCGAAGACCACGGTGCAGCTCGACGAGAAGTCCGCGATCCAGATGCTGCGACTCGTCGAGAAGCTCGAGGCGCTCGACGACGTGCAGAAGGTCTACTTCAACGCCGAGTTCAGCGACGACGTGCTCGCGTCGTACACGAGCTGACGGCCGTGCCGGGCGAGGGACCGCCTGCCATCATCCTCGGCATCGACCCGGGTACCCGCGTCACCGGCTGGGGCGTCGTCGCCATGCAAGGCAGCGAGCCGCGCGCCATCGCCTGCGATGTGATCGCTCCCGGCGCAAAGCTGCCCATCGAGCAGCGGCTGTCCTGCATCTTCACTGAGCTTGGCGAGGTCATCGCCCGCTTTCAGCCGGTCGCGGTCGCCGTCGAAGAGCCGTTCGTGGGCACCAATGTGCGCTCGGCGATGGCCATCGGCGAGGCGCGCACGGTGGCGATGCTGGCGGCGACCCTCGCCGGCATTGCTGTCTTCCACTACCCGCCGGCGCGCATCAAGCAGATGGTGGCCGGCTACGGCCAGGGCGACAAGGCGCAGGTGCGCGAGATGCTGCGCCTGCAACTCGGTATGGCCGAGGCCCCGGATGACCTCAACGCCAGCGACGCGCTCGCCGTCGCGCTGTGCCACGCGATGCAGCATCGTGCCGCGGCCCTTCTCGCGGCTTCAAGCTGAACCTATCCCCGGTTCAGCTTCAGAATCGCCGTTCTTGACGGCGTAACGGCCCCGGGCGTGCCGCGTTCTACTCCTTGAACGGCCGACGTGAAGGCCAACCCGAGGAATTGGAACGAATGGCTCTGAACTCCGCGACCTACTCGACCCGCTCCGTCTCGATGCTGATGCTGGCCGCATTCGGCGGCCTCGCTCTGTGGCTGTTCGTCCCGTGGGCGGGAAACGCCGGCTCGGGCGGTGGCGGCGGCGCCAGCGCCGAGCTTCCTCCTTCGCTGAAGGTGGCCGGCCAGGTGCAGGTCGAAAGCCACGACAATGTCATCACCCGCCTCGTCGTGCCGCTTTCCGTCCGCGGCAACGAAGGCATCGCCCTCGTCGACGACAACGGCGGCATGCGCGCCGAGACGGCGATGAGCGACACGGCGTCGGCGGCGGTGCCGGCCCGCTACTCCGTCACCTGGACCGCCGGCAACGGCGACAAGATCCTCGACCCCGGCGAGCAGGCCCTCCTCACGGTGGACCTGCCCGCGCGGACAAGCGTTCACCCGGGCAACCCGCTGCGGCTCGTGATTCACCCCGTAGCGGGCGGCTCGGTCGTCATCGAAGACGTGCTGGGCGGCAGCTAGGCACGCGGAGGCCGGCGCGGTAGTCGGTCGCACCACAACGTCGTCAAGCGAAAGAACCAGACGCGGGGGAGCGGCCTGGTTCTCTTCTTGTCAGCAGAGCAGTGGCCTCACGCTCGCCCGATGTGGCGCAGGTACATCAGCAGCGCGGCGATGCTCTTCGCGTCCCTGATCTCGCCCTTGTCCACGAGCGCCAGCGCGTCGTCGAGCGGCACGCGCTCCAGCACCAGGTCCTCGTCTTCGTCCGCGTCCAGCGCGTCCTCGACGAGGCCGGTCGCGGCGTAGATGTGCTGGTACTCCTCGGAGTACCCCGGCGCCAGGTACATGCCGCCGATCCGGGTGAGCGTGCCGCGATGCCCCGTTTCCTCGCGCAACTCGCGCTGGGCCGCCGCCTCGAATGACGCGTCGGTGCTATCGACGCCGCCCGCCGGCAGTTCCAGCAGCCACGCGCCGGTCGGATGGCGGTACTGGCACACCATCAGCAGCCGGCCGTCCGCGTCGACCGGCACGAGCACGACGGCGACGCCGTACTCGACGATCTCCCGCGTGTACGACGTGCCGTCCGGCAACCCGAGGCGGTCCACGCGCACGTTGATCAGCTTGCCGTCGAAAATGCGGTCGCTGCTCACGACCTGTGGGATATCCATCAACTCACGTCCTGTCGTCACAGCGCGCGCACCATCGCGATCTCGTTGCAGCCGGGGAACTTGGGGCAGCGGTAGCATTCGCCCCACACCTTGCGTGGCAGCGTCATCACGTCGGCCTGCGTGAACCCCAGCTTCTCGAAGAAACCGGGACGGTACGTCAGCGCGAACGCCGTCGTCAACCCGATCTGCCGCGCTTCGTCCATGCACGCTTCGACGATGCGCGCGCCGAGCCGCTGGCCCTGCAGGTCCTCGCGCACGGCAAGCGACTTGATCTCCGCAAGGTCCTCCCAGAGGATGTGCAGCGCGCCGCAGGCGACGGTCTCGCCCGCGCCGTCTCGCACGACGTAATAGTCGCGGAGGTTCTCGTACACCTCCGTCATCGTGCGCGGCAGCATCTCGCCCTTGGCGGCGAAGATGTTGACGAGATCGTGGATCGCCTTTGCGTCCGCGATCGACGCCCGCACCAGTTGGTACGTGGAGGCCGTCATGTGGGCGTGTGTCCTTTCGTCGGCCCGTGCGCGGGATCGGCGAGGCGGGCATTGCGCCCGCCTGTCCAATGTATCCGTTCAGGATCGCGTCCGCGAGCGGGTTATTCGTTGAGCCAGTTGAGACGCCGCCCGACCCGGATGAAGAAGTCGCCGGGCGGCCCCAGACGCAGGAAGCGCGCCTGGTGCTGGCTTGTACGGACGCGCACGATGTCGCCGCCGCCGAGGTCCATGTCCGGTTCGCCATCGATGCTGAGGATCGCACTCTGGCGCGGTGCGATCTGCACCTCCACCAGCGATCCTTCAGGCAGCACGATGCTGTTCGCCGGCGCCAGGTGCGGCGCGACCGGCGTAACGATGATCTCGCGTGACTCCGGGTGCAGGATCGGCCCGCCGACGCTGAGCGAGTAGGCGGTGCTGCCGGTCGCCGTAGCGACGATGACGCCGTCGGCACGGTAGCTGCCGATCGTCGTGTCGTCCGTGCGGACGGCAAATTGCACCGTGCGGCCGATCGCCGCGCGCCCGACGACGACGTCGTTGAGCGCGTAGAAGTGCTCCCGCATCTCCTCGCCCCCGCGCAGCGTCTCCGTCTCGACCATCGCGCGCGTCTCGATGCGGCCCGCGCCGCCAACGATCTCGTCGAGCTTCTCGAACAACTCCGCCGGGGTGATCTCCGTCAGGAAGCCGATGCGGCCTAGATTGACGCCGAGCAGCGGCACCGGGTGCGGGATGACAGCGCGCGCGGCCCGCAGCACCGTGCCGTCGCCTCCGCAGCAGATGACCAGATTTGTGCCCGGCACGTGCTGTTCGCGCATCTCGTCGTCCCACGCCGATGCGATCCACACCTCGCCGACCTTCGGCGCGATGCGGCGGCGCGCTTCCTCAGCGACGCTCTGCGCCGCTTCGGATTTCGGGTGGTACGTGACGCCGATCTTGTTCATGTTGCCGAAACGATAGCACGGGCGCATCGAAAGCGAGAAGGCATCACAGTGGCAGTGCGTAACATGTGGGTCTGGATGTTCGAAGTCAGGATGCTATCGGCCGCAGCCACAGGAAGAACTCCTTGTTGCCGGCAGGGCCGAGCAGTGGCGACGTCGTCAGCCCGCCGATGCGCAGGCCGTTGTTCACGCACCACCACGCCACGCGTCCGATGACGGAGGCGTGTACGAGCGGATCGCTCACCACGCCGCGGCGGCTCACCTCGCCCCGCTCCGCCTCGAACTGCGGCTTGACTAGCGCGATGATGTCGGCACCGGGCCGAAGGAGCGCCACGACCGCCGGCAGCACCTTCGTCAGCGAAATGAACGATACGTCGATCGTGGCCACGTCCGGCTGCTCGGGGAGCGATGCGAGGTCGCGCATGTGCGTGCGCTCCATCACGACCACGCGCTCGTCGGCTCGCAGCCGCTGGTCGAGTTGCCCGTAGCCGACATCGATAGCGTAGACGTGCGCTGCGCCGCGCTGCAGCAGGCAGTCCGTGAACCCGCCCGTCGACGCACCCACGTCCATCGCCACGCGCCCCGCGACGTCGATCGCGAAGGTGGTGAGGGCGTGGTCGAGCTTCTCGCCACCGCGGCTGACGAAGCGCGCCGGCTGCGCGAGCGCGACCGACGCGTCGGGACTGACCAGGGCGCTGGCGCGCGTCTCCGTCTGTCCGTCGACGGAGACATCGCCCGCCAGGATGAACGCGCGCGCCTTCTCACGCGAAGGCGCGATGCCTCGCTCGGTCAGCGCGACATCGAGGCGCTGCTTCTTCGGCCGGCCGGCTGCGGGCATGAGGGCATTGTCGGCCGATGCGCGGCGTCGCGCAAACGGCCGGAGGCAGTCAGCTCGGGAGTCGGACGCCCGCGCGCTTGCTTGCGTGCAGGACGGTGATCCCTATGAGGCCGCCGCCCTTGTAGCGCAGGAGGATGTCGTCGTCGGTCAACTCGGAATCGTCGGCTTCGGCGTCGCGCGCGAACGTGAGGTAGAGCACGTCGGCTTCCTGGTCGTAGGTCGACTCGACGTACGACGGGAGCTTCACAAGGTCAGGGACGATGCGCCGCACTTCGTCGACTATGCTGAGGTCCATATGATGTCTCTTCCCCGGGATGGGTCGCGCCGCGTCAGGAAGGCGGTCAGGATGAACCCGTCCGACGCGCTCGTCCCGATATGCTACTACAACCAGCATGCCGCCGGCGGTGCGCCGCGTAGCGAGCAGTGAACCCTCATTCCCCCGGACGACGATGCTGGGCTTGGCGACCGCGTCAAGGATCTCGCCACGCCGCCCCGACATTTCCGGGTGGCCGAGCACGATGTGCTCCCAGCGTTCATCGGTCAGGCGGATCGGTACGCCGTGGACGGATTTCGCGACATCCATTCTCACTCACTCGATAAGCAAAGGGGCGCAGCAAATGCTGCGCCCCCCGTGTTGCCGTTGCTTCCGCCCGCTACGCCGTGACTGGCGCCGCGAGCTTGTTCAGCATCTTCTTCGTCGAGACGACGTGGTGGTCGAGCCGGAGGTCCGCCGGAGCTACGCCGAGCGCCAGACCGATCAGCTGCGGCAGGTGCAGGATCGGCAGTTCGATCTCGTGCTTGGTCACCGCCTTCGCGGCCGGCTGCTGGGCGTCGAGGTTCAGGTGGCAGAGCGGGCACGGCGATACCAGCGCGTCGGCGCCCAGGTCCTGCGCCTCGTGGATGTGGTTGCCGGTCTGCTTGAGCGAGTTCTCGCGGTTGATCGTCAGGATCGGGAAGCCGCAGCACTTCTTCGCGCCCTCGTAGTCGACGACCGTGCCGCCAACCGCCTCGATCACCTGCTCCAGGTAGTGGTCGCGGTCCGGATGCTCTTCCTTGCCCAGGAGCTGGCTCGGCCGGAGGATGTAGCAGCCGTAGAACGGCCCCACGCGCAGCCCGGTGAGCGGCCGCTTGACCAGGCTCTTCAGCTTGTCGAGCCCGAAGTCCTCGACGAGCACCCAGAGGAAGTTCTTGATCTCCAGGCCGGGGGTGTACGTCAGCCCCTCGTCGCCGAGGATCGCGTTGACCTTGGCGAGGTACTCCGGGTTCTTGGACAGCTTGTCCTGCACCATGCTCTCGATGCCCTGGCACGTCGAGCAGATGTTCATCAGCGGCAGGCCCAGCTGCTGCGCGAGCGCAAACGTGCGCGCGTTCAGCGCGTCCGCCATCTCGGGATTCTGTTCCTGGATCACGCCGGCGCCGGTGCACGCCGCCTGGTCGAGCTCGACCAGCTCGATGCCGAGTTCCTTGGCGACGCGGTTCATCGAAACATACAGTTCGGGCGCGGCGCCCTTCGCGACACAGCCGGGCCAGAACGCGTACTTCATTGCCATTAGTCCTTTACCTCCGGTTTCGGCGCCTTCAGGGAAGCGGACTTGCGGATGAGGTTCCGCACGCGGTCCATCCCCTGCATCTTGTGGGAGCCGGGCATCCCCGGCGGGATCATCTGGTTAAACGGCAGCTTGCCGACGCGCGCCATCTTCAGCGCGCCCGGCATCTCCGTCAGGATGCGCGGCAGGTTGAACATGCCCACCGAGCCGGGCACCATCCAGATCTCGTTCAGGCGGCCGCCGTCGGTGATCGACTTGGTGAAGATGTTGGTGTGGCGTGCGCCGGTGTTGTTCGTGAGTCCCGCTTCGAGCGCCATCTCACGCATCTGCAGGATGCGGTTCATCGGCGCCACGCCCTTCGGGCAGACCTCCACGCACATGTTGCAGCGCGTGCAGTCCCAAATGCCGCCGGCCTCGCTGAGCTTCTCCAGCCGGTCGTGCGTGTGGCCGTCGCGGGGGTCGCCCGCGAAGCGGTACGCCTTGGCAAGTGCCGCCGGCGCGATGAAGCTCTTGTCGACTTCCAGCACCGTGCAGTCACTGACGCAGGCCCCGCACATGATGCAGTTCATCGTGTGCGTCAGGTCGATCATCGTCTCGTTCGGGACGCGGTATTCCGCCTCCGGTTCCGGGCCGACAGGACGCAGGTAGGGGTCGACCGAGCGCATCTTGGCCCAGAACGACTCCATGTCGTTCACCAGGTCCTTGATCACCGGCATGTTGCCCATCGCCTCGACGGAGAGTTCGTGGCTCTCGTCGCCCCGCGTCAGGGCGATGATCTTCGCCCGGCAGGCCAGGCGCGCGCGCCCGTCGACGCGCATCGAACAGGAGCCGCAGATCGCGCTCCGGCAGGAGCAGCGCAGCGCGAGCGAGCCGTCCTCGTATTCGCGCACCTGGATCAGCGCGTCCAGCAGCGTGGTGCTTTCGGGCGCCTCGATCTCATACTTGCTGTAGCCCGTTGTGCCCTTCTCCGGGTCAGTCCGCTTGACCTTCAGCTTGATCTTCATCTAGTACTTCCTTTCCTGCGGCTGCCACTGGGTGATCGTCACAGGCTGGTAGGTCATCTTCTCGCTGCCATCGGGCTGTAGGGTGAGCACGATGTGCTTCAGCCAGTTCACGTCATCGCGGTTCGGGTAGTCCAGTCGCGTGTGCGCGCCGCGGCTCTCCTTCCGTTCGAGTGCGCTCTTCGTGATCATCTCGGCGCAGTCCAGCATGTAGCCGAGCTCGATGTGGAAGAGCAGGTCGGTGTTGAACACCTTGCCCTTATCCTCGACGCCCACCTTCTCGTAGCGCGCGCGCAGCTCCTTCAGGGTGTCGAGCTGCTTCTGGATGCGCTCCGGCGTCCGGAACAGGCCCACGTTGGCGCTCATCGACATGCCCATGTCGCGGCGGATCTTCGCGATGCGGTCTCCGTTCGTGGGGCGGTCCATGATGCCGCGGATCATCGCGCGGTCCTTCTCGACTACGCTCTCCGGGATGGGCTTGAAGGTCTTGCCCTGCATCCATGGCCATGCGTGGTCGGCGGCGCGCCGGCCGAAGACCAGCGTGTCGAGCAGCGAGTTTGCGCCGACGCGGTTCGCGCCGTGCACGCTCACGCAGGCTGCCTCGCCTGCGGAGTACAGCCCCGGTATCGATGTCAGGCCATCGACGTCGGTCTTGACGCCGCCCATGATGTAGTGCACACCCGGCAGGATCGGCAGCAGTTCCTTGGCAATGTCGATGTTCACGAGGTCGCGCGCGATCTCGTAGATCTCCTCCAGGCGCTCCTTGATCAGGTCCTCGCCCAGGTGGCGCATGTCCAGGAACACGCACCCGTCGACGCCGCGCCCTTCGTCGATCTCGGTCTGCTCCGCGCGGGAGACAACGTCGCGGGACGCCAGTTCCATCATGCTCGGCGCGTACTTCGTCATGAAGCGCTCGCCGTCCTTGTTCAGCAGGTAGGCGCCTTCTCCCCGGGCGCCCTCCGTGATGAGCACGCCCGAGCCCTTCAGCGACGTCGGGTGGATCTGGACCATCTCCATGTCCATGATCGGCGCCCCCGCTCGGTACGCCAGCGAGATGCCGTCGCCCGTGCAGATCAGCGCGTTGGTGGAGGGCTCGTACACGCGGCCGAGACCGCCGGTGCAGACGATGGTGGCCTTCGCCGTGATCGCGTGCAGTTCGCCGGTGCGGATGTTCATCGCCACCGCGCCGCGGCACTGGCCCTCGTCCATGATCAGGCTGGTGACGAACCACTCCTCGTAGTTGCGCATCGCCTTGTAGACGCTGGGCCGCATCAACTGCTCGTAGAGCACGTGCAGGATCGCCTGGCCGGTGATCGCCCCGACGAAGAACGTGCGCGCCTTGCCCATGCCACCGAAGCGGCGCACCGCCATGCTGCCGTCGGGCTTGCGGCTGTAGACGACGCCCCAGTGCTCGGTCTGGAGCACCTCGCGCCCGCCCTCCTTGGCGAGCACCTCGATGGCGTCCTGATCGCCCAGGTAGTCCGATGCCTTCGTAGTCTCGTAGGCGTGCTCTTCCCACGGCCCGCCGTCTTCGCCGACGCCGGGACCGTTGATGCCGCCCTGCGCGGCGTTGGAGTGCGACCGGACCGGGTGCACTTTCGAGATCATCGCCACATCGGCGCCCATCTGCTGGGCGGCGATAGCGGCGCGCATGCCGGCGAGGCCGGCTCCGATGACGAGGACGTCGTGTTCGTAGACAGCCATGATGCGTCTACACCTTCCTTCTTGCGTCGTGCCTTGCGTGGTGCGGGTGGGAGTGGGAACCAATAACGCCGGCGAGCGGCGGGATGTCTGTGAACGCGCGCCCGGAGTCTCGGCCGGTGCGGAAAGAGAGACTCGGAATCGGACGATGGCGGGGGAGCCGGGATGCGATAATCATCCGCCCTCCAGAGGCATGTGAAACGTATCACGGCCCCTGCGTACGTTCAAGGAATCGCGCGGCATACTCTGGCCCCTGTACCCTATGCCATACGGCAGGTTCTTGAGGCGCCGCACCACCGACTATTCGTCGTGTCGAGAGAGAGAGGAAGCGAAGATGCGAGCAGGGCTGCAGGTCCCCTACTTCACGTGGCCGTCCGGGCCGGAGTCGCTCGGCCAGGCGTTTGGAGACGTGGCCAGACGCGCGGAGGATGCCGGCTTCTACAGCCTCTGGGTGATGGACCACTTTTTCCAGCTGCCGGGGCTCGGTGCGGCCGACCTCGATATGCTCGAGGGGTACACCGCGCTCGCCTTCGCTGCGGCACGCACCTCCACCATCAAGCTCGGGACGATGGTGACCGGCGTCACCTATCGCCACCCCGGCGTTCTCGTGAAGACCGCCACAACGCTCGACGTCCTGTCCGGCGGCCGCGCCTACTTCGGCATCGGCGCGGCCTGGTTCGAGCGCGAGCACACCGGCCTCGGCGTGCCGTTCCCGCCGATGAAGGAGCGCTTCGAGCGGCTGGAGGAGACGCTCCGCATTGCTCACCAGATGTGGGGCGAGGAAGTCGGGCCGTTTGATGGCAAGCACTATCAGCTTGCGGAGACCATCTGCGTGCCTCGCCCGCTCTCGAAGCCGCACCCGCCGATCCTGATCGGCGGCCAGGGCGAGAGGAAGACCCTCCGTTTCGTCGCCAAGTACGCCGACGCGACGAACCTCGTCGGCGTGCAGATGAGCGATGAGGGCGTGGAGACCGTGCGCCACAAGCTGGCCGTGCTCAAGGAGCACTGCGAGCGCGAGGGCCGGCCTTACGAACAGATCGAGAAGACGGTGCTGCTCACCCTGATGGTGCGTCCGGAAGGCGGCGGCCGCTGGCTGACGCCCGAAGGGGCGCTTGGCCTCCTGCGCCGGTTCTACGACCTGGGCGTCCAGCAGCCGGTCTTCAACATGCCCGATGTCGAGCGCCCGGAGACGCTGGAGTACGTTGCCGACCAGATTCTGCGGCCCATCGCTGCCTGGTAGGGGCGGTTCGCTCGGCCATCAGACTTCACATAACACGTGGGCGGCGCTTTTATTCGGGTAATTGAGACTCATATCTGGCCGTCTCGTTGCCGAACATAACACCGTGAAGCGCATGGTCTTCGTCCTGGCATCCGGGATAGCCGTCGGGCTCTCGTATGTCGCCGTGCTCGTCGGGCAGGGTGCGCGCCCGGATCTCAGCGCGACGACCGTCGCCAGCATCGCGCTGCCCGCGCTGGTGTCGGGCTTCGTGATGACGGTGTACATCGCGTGGGATCTCCGGCACGCCCGCGCCGCCGAGGACGAGGTCAGCGAGTTGAACGCACAGCTCGTCCGAAAGGAGATCCAGATCGACCGCCTGTCGACGGTCGATGACCTGACCGGACTCAACACGCGTTACTACTTTGACGAGAACCTCGACCTCGAGTTCAAGCGCGCCGAGCGATTTGGCCGCCCTCTCTCGCTGCTGCTGATCGAGCTTGATGACACGGAGCAATTCGGTCATCCGGCGAGCAAGCTCAGCAAGAATTACCTGCTCTCGGAGATCGGCGCCATTCTGCGTTCGTCTCTGAGGGCACACGATATCGGCTGCCGCTACCGCGGCGAAACGCTCGCCGTGCTGCTGCCGGAGACCGATGCTGCCGGTGCGCGTACCGTCGCCGCGAAGACGCGATCGATGCTGGGGGCGCACGAGTTCTTCGGCCGGCGCTTCGGCGCGGCTATCGGGCTCAGCGTCTCGCAGGGCATCGCCATCGCTCCCGTACCGGGGGTCGATTCCACGGAACAACTGCTAAGAGCGGCGGAGGAGGCTCTGGTCGCGGCCCGGACGGCTGGCTTCGACCAGGTGCGCGTGTACGAATGCGCCGCCGGTGTAGAGCCGGCCTCCGAGGATGAGCGCCTCGCCGGCTGAAGCCCGCCCCCGGTTATCGATTACCTTCCGGTTCTCCTATACTCCGGCCAACATGATCCAACGTACGCAGATCAGACCTGCAACGGCACTGCGATGCCCGTAGCGCGACTGCGCGGCGTGGTCGACGAGAAGGGCGACGACTGGGTGATCGTCGCCGTCGGCGGCATCGGCCTGCTCGCCTCGGTGCCGGCGACGACGGCCGAGGCACTCGTCGCCGGCGAGCAAACGTCGCTGTTCACGCACCTGCACGTGCGGGAGGACGCGCTGACCCTGTTCGGCTTCTCCACGCGCGACGATCTGGTCCTGTTCGAGCAGCTGATCGGCGTCAGCGGCGTCGGTCCGCGCGTCGCGCTGGGCCTGCTGGCAGCGCTCGACTACGGGGACCTCACGTCCGCCATCGCCGGCGGCCGCGCCGACGTGCTGCGGCGCGTGCCCGGCATCGGCCAGAAGACGGCCGAACGGCTCGTCCTCGAATTGCGGGACAAGGTGACGCCGCCCGCCGGGGGCGTCGAGGCGCCGCTCACGGCCGCGAAGAAACCGCTGGCTGACGGCGAGGTTGTAGCGGCGCTCATGGGGCTGGGCTACACGCAGGCCGAGGCGTCGGCCGCTGCCGAGCGGCTGCCCCGGGACGCTGAGCTCGAGGAACTGCCGATAGAGGAGCGCGTCCGCATGGCGCTCCAGTTCTTCGCCAGGGCGTAACTCCGCAGCGCTTGCTTCCGGATCTGATCCGCATGGAGCAACAAGAAGGGCGCCCGCGAAAGGCGCCCTTCTGTTGGATGTTGACTGCGAGCCGACGCTACGTGCTGACGAGGTAGAGCGCCGGGTAGAAGAACACCCAGACGACGTCGACGAAGTGCCAGTACTTGATCACCGCCTCGACGCCCCAGTGCTTCTCGGCCGAGAAGTGGCCGCGCGCACCCAGGTAGTACACCATGAGCAGCATGACCACGCCGCTGACCACGTGCGAGGCGTGGAGCCCCGTCATGGCGAAGAAGGCGGAGCCGTACGGCTCGGATCGGCTGAACTCTGCTTCGGACCACTCGTACGCCACGCCGAAAGCAAACACGACGCCGAGGATGATCGTCGCCATCAGGTAACCCAGGAAGGCCCGGCGGTTGCCCTTCGAGATCGAGACCTCGGACATGAACGCCGTGAGGCTGCTCACAAGCAGGATCGCCGTGATGACGAGGCCAAGCGTTTGGTCGACGTGAGGCCGGTCCGTGCCCGCGATGTAGAAGCGCGCCGAAAGGAGCGCGCTGAACAGGAACGTCTCCGAAAGGAAGAAGAGCCAGAGCCCGAGCTGGTTCATTTGCGGGCGCTGCGGCTCTTCGTGATGCGCGGGAGCGTGGGACTGGTGGACGGTTGCGACTGCCATCTAGTCCTCTTCCTCCTCGTGGGCCTCAAACGCGCGCTGGATCCTCATAAAGTAGATGATGATGAACACCGCCTTGAAGGCGGCAATCTGCGCCAGGAAGAACAGGTTCAGATTCAGCGCCACCGCGATGATGTACTCGATGATCGTGGAAGCAGCCAGGATCGCGAACACCACCAACGCGACGCGCGACGCGCCCTTCGTCTCGTGCGGCTTGCTCATTGCGACGCTCCTTCGGCGCTGACCGGCTCGTCCTCGCCACTGCCGCCGGCGACGGCCATAACGGCGTGGGCGGGCGCGCCGCGCACGCCGTAGTCGTACGGGTTGCCGCTGATCAGCGGGATCGCGTGGAAGTTCTCCAGCGGCGGCGGCGAGGACACCTGCCATTCGAGCGTGCGCGCCCGCCACGGATCCGCCGCTGCCTTCGGTCCGCGTACCACCGAGTACAGCATGTTGGCGATGAACACGATGAAGCTCGCGCCCAGACAGAAGGCCATGACGCTGATCACCTGGTTCACGCCCTGGAGGTCGGGCTGGTACGTCGCGATGCGGCGGTTCATGCCGTGCATGCCCGCCCAGAACATCGGGAGGAAGGTCGCGTTGAACCCCAGGAACATCATCCAGAAGTGCAACTGGCCCAGCTTCTCGTTGTACATGCGGCCCGACATCTTGGGGAACCAGTAGTAGATGCCCGCGAACAGCGCGAAGATCTCGCCGCCGATGATCGTGTAGTGGAAGTGCGCGACAACGTAATACGTGTCGGACAGGCTGATGTCGGTCGGCACGTCGGCCAGGAAGATGCCGGTGATGCCGCCGATCAGGAAGTTGAAGATGACGCCGAGCGCGAACAGCATCGGCGTGCGCAGCCAGAGGCGTCCCATCCATATCGTGCCGAGCGCCGAGAGGAACACCAGCCCTGTCGGGATCGAGATGACCTCCGTTGTAACGAGGAACGGCGCCAGCAGCCGCGAGTCCATGCCGCTGACGAACATGTGGTGCGCCCAGACGATGCCGCTCAGCGCCACGATCCCCAGCAGGCCGCCGACGGCCCATCGGTAGGCGAACAGCGGCTTCCGCGAGAAATGCGCCAGCACCTCAAGCGTGATGCCCAGTCCAGGCAGCACGAAGATGTAGACCGCGGGGTGCGAGTAGAACCAGAAGATGTGCTGGTACAGGAGCGGCGCGCCGCCATCGGCTGCCGAGAAGAACGTGAACCCGGCGATGCGCTCCAACAGGATCATCAGCATCGCCGCGGCGAAGAACTGCGTGAAGCAGAGGGAGAGCCATGACGTGGCGAACATCGCCCACACGAAGATGGGCAGGCGGCCCCACGACATGCCCGGCGCGCGCAGGTGGATGATCGTCACCAGGAAGTTCAGCCCGCCGAGAATGGACGACAGACCAAACGTGATGATCGCCAGACTGAAGAAGGTCTGCCCGGCGGCGTTGTGTGTGCTCAGCGGCGGATACGCCGTCCAGCCGGAATCCCAGCCGCCCGCGGCCTGCGCGGCAAGCAGCATGATGGCCACCGGTGGCACGAGCCAGAACGTCAGCGCATTCAGCCGCGGGAACGCCACGTCCTTGGCGCCGATCATGATCGGGACGAAATAGTTGCCGAAGCCGCCGATGACTGAGGCAACGGCGACCGCAATCATGATGATGCCGTGCAGGCTCATGATGCGGTTGTAGGTGCCGTCGTTGAACGCCGCGCCTTCGGGCTGCAGCAACTGCCACCGGATCAGCATCGCGAAGAAGCCGGCCGCGATGAACAGGATCAGGAATGTCGTCAGGTACTGGATGCCGATAACCTTGTGGTCAAACGAAAACGCCAGGAAGCGGCGCAGCCCTGTCGGCTCCTCGGCCGTGATCTCCAGCCCGAACCACTCGCGCCCCCAACGCTCCCACACGCCGACGCCGAACAGCCATCCGGTGAGGCCGAACGCGTAGCCGATCGCCAGGTTCATCTCCAGCGACCACGCCGTGTGCCCGTTCGCCTTGCGGAGCAGCGCCGTGATGCCGGCGCCGATGGCGAAGGCTGCGAGACCCCAGACGAGACCCCGGATCAGCGGCACCACTGCCGTGATCGGATGAGCGGCGCGCGCGTCTGCCGTGCTTGTCATCTGCCCACCTCTGCGTTCGCGGCGTGCGTCATTGGACGACGAACGTGCCCGTCATGGCCGTCGGGTGCACGTCGCAGCGGAAGAAATATGTGCCGGCTGCGGGAGCGTTGAACACCAGGGTCTGCTTGACCGGCCCGTTCTCGAGTTTCGATGCCGCGAGCGGCTCCTCGCTCTTCTTGGCGGCGTCCTCGCTCGCGTACAGCGCGAAGTTGTGCGGGATCGCCGCGTCCTGGTTGTCTATCGTCAGCTTCACGCTGCTGCCCGCCGCCACGCTGAGCGTGTCGGTGTCGAACGTGATGTTCTTCGCGATGATCGTCAGTTCCTGCACAGGCCCCGTCGGCGTCTGGTTCGCGGCAGGTCCCGTCTGCTTGGACCTGACCCACTCGTCGAATTCCTGCTGGCTCACCACGCGCACCGGCACCGTCATGCGGGAGTGGCTGAGGCCGCACAGTTCGGCGCATTGCACGCGCATGTTCGGGTCGTTCTGGTACGAACCTTCCTCCGTGGGCTTGAGCGAGACGGTCGTCGTCAAACCCGGAACCGCATCGATCTTCATCAGGAACGAGGGTATCCAGAACGAGTGCAGCACGTCCCGGCTGGTGATGTCGAACCGGACGGTGGCGTCCACAGGAAGCACGATCTCCCGCGCCCCGTCGACCTGTGCGTCCGGGTAGTTGATCAGCCACGTCCACTGGACGCCCTCGACCTTTACGCGCACGTCCGGGTCCTTCGCCTTGCCGGCAACCTTGGGCGTGGTGATGAGGCCCGGGTAGATCATGATGGCGACGGTGAGCAGCGCCGTCAGGACGAACCAGGTCATAGGCGCCGCGCCGCGTCCCAAATGCGCCGGGCCGTCCTCTTCGGGGAACTTCGCCGACCCGCCGACGGCCGAGGTCAGGAGCACGGCGATCACCATCGCGAACACGGGGATCGCCAGGTACATCAGGTATCGGAAGGCGAAGTCGATCTCCTCGCCCTTGTCTGACTTCGGGACGACGTAGATGTCGACTTTGACGGCAAGGGCCTCAAGGATCACCGTCAGGGCGATCCAGAGGAGGAGAGCCGGGAAGAGTTGCTGCTTCATGCACCCCGCGTCCCACAGCCGGACGCCCGCCGCCCGCGGCTCCGTGGGTCGCTGACAAGTCTGGTGCCTTCGCCCTGCCAAAACATGGTGCGATCGCACCAACGTACGATGGCCGGGGTCTCAGATTCGCCTGGCGTGGTGCTGAAGAAGCTCTTGCTGTAGCGCGGCCTTTTTTCAGGCCGCGTAACGCAGCTTCAAGGAGATCACCGTGGCGGCTGCGGATGGCGCGGTCGCCGGGTTGTTCAGCCCGCTGCTAGATCAGGTGACGTTCCGTCGCGAGGAGCAGCCCCTCGATGCGGTTGCGCGCGCCGAGCTTCCGCAGCAGGTTGTTGATGTGGTTGCGCGCGGTAAACCGGCTGATCGTCAGCGCCTCGGCGATCTCGACCGTCGTCTGGCCCGCGGCAAGCATCCGGAGCGTTTCCAGTTCACGCCGGCTGAGCGGCTGCCCGCCGCCGCGTCGGGCGCCATGCGCCCCCTTCAGGCGCTGGGGCGCCTTCTGGCTCGCCTGGCGGCGTTGCGCGGGCGCCTCCGTCTTTGGCCGGAACAGGTGCACCAGGAATGTCCCGCTATCCGCCTCGCCCCGCGCCACCAGGATGCTGTTGTTGACCCACACGCGCGCGCCGTCGCACGTACACGCGGCAACATCGTACGACGCGGTGCCGCGTCCGCGCGCGGCGTTCGTCACCGCCGCGCACGAGGGCCGGCACACCGGATGCCCGGTGACGTCGGTCCCGGCGATCACCTCGTAGCACGGCCGGCCGATCACGTCCTCGGCACGATGCCCGAGAGCCGCCTCGGCCGAAGCTGTCCACGCCACGATGCGCTGTTGCTCGTCGGTCACGAACAGGCCGTCCGCGCTGCGGAGGTTGCGGACCCATTCCGGCAGGGCCGCCTCGTTGAGTTCCTTGGGGGATGTGTCCTGGACCACCAGAGCCTCGCCGGGGGACGCCTACATGTACTGGCCGCCGTTGGGGTTGAATTGCTGCCCGGTGATCCACTCGCCCTCCGTGCAGAGGAAGCGCACGAAGTTCGCCACCTCCTCCGGACGTCCGAACCGGCCCAGCGGGATCTGCTTGAGCAGCGTCGCCTTCACCTCGTCGCTCAGCGCGCTCACCATGTCGGTCTCGACGAACCCGGGGCACATCGCGTTGACGGTGATGTTGTTGCGCGCCAGCTCCTTCGCCGCTGACTTCGCGAAGGCGATGAGCCCCGCCTTCGCCGCCGCGTAGTTCGACTGCCCGGCATTGCCCATCTGGCCGATGATGCTGGACATCACGATGATCCGGCCGTAATTCCGCTCCGTCATGTGCGGGATCGCGGCCGAGGTGCAGTAGAACGCGCTGCTCAGGTCGGTGTTGATCACTTCCTGCCACTCCTCGACCGAGAGCCGCTTGAGCGTGCGGTCGCGGTTGACGCCAGCGTTGTTGATCAGGATGTCGATCTGTCCGTATGTCTCGATCGTCTTTTCAATCAGCGCCTTGCAGTCATCCGGGTGGCCCACGCCCGCGCGCACGGCGATCGCGCGTCCCCCGTCAGAGACGATCTCACCGACGAGCGCGTCCGCCGCCTCCTGGTTCGTGAAGTAGTTGACGACGATCGCGGCGCCCTCGCGGGCGAGCTCTTCCGCGCAGGCGCGGCCGATGCCGCGCGATGCTCCCGTGACGACGGCCACCTGGCCTTCGAGTCGCTTCTCGGACATGTCCGCCCCTTGGTCCCCGCGCTGTCGCCGCCTGCAAGCGGCTCATTCGACTATCGAGCCAGACTGTACAGGATCGATGCCAAACGGAGTAGCGGGACAGGGTCAGGCGTCAAGAGCCCGGGCGGGCCTTACGCCGCGTCGGCCAGGACTACTGGCTCGCAGCCGGCAAGCGTGACCCGGTTGCGACCCGTCTGCTTCGATGCGTACATCGCGCGGTCGGCGATGTCGATCAGCGCCGCCATGTCGCGGCCGTGATCGGGAAACAGGGCGACGCCTATGGAAATCGTGATGGGGCCCACCGGCTGAAGCGTCTCGCCGGTCAGCGGCGCGCGTTCGACGGCCGCGCGCGCACGCTCGGCGAGCTTCATCGCGTTCTCGCCGTCCACGCCGGCGAAGATCAGCAGGAACTCCTCGCCGCCGAAGCGGTACACGCGATCCTGATCGCGCGTCGATGACCTGAGCACTTCCGCGACCTTCTGCAGGGTGATGTCGCCGACCTTGTGGCCGTAGTCGTCGTTGAATCGCTTGAAGTTGTCGATGTCCACCATCGCGATCGCGTGAGGCTTGCCGGCCAGCGTCGCTTCGAGCAGGGCGCCCTGTAGATCCTCGTTGAGCTGCCGCCGGTTGGGCAGCGTCGTCAGCGCGTCGCTGTGCGCGCTGCGCTCGCTCTGCTCGTGGGTGTCCGCGGACGCGATTGCGGTTGCGACCTGCGTTGCCATCATTTCCAGGATGCGCTCGTCGTCGGTGTCGAAGTGATTCTCCTTGCGCGACCAGCAGCCGAGCGTGCCGACGACGCGCGCACCGACGATCAGCGGCACCACGATGCCCGACTCGATCCCGAGGACGTGCTCGTGCGGGGACATCTGTGCGGCGGCGCCGGTGTCGATGCGGATCGTCTTACCGCGCTTCGCGGCACGGCCGACGAGCCCGGTGCCGAGCGGCACTACCCCCAGATCGGCGACATCCGCATCGACGTCCTGCTCAGTGCCCGCGAGAACCAGGGCGCCGTTGACGATGCGGCGCACGGCGACGACGTCAGCGCCGACCAGCTTGCGCGCCTCCCGCACTGTCGTCTGCACGACGTAGCGCATGCTCAGCGATTCGCTCACCTCGGACCCGATCTGGTACAGCGCCGCGAACTGGTCATTCCGCCGCTGCATCGCCCGCGTCGCCTGGAGGAGTTGTGACTTCTCGTTCTCAGCGGACTGCAGGGCGTGGCGGAGGCGCCGGCCGATCACAAGGGTGGCGGCGCCAACGCACCCCGCGGATGTGATGGCTGCAATGATGATCGCGATGCGCGCGAGTCTCGTCGCGCGTCCCAGCGTTGTCTGCTGGCTCTGTGCGGATGCGCTGAGCTCCGGGATCTCGAACGCGGTCAGGATGCGGAGCGCGCTGAGACGAGTCTGCAGATCCGTGAACGTCTGCGGCGTCTGCGTCGCCAGGTACGCGTCGAGCGCCACCCTCGCCTCGCCCGTCGCGCCCAGGATCTGCAGGGTCGTCTCCGATCCGATCAGTTGGTGCAAGTCGCTCGCCTTGGCGGCGGCCTCCGCCACGGCGTCGTGGGCGGCAATGGCGTTCTGCAGCGAGATGCGGGCCGACGCTTCAGCCGGCGACGTGGACGCGAGGACACTGTCGAGGTCAAGCAGCGCTACCTCGTCCATCTCGGCACGGATCTCTGACGCCAGCAGCGCCGCGTTCGAATCGTCCCTTGCATTCCGTGAGCTGCGTTCGACGACGCCTGACGTGAACAGCGTGATGGCCACCACGGCGAATCCCGCGGCGACAACGGCGGCGGCCTGCACCGTCAGCGGGTTGAGCGTCACGCGCGGGAGCCGGAGCTTGCGCATTACCGCGTCACCTCGAAGCTTGTCTTCATCCCGACGGACATGTGCGACTTCGGTTCGCCGTCGATGACGTCGATAATCAGGCACACGAACTCGTACTTGCCCGGCGCCAACTGGGCGCGGAGCGCGCGTGTTTGGCCCCCGTCAAAGGGTTCGATCTCGCCAAACGGCATGCCGTAGCGATCGCCGTCTCGCGGCACGATGACGAACTCGTGCGGCTCGTCCGCGCCGTTGTGGACGACGAAGTCGATCGTGCCGGACTTCACGCTGTGCGTGGAGATGTCAAAGTGGTGGTCGGGGATGATGACCTGGACAGCGCTTTCCGATGCTTCGGAGAGGCTGATCTCCTCGGGCTCCGGTGCACGCCCGGCCTCAGCGGTGAAGCAGGCGGCGCCAAGGAGTGCCGCCGACCCCAGCATGGCAGTCAGCTTTTTCACGTGATCAGTATCGACATTGAGAAGACCGGCCGTGAGACAGGGGTCTCCCTACGGGAGCGCCCTCATGAGGGGTGTTACGAGCCTGGGGCGTTGCCACCCGGATCCCACGTCAGCCGGGCACCGGCAGGCCTGCTGAAGCGATGCTCACGCCGCTACACGACCGTCGGCGGCCGGTATTCGCCCCAGGTCCTCCGCAGCTCGCCGCAGATCTCGCCGAGCGTGGCGTAAACCCGCACGGCATCGAGGATCGCCGGCATGAGATTCTCGCTGCCGTGTGCCGTCTCGTTCAACCGCTGGAGCGCCGCCGCCGCGGCCGCGCCGTCGCGCTGCGCCCGCACGCGGTTGAGCCGCTCGATCTGTGCGCGCGCGAGTTCGGTGTTGACGCGGAAGATCGCCGGCGGAGGCACCTCCGCGCTGCGAAACCGGTTGACGCCGACGACCACGCGTTCGCCGGATTCGATCTCCCGCTGCTGAGCGACCGCGGCTTCCTGGATCTCGGTCTGCATGTAGCCGGACTCGATCGCCGCGACTGATCCGCCCATGTCCTCGACGCGGTCGATGTATTCCTGCGCCTTCCGTTCGAGTTCGCTCGTCAGGTTCTCGACGTAGTAGGAGCCCCCGAGCGGGTCGATGGTGTCCGTGACGCCGCTCTCGTGCGCGACGATCTGCTGCGTGCGCAGGGCGATCCGCTGCGCCTCGGTCGTCGGGATCGCCAGCGCCTCGTCGTAGCACGAGAGCGCCATCGACTGCACACCGCCCAGCACCGAGGCCAGCGCCTGCATCGCCGCGCGCACGATGTTGTTCTCCGGCTGCTGCGCCGTCAGCGTCGCGCCGCCGGTCTGGACGTGCGTCCGCAGCTTCCACGAGTTCGCGTCCTTCGCGCCGAACCGCTCCCGCAGCATCTTCGCCCACATGCGGCGCAGCGCGCGGTACTTGGCGACCTCCTCGAAGAAGTTGTTGTGCGTGTTGAAGATCCACGAGATGCGTGGCGCCACGTCGTCGATGTCGACGCCCGAGCGCTGGCATGCTTCCAGGTACGCGATGGCGTTGGAGAACGCGAAGCCGATCTCCTGCGCTGCCGTCGAACCAGCGTCGCGGATGTGGTAGCCGCTGACGCTGATGCTGTTGAACTTCGGGGCGTAGGTCGCGCAATACGTGATGAGGTCGGCGGCCAGACGCAGCGACTCACGCGGCGGGTAGATGTACGTCCCGCGCGCCACGTACTCCTTCAGCACGTCGTTCTGCGCCGTCCCCATGACGTCGCCGGCCGGCACGCCCTGCTTCTCGGCAACGACGATGTACATCGCCACCAGCACCGCCGCCGGCGCATTGATCGTCATCGACGTGCTCACGCGGTCCAGCGGGATGCCGTCGAACATCTCTTCCATGTCCGCCAGCGAGTCAATGGCGACGCCGACCTGGCCGATCTCGGCGTCGGCGTTCGGGTCGTCGGAGTCCATGCCGATCTGCGTCGGCAGGTCGAACGCGACGGAGAGGCCGGTCTGGCCCTGGCCCAACAGGAACTTGAACCGCTCATTCGACTCCGTCGCCGTCCCGAAGCCCGCGTACTGGCGCATCGTCCAGAGGCGCCCGCGGTACATCGTCGGCTGCACGCCGCGGGTGTACGGGTACTCGCCCGGATACCCCAGGTCGCGACCGTAGTCGAAGTCCTCGATGTCGAGCGGCGTATAGAGGCGATGCGTCTCTGTCGAGGTCGTGTGGAACTCTGCCTGGCGTTCGCCGCCGCGCTCCAGCGCCTTCCTGGCCACCGTGGAGTCCCAGCGCTCGCGCTCCTTCCGGAGCGCCTCGTGGTCGGTGTGGCCGTTGCTGGACATGAAACGCCTCCTTCACGCCCGCGTCTGTCCGCGGGTCGCCTGGTGCCTGTCAGCGTACCGCGCAGAGGGCATGTCTCGCACCCACGCCGGCCGACCGCCCCTACCGACCGCCCCTACCGAACGGCACGGGCCGGATGCGCCTGTTCCGGGCCGTCGCGATCCCGTAGTATCGCCTGAATCTCGATGAAAGGGTGGTGGCATGTCAGACGAACTGTGGAGGTTGGGCGCTTCGGACCTTGCGGAGGCGATCCGCACGAAGAAGGTCTCGAGCCGGGAAGCGGTCGAAGCGCACCTGGCGCGCATTGACGCCGTCAACCCGGCCGTCAACGCCGTGACCGTTGTGCTCGCGGAGAGCGCACGCGCCGCGGCCGTCGCGGCGGACCGCGCGGTCGCCTCCGGCGCCGAGCTTGGCCCGCTCCACGGCGTCCCCATGACGGTCAAGGAGAACATCGACGTCGCCGGCTCGGCGACGACGAACGGGCTCGTTGTTGCGAAGGACGCTGTGCCGGCGCTCGACGCGCCGCACATCCGGCAGTTGAAGGCCGCGGGCGCGATCCCGATGGCGCGCACAAATATGCCCGATGTCGGGCTGCGCTACCACACCGACAACGCCCTCCGCGGCGCCACGAAGAACCCCTGGGATGGCGACCGCACGCCCGGCGGATCGAGCGGTGGTGATGCCGCTGCCCTTGCGACCGGCATGACGCCGCTCGGCATGGGCAACGACTACGGCGGCTCGCTACGGTGGCCGGCCCAGTGCTGCGGCGTCACCTCGCTCCGCACGACGTTCGGCCGCGTCCCTCGCGCCAGCGCGCTTCCCCCCGGCGACGCGGCGATGACGTCGCAGCTGTTCAGCGTGAACGGCCCGATGGCGCGCCACGTGCGCGACCTGCGGCGCGCGCTCGCGTGCATGTCAGGACCTGACCCCCGCGACGCCTGGTGGGTGCCCGCGCCGCTCGCCGGGCGTGAGGTGCCGCGGCCTTTGCGCGTTGCCGTGACCGTCGATCCCGGCGGCGAGGGCGTAGACGCCGATGTCGCCGCCAGCGTCCGCAAGGCCGCGGATGCGTTGCGAGACGCAGGTTACGCCGTCGAAGAGGTCGAGCCGCCGTCGGTCTCGCAGGCGCGCGACCTGTTCGGCCGCCTCCTCACGTCGGAGCTGCGTGTCGGCCTGTACCCGCTCATCAAGCCGTTCGCGTCTCCGGGTGCCGTGCAGTTCCTCGACCTGTCGCTGGCCGCCGTCTTCGAGCTGGACCACGCGGGTTACGTGGCCGGCTTCGCCGAGCGCAGCAGTATCGCGCGTGCCTGGAGCCAGTTCCACGATCAGTACCCGCTGGTGCTCGGACCGGTGGTCACCAGGCAGCCGTTCCCCGTCGGGTTCGACGTCGCGGGTGAGTCCGAGGTCGCTGAACTGATCCGCGATTTCCGGCTGACCGTGACGGTGAACCTGCTGGGGTTGCCCTCGGCCGCCGTGCCCGTGGGCATCGCGAACGGCCTGCCGCAGGGCGTGCAGCTCATCGGCGGCCGCTTTCGTGAGGATCTCTGTCTGGAGGCCGCCGAGGCGATCGAGCAGCGGCTCGGAGTGATCACGCCGATCGACCCGCGCTGACGGCATGGGGGATGTGCGCCTGGCGTGCGGGCGAAGCAGTTAGGCGGCCGCGGCGGGGTATTCGCGCACTTCGACCTGAACGCCCGACGTGAACGCCTCATCGGCAAGCGTCTCTAGCCGGGCGAAGACGTTCTCGGCCACGTACTCCTCACCGCAGTTCCCGCACACCTGCGCCGGTACGTTCTTCACGACAAGGGTCATTGCATCGCGGATGACCGTAAGCGTCGCCGTCCCCGCGCGGGTCTGCCCGTGCCGGCAAATGACGCAATTCATGCGCGCCTCCGCGTCTTGAAATCCGGGGTCCATTCAGTGACGTCCGGTTCGTATGCGGTGATAACGTAAGTCGAGCCGTTGTCGTCCGCCGCGACCACATGAAGCGGTCGGCCTCCAGACCATCCTAGCATGAGTCTGCTCGCGAATGGGGCATCATCGGTATACCGCTCGATCACTTCGCCGTCGTCGAGAACCGACCGTACGTCCGCGAGCGTGATGCGGCGTTCCAGCATGCGCTTCGCAGCGTGGACCCGTATGACGATGGAACGTGCTTCCACGTAGCCTACTCCACGGGGTCTAGCAGCACCGTCGCTTCGCCCTTGACGACCGCCTCGCCGTTCTGGTTCAGGCAGTCGGTGCGGATGGTGACGATGCGCTTCTCCGGGTCGATCGCCGTCACCTCGGCCTCGGCCGTGATCGTGTCGCCGATGTGGACGGGCAGGCGGAAACGCATCTGCTGGCTCAGGTAGACGGCGACCGATCCCGGCGCCAGCTTCGTGCCGAGCACGGCGGAGATGTAGCCCGCCGACAGCATGCCGTGGGCGATGCGCTTCTTGAATCGCGTCTTTGCAGCGAACGCGTCATCGAGGTGCAGCGGCTGGCTGTCGCCCGTGACGCGGGCGAAAGCGACGATATCCTCCTCGGTGACGGTCTTGGTGAACGTGGCTTTCTGGCCGATCTTGACGGGCACTTCCGGCATGGTGTTTCTCCTCTCGCCTGTGAAGGACGCGATCCGAGCGCGGGCGGCGTGCGCATCGTACGACGAAGGTTCATGTCAGGCAAAGAGAAAGGCGCAGGTTGGTGAGCGGTATCGATTGACAGCGTGGCCTCGCCCCCCTACGCTGACACTGCGAATCTAGCGAAGGATTGTGATTTGGACGTCGCCGCCGCCCGGGATGTGATCGCGATTCCGGCTACCGCCACGCCCCCCGCACGGACCCGGAAGCTGCGGCGGGGGCCCCTCACCCGCAAGCAGATCCTCGATGCCTCGCTCAGGCTCTTCTCGGAGAAGGGCTTCGCGGGCACGAGCGTCCGCGACATCGCCCAGGCCGCCGGCATCACCGATGCGGCCATCTACTACCATTTCGCCTCCAAGCGCGACCTGATCGAGGCGCTAATCGAGGAGCGGGGCTTCACCGCCGCGCTGGAAGGTCTGGAGCGCGCCGAGATCATCACGGGGCCGCGCGAGTCCATCCCACTCATCGCCCGGGCAGGGCTGGCTCTGGTCTACCAGAACCGTGACCTGATGAAGGTGCTGATGGTCGAGGCCCTGGCCGAAGAAGCGATGGCGGCCGAGGAATATCGCATCCTGTTCGAGCGGTGGGAGCGCGCCGAGGCGCGCATTCTCAGGTACTACGCCGCGCAGGGCATGCTCCGGACCGCCGCCATCGACCAGGTGGCCAAGCAACTCGTGCTCACAGTGCTCGGGGCGTTCTCCGACTACATGATGACCCCTTCCGCAGGCCCCCGTCCCGACTTGCCGCCGGAGGAACTGGTGGAGCACGTGGAGGCGGCGATCCAGCACATCGTGCAAGGGATCACCTGAAGCCCATGAACATCCGCCCGCTCGAAGCAAAGTCGCCGCCACCGTCCACTATCGAGGACGCCCGCTTTGCCCACGAGAGCGAGGAGGAGTTCGCCAGGCTGCTCGACTTCTACGGCGTCCGCTGGCAATACGAGCCGCGCACCTTCCCCCTCCAACGCGGCGATGACGGCCGCATCATCGAGGCCTTTTCGCCCGACTTCTACCTGGTCGACCTCGACCTCTACATCGAACTCACGACGCTGAAACAGGGGCTGGTCACAGACAAGCACCGCAAGCTCCGCCGCCTACAGGAGCTATACCCGCAGATCCAGATCAAGCTGCTCCACCGGCGCGACTACCTGAGCCTGCTGACCAAATACGGGATCGGTGCGGTGAACGAGCAGGAGCAGATGGCCGTGCGCGAGGTGTTGTACAGCGCCTCCGAGATCGAGCGCCGGCTCAACGAGCTGGGCACGCAGATAGCGCACGACTACGCCGGGTCGGAACTGCTGCTCGTCGGCGTGCTCAAGGGCGTCGCCTGCTTCATGGCCGACCTCATGCGGCACATTGCGCTGCCGGTGAGCATCGACTTCATGACGATCTCGTCGTACGAGGGTGACCGGACGGGGGCCGTGCGGATCGTGCAGGATCTTTCGGAGAACATCGAAGGGCGGCACGTGCTCGTGGTCGAGGACATCGTCGACACCGGCATGACCCTGAACCATCTCATGAAACAACTGGGGGCCCGCGGTCCGGCCAGCCTGCGCGTGTGCGCGCTGTTGGACAAGCGCGCGCGGCGTCTGGTCGAGGTACCGCTCCACTATGTCGGATTCGAGGTACCGGACGAATTCGTCGTCGGCTACGGGCTGGACTACCGGCAGCGCTTCCGGAACCTGCCGTTCATCGCGACCGTCCGCGGCGAATTGCCGCCAGAGCGGCAGCGCGAGACGCCCCCGAAATAGCTTACGATTAAGGGACGTCGCTCCCCGGGCGTGCGCATTGCGCGCCACGCAGGGAGCGCAACACGCGGAGGCGCCTGACCATGGCTGAATCGCGAGAAGGTCCATCGTCTCGCTCGCGCGGTGCGCGGGTACCGCGGATGCCGCGCATCAGCGACTTCCTCGACGCCAGCGAAGAGATGATCGAGTTCGTCGAGAAGTACCAGAAGGTGTGGGCGGCTGAGAGCAAGGCCATGCTGTCGCTCGGAGAGTTCCTGGGAGCGCGCGCGGAATCGATGCAGTACCAGGTCGAGATGATGCGCATGGGCTCCGGGACAGCGCGCCGCTACGTCGAGTGGTCCGAAGCGCTGCTCGCGCTGCGTCCCGACACGCTCATCCAGTCATTCATGCGCCCGCCCGGTCGGAGCAACCCTGGCAAGGAGTCTGACGGCTCGTGAACGCGGCGAGCGGTCCCGTCCCGCCGAATGCGCAGAGCACGGCTGCGCCGCCGCAGCTGGCGGAGCCGCCGCGCCCGCTGTTCCGTGGCGTGCTGCACTTGATCACCGCGCTGGTCGCTCCGTTCGCCACCGTCCTGCTGCTGTTGCTTGCGGACTCGCCGCGTGAGTACGTCGGCGCGTCGATCTTCGGCACGGCCCTGATGCTGCTGTACATGTCGAGCGCTAACTACCACCTGGCGCCTTGGCCGGCCAGCCTGCGCGGCATCTGGAAGCGCGTCGACCACGCGATGATCTTCGTGCTGATCGCCGGCACGTACACGCCGCTCTGCCTTGTCGTGCTCAACAACGCGTGGGGCATCCCCATGCTCGCGGTCGTCTGGACGCTGGCCGGTGCGGGAGTGGCGCTGAAGGTCGTCAACCCGAACGCGCCGCGCTGGCTCGGCGTCGGGCTCTACATGGGGATCGGGTGGGTCGGCGTGGTCGCCGCCACCGAGGTCGTGACCACACTTCCGGCGGCCGCTCTGGCGATGCTCGTCGCCGGTGGCGCGCTGTACACGATCGGCGGCGTGATCTACGCGCGTCGCCGGCCGGATCCGTCGCCCCGCTGGTTCGGCTTCCACGAGGTGTTTCACGCGTTCGTCATCGCCGGCAGCGCCGCGCACTTCGCGCTGATCTCCATCTACGTCGTCTGAACCGAGCGCTACGCCTCGCCGGCAAGATCACGCTTCCCCTGTGCGCTGGCCAGCGCCGCGTGGTTGAGGATGTTGCGCGACATCGACGACTCTTCCTGCTTCGCGCGTGACTCGTAGATATCGCGGCGCAGGTCGTGCACCGCCTTCGACTCGGGCTCCGCGATGACGGCGAACTCCACCAGGTGACAGGCGAGGCGCAGATTACCCTCCACCTTCAACGCCGCCGCGCGCGCGAGCACGACGTCCAGGCCGCCGGCCAGCGCGATCCACTCGCGCGCCTGCTCGACGCGTGGCGCCGGCAGCAGGTTGTCGGGCTCGCCGTCGTACCAGCCGCCGTACAGCCGCCAGATGTTGCGGAGGATGAACTGCGGATGGTCGTAGACCGGCTTGAGGTACGGCTTGTCGAGCAGGTGCTGCGGCATCTCCACTTCGTGGAGCACGCGGTCCAGCGTCGCCCCCTGGTTCATCAGCGCCAGCGTCTGCGATTCGAG
>Ga0080064_1001681_pt1 | contig 42859 bp, 55 predicted proteins | sample Subgrocontami54m_FD_69260 | JGI IMG/M metagenome (GOLD analysis project Ga0080064, IMG submission 69260) | Subsurface groundwater microbial communities from S. Glens Falls, New York, USA - GMW46 contaminated, 5.4 m (SPADES assembly) (version 2) ...
TTCTTTGAGTTTAGAGTACGGCAAAACAACGGCAGAGTTTCCCGCCATGTAGGCGTTTTTTATCTGTATGAGCATGTCTCCTACGGGATCGTTTACCATGATGCTTTCATAACCCCCGGTAGTTCGCCTTTGTGGGCGAGCTCACGGAAGCAGAGCCTGCAAATACCAAATTTCCGCATGTATGCACGGTTTCGCCCGCAAAGTCCACAACGGTTTTTATGCTGTACGGCATATTTTTGTTTATGAGCAAATTTGACGACGTCAGATGTTTTTGCCATATCATTTTTCAAACGGCATTCCCAAAAGCGTGAGCAACACCCTAGCATGCTCGTCGCTTGTGGCCGTGGTCACAAAGGTCACCTCAAATCCACGTATTTTGTCTACCATTGCAAAGTCCAGCTCCGAAAAAATAGTCTGTTCCGTAATCCCCAGCGTATAGTTGCCATGCCCGTCAAAACCCGCTGCCGAAACGCCCCGAAAGTCCCGAACACGGGGAAGGGCGAGTCTCACAAGCCGGGTAAAAAAATCCACCATCATTTTGCCTCGAAGAGTCACCTTCAGTCCAACCGTATCTCCCGCCCGAAGCTTAAACGTAGAAATCGCCCGTCTCGCCCGCGTGACTGCCGGCTTTTGACCGGTAATTACTCCAAGCTGGGCCGCTACTTTTTCTATAATCTTCTTGTCCGCGATTGCTTCTCTTCCTATTCCGCAATTGACCACGATCTTGGTAAGTCTCGGAAGAGCCATGGGATTGGTGATTCCTTTGTATTGTTCTTGTAGTGTCATATTTTTTGCTCGCATTTCCGACAGATTCTCTCTTTTTCTTTTTTCACGACTACATATCCGACACGGGTAGGCTGATTACACTTCGGGCAGATAAGAGCGAGCTTACTGACGGCGATCGGTTTGGTAATATCAATAATTCCGCTAGCATGCTTCTCATCTTTCTTTTTCATATGCCGTTTGTATACATTAACGCCTGCTACCACAACCGTTCCCTGACCCGGAAAAATTTTTTCCACCTTGCCCTTTTTTCCTTTGTCTTTCCCTGTTGTGACAATAATTGTATCGCCCTTTTTAAGTTTCATACTCAAAATACCTCTACTGCCATGCTGACAATTTTGTTAAAGCCTTTCTCTTTTAGCTCCCGGGCAACAGGGCCGAAAATGCGCGTGCCCCGTGGATTTTTATCTTCCTTGTTATCAATAATAATCCCAGCGTTATCATCAAACCGTATATACGAACCGTCTGGCCTTCCAAACTCCTTATGCACGCGGGCGATAACAACCTTCACTAATTCATCATTTTTGACGATACCTACGGGATCTGCTTTTCTTACGACGCACTGAACAATGTCCCCCAGGCTTGCAAACTTACGTTTTGATGAACCATAAATATGGATGACAACCATTTCTCTGGCGCCAGAATTATCTGCAACAATAAGTGATGTACGTCGTTGTATCATATCTTTTCAACTACAATGAAATGTTTCGTCTTGCTCATTGGCGGAACTTCAGATATCTTTACCGTGTCTCCCACACACACTCCCTCAAGCGTATTGTGGGCAGCAAAGCGGACGCGCCGGCGAACCATCTTTTTATACAATATATGGGCGTGCGTACGGACGACCTCTACAATAACCGTCTTGGTCATTTTGATCGATACGACTTTTCCGACTAATGATCGTCCTTTTATCATAAAAATTTCTCCTGCAAGATCGTCTTTGCTACGGCTATCTCTTTACGTTTGTTGCCAAATGTGTGAACATTTTTGATCTGCTTAGTAATCCGGTCGAGCGTACCTTTAACAATTTCTGATTCAAGCGTGCTGATATGCTTCACCAGCTCTCCCTCTGACATTGCGCGCAGTGATGATTTTTCCTTTTTTTTCATATCACTCCTTTACGACAAACTTTGTCCGTACCGGAAGCTTTGCTGCCGCCAACCGCATGGCTTCCCGGGCTACTTCCAGAGATACACCGGCCATTTCAAACATGATTCGTCCCGGCTTCACCACTGCCACGTATTCGGAAACATCGCCTTTGCCGCTTCCCATACGCGTTTCCGGCGGTTTCTTTGTAATGGGTTTGTCCGGAAAAATCCGTATCCAAATCCGCCCACCACGCTTGGTATGGTGCGCCAGAGCACGACGTGCCGCTTCTATTTGCCTGCTCCCAACCCAACCCACCGTCATAGCTTTGAGACCATATCCGCCGAAATCTATCTCACTGCCACGATACGCTTTCCCCCTGCGTTTGCCACGGAATGCTTTTCGATATTTTGCCCGTTTCGGTGCTAACATATTGTGTGATTGGTGACGGGTGAATGGGGAAAACAAAAATTCGTCTTCCTCATCCCTCATTCACGCATCACTCATCAACTTTTTCTACATATCCATACCTTCACTCCAATAAGCCCAGATTTCGTAAGCGAAGGTACTGCAGCAAAATCAATATTTTCCCGTATCGTGGAAAGCGGAATAGTGCCGGATCCAAATTTTTCTCTCCTGGCTATCTCCGCGCCGTTTATCCGTCCGGAAAGTTTAATCTTGGCTCCCTTTGCACCAGCTGACATCATCCGATCTACTGCTTGAAGACACACACGTTTGTGCGGCATACGGCGGGCAAGTTGATCAGCAATGCCTGTAGCTACTAAATACGCATTCAAATTCGGCTCTTTGACCGGTTCGACGGCGATATCCACTTTCATCTGCGACTTTTCGTCCAGCTTTAACTGATGGGCAAGAAAGACTTCGACAAACTTTTTGAGTATTTCCAACCCCTGACCTCCCCGGCCGATTACTACTCCCGGACGGGAAACATGGAGCGTAACTTTTACCTTATTAATCGATCGCTCGATTTCCACCTGCGCCAAGCCTGCACTTTTCAGCTTCGTCGTAAGCTCACGACGAAGCATAACATCAGAGAGAAGCAAATACTTATACTGCTTACTGCCCGCATACCACCGGGAGACCCAGTTAAATACCGGCCCGAGTCTGAAACCTTTTGGATGTATTTTTTGTCCCATTATTTTTCTCCCCCATCTGTTAGTGTCACCCGTATATGTGTCATCCTTTTTTTGAACGCATGTGCTTGTCCTTTGGATACCGCATGCCAACGTTTCATGACCGGACCACGAAGTACCTCTATCGCTTTAATCCGTAGCCCACCTACGTCTGCCTTCTTTTCTTTTGCTCCCGCTACGGCTGAAACAATCACGTCCGCAACCGTCTCCCCGGCACGCTTGGGGAGCGTTTTGAGCCGGGAAAGCGCGTCCGTCGGCGTCAAATGATGAACGGACCGTGCAACCAACTGGACTTTGCGCGGACTCATCCTCACATATTTTGCTGTTGCGTGGTATTCCATAGGTTATGTCTTATCCATCGTCCTCTTCGTAACCTGGCCGTGACCGCGGAAAGTACGGGTCGGACTAAACTCGCCCAACCGATGACCAACCATGGCTTCCGTTACGAACACCTCGATAAACGCTCTGCCGTTGTGAATGGCAAACCGGTGCCCGACAAACTCCGGCGAAATCTGACACGCCCTTGACCATGTTTTGATTGCGGTACGATCCCCTCCGGCTTTCTGGCGATTAACTTTTACCAGTACTCTCGGATCTATATATGGACCTTTTTTACTACTTCTTGCCATACGTTATTTTCTCCTTTGCAAAATAAGCTTATCGCTGTATTTACTTCGTTTTCTGGTTTTCTTTCCGAGTGTCTTTTTGCCCCATGGACTTTTGGGAGAAGGCATACCGATACCGCTTCTTCCCTCCCCGCCGCCGTGTGGGTGGGAACGGGGATTTTGCGCGACCCCGCGAACACCCGGCCTTATACCCAAACGGCGATTTCTGCCTGCTGTTCCTATAAAACGATTTTTCCACTCCACATTACCCACCTGACCTACCGTCGCGCGGCAAAGGGCCGAAAAAACGCGTATTTCCCCTGACGGAAGCTTTAATTGTACACGATCTCCCTCTTTTGCCAAAACAGAAGCTGACGTACCAGCGCTTCGCATCATTTGAGCACCCGCACCGGGTTTGATCTCAACACTATGGACAAGCGTCCCTACCGGCATATCTCCTATGGTTAGACTATTACCCGGGCGTATCTCTATGTTCTTCCCTGACAAAACAACATCTCCCACGCCCAGCCCAACAGGGGACAATATATAGCGCTTCTCCCCGTCGGTGTACTGCAGAAGCGATACACTGGAACTGCGGTTGGGGTCGTACTCTATAGCCACCACGCGGGCCGGGATACCAATTTTATCCCGCTGCCAATCAATGATGCGATAATACCGCTTCTGCCGGCCACCTTGATGACGAACAGCCACATGGCCCGCAACATCACGCCCGGAGTGTTTCTGGAGGATCTCGTGTAATTGTTTTGATCTTTTTGTTTTCATTTTTCTTTCGTTTCTCCTGTCACTTCAAATGCATCGATCTTTTGCCCAACTTTCAGATGTACCAATGCTTTTTTCCAATCGCTTTTTGCTATTTTTTTCTGACGTTTCCCACTTCGGTGCTCTTTGCCATGCATGATCATCGTACGCACGTCTTCTACAATCACCTTATAGAGATCGGCGATAGCCTGGGCAATCTCATACTTATTGCTTGCCTCTTTTACCACAAAAGAATACCACCCGCGTGAAGCTAGGCTCAAACTCTTTTCTGTAATGATTGGCTTGATAATACTATGGTTCATAGTGCTTCTTTCATGAATACGATTCTTTGATGACTTAAAACTGTGTAGGCGTGAAGATTGCTCTCCGGCGTTGTATCAACCGACGCAATGTTTCGTGCCGCCCGAATGACACCGCGACTGTCTTTAGCGACAACAAGAAGCGTTGATCCTGACACGCCAATACTTTGCATCGTCTGTGCCATGATTTTTGTCTTTGCGATACCCCCAAGTCCACTAACGACGAACACCTTGCCTTCTCCAAATGCGAGAGTTAGGGCGCTTGCCAGTGCCGCGCGCTTCATCTTCTTGGGAAAATCCAGATGATAATCCCTAGGTTTTGGCCCAAACGCTATGCCCCCGCCGACAAAAATCGGAGCTCTGATACCGCCGTGACGCGCCCGGCCTGTGCCTTTTTGGCGGTAAATTTTACGGGTAGATCCTTCGACCTGACCACGTGTTTTTGTAGCAGCAGACCCTGCCCGTTGATTTGACAAGTACACACGGACGGCTTGAGCCATAAGCGGTTTATTGATCTTGGCAGCGAAAAGTGCTTCCGGAAGATCCACCGTACCCGCCTTCTTGCCATCTACACCCAAAACCGGAACTGAAATACCAGTTTTTTTTGCCTTTGTTATTTTCGTTTTTTTCGTTGCTTTCGTAGATTTTCTCGGCATATTATGCTTCTTTCTGAATGATAAGGAGGCCTTTTTGGCCTCCCGGGACTAATCCTTTTACTGTCAACGTGTTGGTATCTGGACTCACGGCAACGACCTGTAATCCCCGCACAGACACTCTCTCACTCCCCATCCGGCCGGCCATCCGCTTGCCACGAAACACGCGGCCCGGAGTCGTCCCTGAGCCTATGGAGCCCGGAGCGCGGTGCCGATCTGATTGGCCGTGCGTTTTGGGACCACCGGAAAAACCGTGACGCTTGACGACGCCGGCAAAACCCTTGCCTTTGGACGTACCGATCACTCTGACTTTGTCGCCAACCGTAAATACATCTCCTACCTTTATTTCTTTTCCCAACGATAGGTCACCTAGGTCGCTTACGTCACTTTCACGAAATGAACGTAAAAAACGGAGCTTGTCTGTAAGCCCCGCTTTTTTTGTGTGTCCTTCCTCTGCCTTGGAAATATGTCGCGTCTTCTTAAATCCGAGTTGAATGCTTTTGTAGGTTAGCATGTCTTCAACCTTGGTTATCCAACACGGACCAGCCTCAATAAGAGTAATAGGAATGCGTCTTCCATCCTCCGTAAAGGTTTGTGATTGACTTTGTTTGGCGCCAAGTAAACTGTTGATCATAACAAAAAACGACCCCGGTTGAGGTCGCTATCTCATCCGAGACTTCTGATATTACGCCTAGGCCGAACCTAAAGTATATCAGAGTATCTCTATTAACTCAATATTACATCTTTATCTCTACGTCCACTCCTGCCGGCAGATCCAGATGCATAAGTTGATCGATGGTCTTATCCGTGGGCTCAATGATATCAATGAGCCTTTTGTGCGTCTTGATCATGAAATCCTCGCGGCTATTCCTGTCGATAAACGGACTCCGGGCAATATTGTAATGAGCTCTATCCGTGGGAAGCGGTACGGGTCCCACGACTTTAGCGCCCGTCCTCACGGCGGTGTCCAGTATCTTCTGACAGCAGTCGTCTATAATCCTACTGTCATATGCTTTTAAACGTACTCGTATTCTTCCCTTTGGCATAAAAGTGAATACTATTTAGCAGGTTGACTGCTTTCATGATGAAAAGCTATACTTCCCGGTCCTTCACTCCATCCGAAAAAGCCTCCTCCTTCTGAAATATCTACAACAAAAGTTGCCGGACGAGATTTTATCCCAGTATCATCATCGGTCCACTCACATATCAGTGAACAATTCGCAGCTCCTCCCACTGGATGCTGGTTTACCCGAATTTTAATCCTGGTTCCTTCAATAGGAACAAAATTCCTATCTGTTGTTTGTCCTTCCTCTGCTATCACACCCCCACCAAACCCTTTCAAAGGACCAAAACATAAACCCTTTTCGAGTAATGAAAACATATAAATAAAACTTCCTGGACAGAATATTTACGCTATTATTTTCGTAATCACTCCGGCGCCGACGGTGTGGCCGCCTTCGCGGATAGCAAAGCGCAGGCCCTCTTCAAGAGCTACCGGAACGATAAGTTTGGCCGTCATCTTCGTAGAATCCCCCGGCATGACCATCTCCACTCCCGTGGGAAGAGTTACCTCTCCCGTCACATCGGTTGTCCTAATGTAAAACTGAGGCCGGTAACCCGTAAAGAACGGCGTATGACGTCCGCCTTCTTCTTTGGCGAGAATATAAATTTCCGCTTCAAACTCGGTATGGGGCTTAACCTTACCCGGAGCCGTGAGTACTTGTCCACGCTCTACCTGATCCTTCTCGATACCCCGGAGAAGTACCCCGATGTTGTCTCCTGCTAGCCCCTCATCCAGGAGCTTCCGGAACATTTCTACCCCGGTAACAACCGTGGTCTGTGTGGGTTTAATACCCACTATCTCAAGCGTTTCATTGACTTTGACGCGTCCCCGCTCTACGCGGCCGGTAACGACGGTGCCCCGTCCTTTAATAGAAAAGACATCCTCAATAGGCATGAGGAAGGGTTTATCCAAATCCCTCACCGGATCCGGCACGTATGAATCGACCATATCCATAAGTTCCTGAATCTGTTTCTCCGCTTCCGGATCACCCTGAAGCGCTTTAAGCGCACTGCCCCTAATAACCGGAACTTTATCTCCCGGGAACTTGTACTTAGTAAGAAGCTCACGAACTTCCATCTCCACGAGGTCCAAAAGTTCTTTATCCTGCACCATGTCGCACTTGTTCATAAATACGACGATGGCCGGTACGTTTACCTGCGCTGCAAGCAGAATATGCTCGCGTGTCTGCGGCATAGGACCGTCGGGAGCAGACACCACGAGAATGGCTCCGTCCATTTGGGCGGCACCCGTAATCATGTTTTTGATGTAGTCAGCGTGACCCGGCGCGTCGATGTGCGCGTAGTGGCGTTTGACGGTTTCGTATTCGGAGTGGTGAATATTTATGGTAACTCCTCGGGCTCTTTCCTCGGGAGCGTTATCGATTTCTTCGTATTTAAGCGCTTTGGCCAGGCCTTTCTTCGCAAGTACATGAGTAATAGCTGAGGTAAGCGTCGTCTTGCCATGATCGACGTGTCCGATCGTGCCAATATTAATATGGGGCTTGTTGCGGTTAAACTTTACTTGGTCTGCCATATAATTCCTCCTTTATAAAACAATAATAAAATAACTACATCTGTGGGTTCATTTTTATTGTACCATAGGTCAAACGCGTTTTGCAATGATCTTTTCCTGGATATTCTTCGGCACTTCTTGATAGTGGCTTGGCTCCATATAATAGGTAGCTCTTCCTTTACTCATACTCCGCAAGGTCGTTGCGTATCCGGCAAGCTCGGAAAGAGGAACAAGAGCAAGAATGACGGTCACGAACCCCCGTTTCTGTGACCCTTGGATTTCTGCGCGTTTTGCGCCCAGGTCGCCGATCACGTCTCCCATGAACTCATCGGGAGTCGTAATCTCAACCTTCATGATGGGCTCAAGTATCGTCGCTCCTGCGGCTTTCGTAGCGTGTTGGAGCGCCATACTTCCGGCTATCTTAAATGCAATCTCGCTGCTATCGACATCGTGATACGTACCGTCATACAGAGTAACGGTCATGTCAACAAGCGGATACCCCGCAAGCACCCCGTTTTCCATAGCTTCTTTGACACCCTTTCCGATAGGAGCAATAAATTCTTTGGGGATAGTACCGCCTTTAATCTCGTCAATAAACTCATACCCTTCACCGCGATTTTTTGGCTCAATACGCAGGAAACAGTGTCCGTACTGGCCACGGCCGCCGGACTGGCGGATATATTTCCCTTCACCAACGGCCTCCTTGGTAATCGTTTCTTTATACGCTACTTGCGGAGCACCCACATTGGCTTCTACTTTAAACTCCCGCTTCATGCGGTCGACCAAAATCTCCAGATGAAGCTCACCCATACCCCAGATGATGGTCTGGTTTGTCTCGAGATTGCTTTTTATCTTAAACGTCGGATCTTCCTCTGATAGCCGTTGGAGCGCATACCCCATCTTTTCCTGGTCGTTTTTAGTCTTCGGCTCGATAGCAAGGGAAATAACCGGATCAGGAAAGGAAATTTTCTCCAAAACAATAGGCTTGTCCGTATCGCAAATCGTGTCTCCGGTAATCGTATCTTTAAATCCAACGACTGCCACAATCTCCCCTGCATACGCTTCCTTTATTTCCTCGCGCTGATTTGCATGCATAAGAAGAAGCCGTCCGACGCGCTCTTTCGTGTCTTTGCTGGAGTTATAGATGTATGAACCTGACGTAAGCGTGCCGGAATAAATTCGAACATAGGTGAGCTTCCCCACGTGCGGATCGATTTGGATTTTGAACGCGAGACCCGAAAACGCTTCCGAGCTTATGCGTTTCCGTGTCTCTTTCTGCCCTGTTTTGGGGTGAATCCCTTCAACGGGAAGCAAATCTAAAGGAGAGGGCAGATAGTCAACAACTGCATCCAGAAGCGGCTGAACGCCTTTATTGCGAAGGCTTGATCCCGCGTAAATGGGAACGAGCTTGTAGGCAATGACGGCCCGGCGAAGCGCGGCTTTTAATTCCTCGACGCCGGGTTCTACGCCGCCCAAAAACTTCTCAATAAGGTTGTCATCCGTCTCGGAAATGCGCTCGACGAGGGCGTGGCGACTTTTTTCCACTTCTTCTTTCAGTTCGGGAGGAATAGTGTCCGACACATCAAATTTGGCACCAAGCTCATCACTTCCCCAGACCATAGCTTTCCTCGTGAGAAGATCGATGATGCCTTTAAATTCGTTCTCCCGTCCTATGGGCACAACCATAACTGCCGTGCGTGCGCCGAGGCGCTCTTCAATCGAAAGAATCGTTGCCCGAAAATCTGCCCCGACTTTGTCCATTTTATTAATAAAACAAAGCCGCGGCACGTTGTATTTATCCGCCTGATGCCAAACAGTTTCCGACTGGCTCTGCACGCCTTCTTCTGCATCAAGTACGGTAATGCCGCCGTCAAGAACCCGCAGGCTCCTTTCGACTTCTGCCGTAAAATCTACGTGACCGGGGGTATCGATAATATTAAAACGATAATCTTTCCAGAATGCAGTCGTCGCTGCGGATACAATGGTAATGCCACGTTCTTTTTCCTGATCCATCCAATCCATGACCGTCGTACCTTCATCGATATCACCTATCTTATAGCTCCTGCCCGTATAGTAGAGGATGCGCTCCGTCGTCGTCGTTTTCCCCGCATCAATATGCGCAATAATGCCGATGTTCCGAACCTTTCCGAGCGGCACATCGCGGTCAACAGTCAATTTGGTTTGTGGTGTAGCCATAATAAAAAAACTGCCCCCTACGGAAGCAGTATCCTTGCTTCTTACCCTACCATTATATAAAGAAGGGGAAATAAAGTCTAGAGCCGGATGAGGACGGAAATGTCATGTAGCGAACGAGCTGCCTTTATTCTTTCCACTTAGCGCTTCATTGACTTTTTCGGTCAACCACATCCTCATTAACGCTGAGGGGTTCAAGGCATTCCGACGGGCAATTTTTTCAATGGCCAGTTTCAGATTTTTTTGAACACGAAGGACCAACGCCTCTTCCCGAGGCTTATCTAACTCAAACACTATATCAACATCCTCCAGCTCATCCTCAAATTCGGTAAAACTATGGGTGTCCCAGAAATTCGCCTCTTCTTCATAACTTTTAAATGCCGGAATTTTACCTGCTGCACGAGTGGGATATTTTGGTCCTTTATACTTCTTTTTCATAAACTATTTTCCTTGTAATACGCTTGTCAACTTCTTCGACTCCACCATCAGATTAACCCGACTTCAATATAGCGAAACGACCCACGCCACAATAATCTTGACGGAAGCGCGCCATACCAATCACGAAGTACCTGTTCATAGGTGCGCTTTATATTCCCTATCGGAATATTTGGAGCATAAAGCTTTTTTGGTACTGCAGAATCATACACGAAGCACACCCCTTCCCTATCATCATAACCCCACACTGTAATAATATGACCAACTAGAGCAGCCTTAAGGCGGCTATATTCTCCGTTCGCTTGATATCCGTTTCGAACCATCAAGATAACGGGTGCATCTTTTGACAGCATGGATTTGAGATGCATAATTTTTTTATCGTCAGAAAGATACTTGACAGTTCCGTATTTTACCACCAAGGAGTAAGACTCTAACATACGTACAAGGTAATCAGGATGAAAGACTGCTCCCGTGATGCGGCTTATCCAGTTGGTATGAAAATCTTCCGGCTTCACGCCGATAACTTTGTTATACGCCTCGAGGACTGCTTTTACTGAGTAAACTCCACAATGAGACGGTCCCTGTTTAAGATATTCGTGGGGTCGCCGGGAAACAATAAATCGAGAGGGAAGTTTATTCATGCTACTTACTTTTTCAGTATACAAACAGAGAGAGCTAAAATCTAGAGCCGGACCAGGGGTGATCTAGAACTCTCTGGAGGATCGAGGGCGGGATAATAGAAGAGGCTCCACCTCACGAGCCTCGCCTTCAATAAACCTCATAATGCGAACGTTGAATAAATCCGGGTGACTCCCCAAATCTTCCTGAAGCTTATATGCCTTTCCTTCAGCATCTGGTTCATGAAGAACACAGTGGGGGAAGTCAATTCTTCCACTCCCTTGTTCTGGCCGATCGTCGTCCCACCATACTCCAATGGAGCCAACAGCTAGTCGGGTGCAGACCCATAGACGGGAAAGGGGGGAATCCCCACACGTTGTTTTCATAAGTGAATCAGAATCGGCAAAATGGAGTATATCAAAGTTATACCGAAGTATCAACGCGGACCGTCATACCCGGACGAGAACGGAGAGGTCATCGCGCTGGGAAACTCGGCGATGTGATATTTTTGGACTGTCCTAATAGTATATTTCATACTTCATTGACAATCTCATAGCGGTCGCGAGAAGATTGTCAATCCTCGGAAAGAGTATAGCCGGCTGTTGTGACTACCTTCTCGATGGTTTCTTTCGTCATACAAGATTCGTCGTACTCGACGTCAAGGGTCTGGCGGGCGTAATTACAGGATGCCTATTATACCATGTACTTGACACAAGCATCGAAGGTCTTTTATTATATCCCTACAGGGGGGATAAAATGCCAAAAGGAATACCGAGGGATCAGTCTATAGAACGCTCAATTTTGCACCGACTTAAAATTGCCCGCGGACACTTAGATACGGTGATCCGAATGGTGGAAGAAGGAGATTACTGCATTGACGTCGTCCACCAATCCCTTGCTATCCAGGCAGCCCTACGGGAAGTAGACCATGTGATACTCAAGAATCACATGCGAACCTGTGTCGCCGACTCCATACGAAAAGGAAACAGTGACGAAGTGATTGAGGAAGTTATGAAAATAATGGAGAAGAAGTAATCCGACCAATCCGACCAATAACCCAATCCGACCAATGAATGACGTAATGAGTTAATGAAATAATGTGGATTCCGGCTCAAAGGCCGGAATGACAATGAAGAGTATGGATAAAGTAATCGTTACCATCACGGGCGTTCTTTCAATCGCAGGAATATACTGGTTTTTCTTTGGGAAGAAAGAGGAAGCTAATGAATCTTCGGATCATTGGACAATTACTGTTGATGGCGGGTATAAACCCAATGTCATAAAAATTCCGAAAGATAAACCGGCAACAATAATTTTCATCAGAAAAGACGCCAACAGTTGTCTTGAAGAAATCGTTTTTCCTGATTACAAAATAAAAAAGTATTTGCCCATTAATAAAGAAGTTGCCATCACCCTCTCCCCTCCCCACAAACAGTCCGAATTCCATTGTGGTATGTCCATGTTCCATGGAAGGATAGAGGTGACATGAAAACATCTTTCCCCATCATCGGTATGCACTGCGCAAGTTGCGCGCGGCTCATCGAAAAAAAGCTGAAGAAGACTCCGGGGGTGACGGACGCGATGGTCAACTATGGAAGCGAACAGGCATCGGTGGACTTTGACGAAAAAATCAGTGACATAAAAACAATCGGCAAAGCAGTAGAAGACATAGGCTATAAAGCAATCACCCAACAAGAATCAGAAAAAACGCCGGAGCAAATCAAAGAGGAAGCCAAAAAGAGAGAGTTGGGGGATCTCAAAGTAAAAGTGGTTGTTTCAAGCATTTTGAGTGTTTTCATCGTCCTTGGGAGCTTTCCCGAATGGTTTGGCGTATCCATGTCGCCATACGTCTTGCTTCTCCTCACAACTCCTGTCCAATTTTGGGCAGCGTGGGGATTTTATCAGGCGACGTGGTCGGGCTTAAAAAACCGCGCAGCGAGCATGGATACGCTCATCGCAATCGGCACAAGCGCCGCATTCGGGTATTCCCTGCTCAACGTATTGACCCAAAAACCAACGCTCTATTTTGATACCGCGTCAGTGATTATTGCGCTCATTTTGCTGGGAAGATTTCTTGAGGCAAAAGCCAAAGCGCATACGAGCGACGCAATCAAAAAGCTTTTGCATCTCCAGGCAAAAACTGCCCGGGTCATCCGCGATGGGAAAGAAGTGGATGTTCCCATTGAAGAGGTCAAAGTGGGCGACACGATCCGCGTCCGGCCGGGAGAAAAAGTGCCGGTGGACGGAAAAATCACCGATGGATCATCAAATATTGATGAGTCTATGGTGACGGGCGAGTCGATGCCGGTTGACAAAAAAGTTGGCGATCCGGTCATCGGCGCCACGATCAATAAAACAGGTACGTTTCTCTTTCTCGCAACAAAAGTAGGCAGTGACACGATGCTTGCACAAATTGTCACTATGGTGGCTCAAGCCCAAAGTTCGAGGGCGCCTATTGCGCGCCTCGCTGATGTCATCTCCTCCTACTTCGTGCCGATTGTCCTCATGCTTGCCGCTGCCACATTTGTCATCTGGTACGATTTTGGATCATTCTCTGCTGCATTTACCAATATGATTGCCGTCCTGATCATCGCATGCCCGTGCGCCTTGGGACTAGCTACCCCAACTGCCATCATGGTCGGCACCGGACGGGGGGCCGAACGCGGGATTCTCATAAAAGACGCCCAGGCTCTCGAGATTGCCCACAAAACAAAGGTCGCAGTATTTGATAAAACCGGTACACTCACCCGTGGCGAGCCGAAAGTGACGAATATTGCCTTCATGGATAATCTAGAGAAGGTCGATGAAGTGAAAGCGGCGATTGCCGCCTTAGAAAAAAACTCGGAGCATCCGTTGTCAAAAGCAGTCGTGGGTTATATCGGGGAGATAGGGGGGATAAGGGAAATCGGGGTAAAAAATTTTGCAGCGATCGAGGGGTTTGGAGTCAAGGGAATAGTCAATGATCTTCCCGTCCTTATCGGGAATAAAAAACTCATGGAGAAAGAGGGGGTAACCAGCTCAACAGAACTTAATAAAAAAGCCGAAATGTGGATGAATGAAGGCAAAACGTTGGCGTTTGTGGCAATAAATAAAAAGAGCGTCGCCGCGATCGCCATCGCAGATACAATCAAAACTGAAGCAAAAGAAATGGTTGACGGACTCAAACGGATGGGGGTAGCCGTCTGGATGATCACGGGCGACAATGAGGCAACCGCCCGGGCAATTGCCCGCCAAGCAGGAATTGAAAACGTGATGGCCGGCGTATTGCCGCAGGAAAAGGCAGAGAAAATCAAAGAATTGAAAAATGACAAAAAATCTGTCGTCGCATTTGCCGGAGACGGGATCAATGACGCGCCGGCCCTGGCTGCTGCCGACGTTGGGATTGCCATGGGGACCGGCACGGATGTGGCTATCGAGTCCGCAGGCGTTACTCTTCTCAATCGCGACTTGGGTAGTATCGTGACCACAATCCGCTTAAGCCGCGCAACTCTTTCCATCATCAAGCAAAACCTTTTTTGGGCATTTGCGTATAATGTTATACTCATTCCTGTAGCGATGGGAGTACTCTACCCCATCACCGGATGGTTATTAAACCCGGCTCTCGCCGCATTTGCCATGGCAGCAAGTTCGATATCTGTCGTAGGTAATTCGTTACGATTGAAAGGAGTGAAGATATGAAAAGTGATACGAAAGTCATCATTGGAGCAATACTGGCAAGTATCGCCATCATCGTAGCCGCAGTGGTTCTTTTAGGCAATGATAAAACACCGAAACGAGAGGCGTTGGGGACAGCGACGATGATGATTGATAAGACGTTTGAGGATTTTGGCGATATGAAGGCTGATGAAGAAAAGACAGCAAACTTCACGATCACCAACACGAGCGATGCGGTTTTACGTATATGGAATGTGTCAACAAGCTGTGATTGCACATTTGCAAGCGTGGTCATCGGCGGCATTGAGAAAGGGGAATTTACCATGCCTGCACACATGATCGCCGGACTCAAAAATTGGATCGGCGAAGTGCCAGCCAAACAAACGGCAACATTGAAAGTCACCTACAAGCCGAAAATAATGCCGGTGACCGGTATCGTGACCCGGCAAACTCGCTTTTCGACCAATGATCCGAAAAATACGGAAGTTGAGGTGAGTGTAAAAGCCAACGTTCTATGAATATCATAAATACCATCTCCCTCATCACCGCCTTCTTCGGGGGAATGGTCGCCTTATTTGCTCCCTGCTGCATCACGTACCTGCTGCCGAGCTATTTGGCAAACATCTTCCGCAGCCGCGAGAAGGTCGTGTGGATGACCATCATCTTCGGCCTGGGGATCGCAACCATCCTGATCCCGACAGCATTAGGAATCCGAGCCGTCGGAGCAATCTTTCAGCAATATCACACCCAAACCTACGTCATTGGCGGCGCATTTATGATCCTGTTGGGACTTATGGAACTTACGGGACGAAAAATCACGATCCCCATGATCCACCTGACGATTGACCTCACGAAACGTCATGATCCGTGGTCTATCTACCTCTTGGGCGTATTTTCCGGTATCACATCCTCCTGCTGCACACCGGTCTTGGCAGGTATCCTCACCTTAAGCTTCCTCTCGCCAACGTTCCTCTGGGCGGGTTTAGCCGGGCTTTCCTACGTCTTTGGCATGGTGGTGCCGCTTGTGGTCCTGGCACTTCTCCTGGAAAAAGTAAACTGGACAAAACTCCCGCAATTCAAAAACAAAACCGTGGCGATAGCCGGGAAACACGTGCTCGCAACTGACGCCGTCGCAGGCATTCTCTTTATCCTCGTAGGCATCACCTTCACGGTTCTCGCCCTCACCGGCAACATTACGATGGGTGTAGCTCAACCACTGGAACAAATGCTGGGCACAGGTGTCGCGAGTGTAGTAAGATCAGTGCGTAGTTTCCCCGGCAGCGAAGCGATATTTGCGATTATATTGATAGCAATTATTGGGTACATAGTGAAAAAAAGGAGGACATCATGAAAAACCGTACCAAATCATTCATAAAAAAACTAAAGAAAACTTCCCGAAAGCACGTCGTTCTCTTTGTGTTGTTGACAGCATTTATCATCATCGGCTTTGTTCTGGGTAAAAACGAAGGGCTGCTTCGGCAAGTGATCACAAGTCCATTAAGCCTCCTCCAGCGTTCAACGGATACCGTGTCGGCAAAGGAACTCAAAAAACTGTTAACCAAGAAAGATTTTACCTTCATCAACGTCCACACGCCCTATGAAGGAGAAATCGAAAAAACCGATACGTTTATCGCCTATGACCAGATCGTGGCCCAAAGCGCAAGTCTCCCCAAAGACAAAAACGCGCCCATCATCCTGTACTGCAAAAGCGGCAGGATGAGTACAGAAGCATTGCTCACCGTGCGAAAGCTCGGCTATACCAACGTTCGCCACCTTTCAGGTGGAATGGATGCGTGGCAAAAGACAGGAGGCAAACTCTTGGATCTTTCTTTGGTCGAGAAAGAGGTGCTTCCAGAGAGTGGCGTGGAGCTTCCAATTTCCTGGGGAGATATTGGCCCGAGGCTTATCGCGCTTGGAGTCATCGACGAGGCGAAGTTTAAAGAAGCCGTAAAGCTCACGCCGGAGCAGGAGGAAATACTTACCAAAGGGTCGGATAAAAAAATTGTCATTGACGCAACCAACGGCAAGTTCATCGTGGACATGCTCTGGGCTTTAGGCCTCGCTCAAAAAAGCATAGTCTATGAGGAGGGACCGATGGGGAAAGAATATAAGGACAAGGCCGGCAATTTTGCCTCAACCGGCGGGTGGAGTCTCGCGCGCGGTGAGGCTATGGGCTATCTCAATCGATTTGACCTCATCCCGCTCACTCCCGAGCAACAAAAAAAAGTCGGTGAGATTGCCAAAAACGTCTACCGCCCGTGCTGCGGTAACTCGACGTGGTTTCCCGACTGCAACCACGGTATGGCGGCTCTCGCAGCCATAGAACTGATGGTCTCGGCGGGACTTGATGAGAATGCAATCTACCGCAACGTACTGGCGCTCAATTCGTACTGGTTTAGCAACACGTACGTGACTATTGCGACGCTTTTTGCCAGGGACGGAATCGCTTGGAAAGATGTCGATGCCAAACGCGTGCTGGGCAAAGACTACTCGAGCGCCCAGGGGGCACAGGCCATAACCAAAAAGGTAGGCCCGCTCCCCTATAAACCGGAGCAACAAGGCGGCGGCTGCGGAGCGTAATAAAAATCTACAAATAAACAAATCTACAAATATACAAATAAATGATTCAATGCATTAAATCATTTCGATGATTTATTTGCAGATTTGCCATTTGCAGATTTGTAGATTTAGATATTTCTATGAAAAGCGTTGTTTACGGAATCCTCGCCGCTATTGGACTTCTTTCTATTTATGCTGTCACCATGACTCTTTTGAGTGGTTGGGGGGCGGCGGTTGAGCAGTTTAGCGCTCTCTGGTATCTCATGGTGCCGCTTGCGGCGGGATTCGGCATCCAGGTGGGCTTATACACAAAACTGAAAGCCGCGATTCGGGAGCGATCCAAAGGAGCCCTCGCCGCAGGCGGCACGTCTGCAGGTACCGCAATGCTCGCCTGCTGTGCCCATCACGCGACGGAGATCCTCCCCTTTTTGGGACTTTCCGGCGCAAGTATCTTTCTCACACAATTCCAAAAACCCATCCTCCTTGTGAGTCTGGGTATCAATGTCCTTGGAATCTTTATTATGTATAAACATTTAAAAAACGAGGCCGTCTCAAAAACAGCCGTCATTCTTGCCGGCATTGCCGCATTTACGATTCTTGGCGTGTGGATAATCGCCGCAGAAAAAAACGCAGCACCTACCTCTACAACATTGATACCTACGCCATCTAGCCAATCATCAGCATACAAAACACTGACGAACGAAGGTGACAACGTAACCGTCATCGTGACGCCGCAAGAGCTCGCGAGCGGCAAACCAGCGACTTTTGAGATCGTCTTTGATACACACTCTGTCGATTTGAACTTCGACGTGGCAGGGGCGGCTGAACTTGGTGATAGCCGAGGGAACTCGTACGGTCCGCCGACCTGGAGCGGTGATCCTCCGGGCGGGCATCACCGGAAAGGAACGCTCTCGTTTCCAAAACCCATGGCGCAAGCATCAATCGTGACGTTAACGCTTAAGGATATCGCCGGCATCAAAGAACGAATATTCATGTGGAAAAATTTTTAGGAAGTACAATTCCTTTCTTCTTGTTCCACCTTGTCTGTTGTGGCACACTGCTTGTGTTTTTCATCTCTTCAGGATACCTTTTTCTATTAAGTCAGGAGGGACAACGGAAAACATTCCTCATTCCAGTGCTCCTTATTTCCATTATTCTATTTTACCTCTACCAACGACACGGATCATGTTGCCAAATGAAGGGGCACAAAACACGGACCGATCATATCATGACCATATTGCTCTACACAGGTTTTTCGTTCCTTCTTGGCATGGCGTTCATGACGTACGTATTCATACCGTGGTGGATACCGAATTACACTGGCGGACCACTCCTTCCATAGGATTTAAGGAGTTGGCACAAGCCCCTGCTGAATTTTTCCACTCGTGAATGTATGCAAAAAAGAGGATGCTATCAAAAAAATCGCGATGATACCGGCAACGAGGAAAAATTTTAGTGAAAATTTCAATAACCTATCTTCCTGCATATTCTCTCCTTTACCAAAACGTACATGAATATTTCGTGAGGAAGAATTTTAATGAATTCTTCATAACAATCAGTTACAATACACTCTGTGAAAAACAGTAACTATCTGGTCATGCTCATCATTGCAATGATTATCCTGGGGGGTGGTTTTTTTGTTTCAAAACTAAAAACAGGGAACACAAATAGTGCTAACCCTGTCAAGCCACAAGAAATTGTGTCGCTAAAAAATGGCGATACCTATACTTTGACCGCGGGCTTTGTTAAAAAATATATTACCGGGCAAGAATTGAAAATGCTTGCATATAACGGCTCAATACCCGGTCCTTTGATCAAGGTTCCTCAAAGAGCTGAAATAACCCTCCAGTTTACCAACAACACTGACGTTGACTCGACCATTCACTCCCACGGAGTCAGAGTTGATAATCAATTTGACGGCGTACCTGATGTGACCCAAAAACCAGTGAAGCCTGGTGAGAGTTTTACCTACAAAATTAAATTCCCCGATGCAGGAATGTATTGGTATCACCCTCATATTCGAGAAGATTATGCTCAAGAATTGGGATTGTACGGAAATTTCTTGGTTACACCGAGTACTCCTGACTACTGGGCAGAGGTTGATCGGGAAGAAGCTCTATTCCTGGATGACATCCAGATCGAAAATGGCCAAATCGCCAAATTTGATAAATCAATTGTGGATCACACGCTCATGGGACGATTTGGCAACACTATGTTGATTAACGGCGATGACAACTACAAACTATCTGTTAAGCAAGGAGAACGAGTGCGGTTCTATGTCACCAATGCAGCCAACTCCAGAGTCTTCAATTTTGCAATTCCCAACACCCGCATGAAGTTGGTTGGCGCCGATAACGGGAAATACGAACGTGAGGAATGGGTTGAATCAGTTGTCATTGCGCCATCTGAACGGGCAATTGTGGAGATTTGGTTTGACAAAGATGGTGAATATAAAATCACAAATCAGACTCCTGAAAAAACCTACACCCTAGGAACTATTGCAGTACAAAAAAATCCGGTCACTCCTTCCTATCTTCTCATTCCCCGCGTCAATCAAGATTACATTAATTCTCTTACCCCCTTGCGCCCACAATTCGACAAGCCTGCGGATAAAAATCTGAAGCTTACTCTGCAGATGGGAATATCCGGCGGACATATGATGGGCAATCGCCAAATGATGCAAAACACGCAAATGACTATGGGAGACATCAAAAAAATCGAATGGGAAGATGATATGGGGATGATGAATGCGCAATCGACCACTAAAACACTCAAATGGATGCTTGTGGACCAAGATAACGAGAAAGCGAACATGGATATTAACTGGCAATTCAAAAAAGGCGATGTGGTTAACGTAAAGATTTTCAATGATGACAAATCCATGCACCCCATGCAGCACCCGATCCATATCCATGGACAGAGGTTTCTGGTAGTTTCAACCAATGGTCAAAAGAACACAAACCTTGTCTGGAAAGATACTGCCCTTATCCAAACCGGCGATACCGTCGAGCTTCTTGTCCAGATGGACAACCCCGGAGACTGGATGATTCACTGCCACATCCCCGAACACATGGAAGCGGGTATGATGAGCAAGTTTACGGTACTATAAAGAAATGCAAAAATGATAAGATTGTGGATATGGGTTCCATAAAAATACGCAATAATGTGGAATAGATTCCACAAACTTGCAATTTAGGCCTAAATAGACTATGAATTTTGACTATACAGTAACCACCAAAAAATCATTTGATACAGCCGTGAAAGCGATTGAAGAGGAAACGAGGACCGCAGGTTTCAGAGTGCTCTACGTTCATGACGTCAGAGCTACACTTGCAGAAAAAGGTTTTCAGATTGAACCACTAAAGATCATAGAAATTTGCAATGCCAAAAGTGCATATACCGTGCTCAAAGCCGATATAAAAATCGGTCTTTGTTTACCTTGCAAAATAAATGTCTATCAAAAAGACGGAAAGACATTTATTTCCGGCATGAGGCCAACGGTCCTGCCTCAATTTTTTCCAAACGCCGACCTTGGTAATTTACCGGAGGAAGTTGATGCCGTTATGAGGGGGATTATCGACAAGAGCAAATAACACAAAAAAATTTCGTGTATGAGAATACTTCTCGTGGAAGATGAGCGCCGCCTCTCCAATGTGGTCAAAAAGGGCCTTACCGAAGAAGGGTTTGCAGTAGATACCGCCTACGATGGCGAGGAAGGGCAATATTTAGCCGAATCAGAAAGCTATGACCTCATCATCCTCGATATTATGCTCCCGAAAGTCGACGGACTGACGATTTGCAAAGAACTGCGAAGTAAAAACATTAAAATTCCGGTACTTATGCTCACCGCCAAAACGACGGTTGAAGACAAAGTCGCGGGACTTGATAGCGGGGCCGACGATTATCTGGGCAAACCCTTTGCATTCCTGGAACTAAGGTCCCGCATCCATGCCCTAATCAGACGCAGTAAGCAGGAGCCCTCACCGATTCTCACAGTCGCCGATGTGGCCCTTGATCCGATCAAACATAACGTGACCCGAGCCGGGCGCGAGATTGTACTTACCCCCAAAGAGTTTTCAATCCTGGAAATTTTACTTCGCCATAAAGACGAGGTGGTAACCAGAACCATGATTATCGAACACGTTTGGGATTATAACTTTGACAGTATGAGTAACGTCGTGGATGTCTTTATCGCGGCCCTCAGGCGAAAAGTTGATAAAGGCGCCAAGGTAAAGCTTATTCATACGCTTCATGGCGTAGGATATAAAATAAGTGTATGAAAAGCATCCGGAGTAAACTATTTTTTTGGTACGCTACTTCCCTTGTTTCTATTTCCGCCCTTTTTTATTTGGCGGTTCACATATTTTCTCTGCCGTATGGAAACCTCCTGTTTCTGATTCTACTTATTGTCCTGGCTCTCGAAGGACTGTTTATTATCCGTAAAATGACTGACGGACTCACGAAGCTTTCTTCTAAAATTAAAAGTATTACCAGCAATAATCTGAACGAGAAAGTAACCGATATTGGAGACGAAGATGAAATTGAAGAGTTGTCTGTGACCTTTAACAGCCTGCTTGACCGGCTCCACAGCGCATTTACCCGCGAACGGCAATTCATTGGTGACGTGGCGCATGAATTAAAAACTCCCTTAGCTGCTCAACGCACCACTATTGAGGTCGCGCTGTCCAAAGACAGATCGAAAAAAGAATTCCGTGATGTGCTCGCTGAGTCTCTCGTTGACAATAATCGGCTTTCTTCTACTCTTAATAATATCCTCGACCTGGCCTGGGCGGAGGCGGACAGTGCCAAAGGACAATTTGAAAAAGTAAACCTCTCGGAAGTAGTAAGCGAAATCAAAGATTTGGCGGCAACGATGGCGCACAAAAAACATATTGCGGTTGTTGGAAATGTTGAACTTGATATATTCATAACAGGCAAGAAGGATAAACTTTTTCGTGCGATAGTCAATATCGTTGATAATGCAGTGAGCTATACAGCGGAAAAAGGCTCTATGAGCATTTCGTTGCAAAAGAAAAACGAGCAGGCAATAATTCGCATTCTCGATACGGGCATCGGTATTGCCCAAAGAGATTTGCCCCATATTTTTGAAAGGTTCTACCGGGGTTTGAAAAATGATAAAGTGTTCGGCTCCGGTCTGGGACTTGCAATCGCATCCGCGGCAATTGCTGCTCATCAGGGAAAAGTTGAAGTGAAAAGCAACGTGGGCCACGGCAGCGAGTTTATCATTTCTCTACCCCTCGCATCTTCATAATTCCTTCATACGCCAGCGGCTACTATACCAGATATGGATCTCCTCGTCAGCACGTCGCTGGTCGCGGCATACTTAGCCGGCATTGCTGCTTTATTTGCGCCCTGTTGTATTACCGTGTTACTTCCTACGTATTTTGCTTCGATCTTTAAAGAGAAGCGCGCAGTCTTTTTGATGACCTTTATATACTTTCTCGGACTTCTGGCTGTATTTATCCCGATCGGTTTGGGAGTAACTGCACTGACAGTGATACTACGGGAATACCATACTGCCATCTTTATCGGTGGAGGCCTGTTCCTTGTGCTTTTGGGGTTGACCCTCACCCTGGGTAAACAGTTTTCAATGCCCATGATTATCCACCCGAACTTAAAAAAATACGATGGATTATCTATTTTTATCTTGGGTATCTTCTCGGCGATTGCTACTACCTGTTGTGCTCCGGTACTGGCCGGAGTCCTTGCACTCTCTGCCTTGCCGGGTTCCTATCTTTTGGGCGTTGTGTATACACTTACCTATGTCCTGGGGATGGTAACTCCGTTATTTATATTAGCGGCATTCCTGGATAAAGCTGATGTTACCCAAAAGTTTCTTGCTTTGAGAATTCCAGTCACTTTCAAACTCCTTGGTATCAACATTACCAATACGCTGGCCAATCTTTTTTCGGGGCTCATGTTTCTGGCAACAGGAGTCATTGTTCTGTATTTGGCTTTTACCAACCAACTTACCATGCAAAACACCTATCAGTTAACCATCAATATTTACATTGCCCAACTGACCAAGGGTATCGGTGCCTTTACCAAAATTATCCCCGAACCAATTTGGGCAATCGCTTTTGTGATCATAATAGGAGTAATTATTGCTAAAGCTGTGAAGCAGTTTAATCAAGGAAGAAAACGCTAGAAACCCGCCTAAGCTTACTTTGCGACTTTTCAGTACTATTCGTACACGCTTCACGGAGCGATCCTAAGGCGGGCCTAAGAAAGACTATGCTCTTCGCCAGCTGGCGAACCCGCTAAGTCTTTCTAAGGGAGGTGAAAACAATGGAAAAATCACAAAAACACACAATCATCATTGCCACTGAGATTATTTTGGCGGTTGTAATTTTGGGTGCGGTATTTATTAAAAGCACGAGTGTTCCACCTGCCAATACGAAAGCGCAGATGCAAACACAGACGCAAACGGCGACTCAAGCAAAAAGCGACTCTATGGATGACCATCACAAACCCAAACCAGCGGAATCAGCAGTTTTTGATGGCCTTATCAATAAACCAGCGTCGGATTTTACGTTACCAGAGTTTGATGGGAAAAACGTCAGTCTCAAAGACTTTCGCGGTAAAAATGTGATTCTATTCTTTAACGAAGGCTTGATGTGCTATCCGGCCTGTTGGAATCAGATTGTCGCTTTTGGCCAAGATAAAGATTTTGGAGCCAAAAATACCGTGATTCTCAATATCACTATTGATGCAAAAGACGATTGGAAGAAAGCAGTTGACAAGATGCCGACACTCGCCGGAAATACCGTACTTTTGGATCCTGACCGGTCGGTTTCAAATCTTTATGGTATTTTATCGCTGAACTCGTCCATGCATCGAGGCCAATTTCCCGGGCACACCTACATTATTATCGACAAAGACGGTGTGGTTCGGTTTACCAAAGACGATGCAGAGATGGCGGTCAGAAACAAGGAATTACTAGCTGAAATTGAGAAGCTCTAGATGAGGGAGGTGAAGCATATGAAAATCCTAGGTATTTGCCTTGGGCTGATTACGCTGGCAATCGTTGCCATTGCCGTATTTAACGTACCATTGGGGACGCTATTTTTTACCGGAGCGCTTTTATTATGCCCGCTTTTGCACGTTTGGATGATGCGTGGTGAGCATGGTCGAACCATGAAGGATGGCGGGCACAAACATTAAGAAAGGAGAGTCCGATATATGTATGACTATGGAAACTGGTTATTTGTTTTGTTTAACATTGTTCTTTTCCTCTATTTCATCAAAAGCGCGTTTAAGCCACGGACAAAAACCGATTGGAGAACGTACCATATCTTCGGAGCCTTCATTGTCGCTTTGTTTGCCGAAATGTATGGTTTTCCTTTAAGTATTTACCTTTTGACTTCTTTCTTTGGTAATCGTTTGGGATTGGATTTTACCCATAACAACGGGCACATTCTTAATACCCTCCTTGGCTTAAAGGGTGATCCGCATGTTAATATTTTGCATATTGCCAGTTACGCTCTTATTATTGGTGGACTTATCCTTCTGGGTAAAGCATGGGAAGTACTCTATAAAGCGACCAAACAAAACAAACTGGCAACCGACAGTGTTTACAAATACATTCGTCATCCGCAGTATCTGGCATTTATCCTGATTATTTTCGGATTTCTCGTACAGTGGCCAACTCTTATTACACTTCTGATGGCCCCAATTCTTATTGTTCGGTATATTCGGCTGGCTAAACTTGAGGAAAAAGAGATGCTCGAAAAGTTTGGCAAAGAATATAGACTGTATAAAACGAATGTTCCCGGCTTCTTTCCCCGTACTGATGATTTCTGTTACTATAAACGTAGTAAAAAAAATACTTGAGGGGAGGTGAGATATGTTTGATTTCTTTAAAAAATTGTTTTCAGAGGAGGGCAAGGAAAAAGACCCGGTTTGCGGCATGAGTGTTGATCCCAAAACAGCTCTGCACGCTACGCATGAAGGGAAGGAGTACTATTTTTGTTCCCAAAATTGCCGGAGCGAATTTACGAGCCAACCCAAACAATCGACAACTCATAAAAATGATGACGGTTGTAAATGTTGTTGAGAATAAAGCATAATAGTATTAAAGAAGATAAAGGGTAAAAGCCCGCCATAGCTTGCTTTGCGCGTGAGCGGCGGGCCTAAAAAACACTAAACTCGTAAAACTCGTTAAGTGTTTCTAAGGGAGGTGAAAAAGCATGAAACATGATCCAATGGCAACGGCCAACGCAATGGCAGCAACCGTTGCGTTTATCGCGGTAGTGTGCGCGCTAGCTATCATACTCGTTCCGGATCTTTCTCTGGGAATCGCGCAGTCGTGGTTCCACGGGATGGATTTGAGTAAAGTACGCACCACGGTCAGCCCGTCGATGGGTTCTCTCCTCTATGGATGGATAACAGCCACAATTGGCGGATGGCTCGTAGGCTACGTTTTTGCCAGTGCCTACAATTGGTTTGCTGGAAAAAAGAAATAGTCCGTGGTATTCTACGGACAGAATGAATAATCGAACAAACCGGATCCTATTTATCCTTTCGCTTGTAGGGATAGCGATTGCCGTCTACGTCCTCCAGAGTTTCCTCCGGGATGCGCCCATTGTATGCATAAACTCGGGGTGTGAGATCGTCCGCAAAAGCCCGTATAGTTATCTGTTCGGTATACCCGTGCCCGGATACGGTCTCGTGGGATATAGCATACTCGCCGTCCTCGCCTTCCTTCGCACCACATCTGCCAAACTTAATAAACAATTATTACCGTGGATCGTGGGGATCGGGACGGGAGGAGTCGCATTCGTCGCATGGTTTACCTACATGGAACTGTTTGTTATCCGCGGAGTATGTACCTGGTGCGCGGTATCAGCCGTGAATATGGTGACTATTGCCAGCCTCGCTTGGATCGAGTATCGTAAGAAGGAATGAAACTTACCGGAGAATCAAAAGTATTGCTTGGAATTCTTGCCGCGACCGTGGCAATCATCGGGATAGCTGTCTTTTTTGTCAGTAAACCAGCCGCTGCCCCTACACCACTATCGCGTGAAGAGTTGGTCGCTGCGGATTCGCACTCCATCGGTAATGCCTCTGCTTCCGCCTATCTCGTAGAATTTTCTGATTTTCAGTGCCCTGCCTGCCGTGCGTTTGCGCCGGCGGTGGATGAGTTAGTGACGAAGTATCCTGACAAACTTCTTTTCGTCTACCGGCATTTTCCGCTCGCCAAACACGAGTTTGCCAAACCCGCGGCCATGGCTGCAGAAGCAGCCGGGCAGCAAGGGAAGTTTTGGGAGATGGGTAAGCTTCTTTTTGAAAATCAAGATAAGCTTTCCGGGAGTCTCTGGGCAAGCCTCGCAGATGAACTGAGGCTTGACCGCGTGAAGTTTGATGCGGCGCTAAACTCGCAGGATCTCAAAGCAAAAATCGACCGCGACGAGATAGCTGCCATTCAACTCAAGCTTCCCGGAACACCGTCGTTTTTCTTAAACGGAGTGCGACTTACCGTGGCTAGTCCGGGGGAATTGAAAGCAGCAGTAGAAAATGTTATAAAATAAATATCATGTTTGATCTGACCGGAAAAGTAGCGTTGGTGACGGGAGCAAGTAGCGGCATCGGCAGGGCTTCTGCAATCGCTTTAGCAAAACAAGGAGCGACCGTTGTCGTGGCTGCCCGGCGCATCGATCGACTCGGTGATCTCGCAAAAGAAATCGTGGGGATGGGCAGAGAAGCCCTACCCATCATGATGGATGTCATCAAAAAAGAAACCATTACGGCGGCGGTAAATAAAACCGTGGAGATGTACGGGAGGCTGGATATTCTCCTCAATAACGCGGGGGTGGCTGAATTTATCCCGTTTCTGGATATGACTGAGGAGCAGTGGGATAAAACCATCGATACCAATCTTAAGGGATATTTCTTGATGGCGCAGCTTGCTGCCCGCGAAATGGCCAAGCACAAATGGGGACGGATTGTGAACATCGCTTCAATAGCCTCCGGAGGCGTGGGAGTCGGATTCCCGTCGATTGCTCATTATTGTGCAAGCAAAGGCGGCGTGGTTGCCATGACCGAAGCTCTAGCCATCGAGCTTGCGCCTATGGGAATCCTCGTTAACTGCATCGGACCGGGTGTCATAGAAACAGAAATGACCGCAGGGTTACTTAAAGACCCTAAACAAGCCGAGGCGCTCCTCGCTCGTGCACCTCTCAAACGCGCTGGTAAGCCGGAAGAAATTGCTGCAGCGGTCGTCTATTTTGCCTCCGAAGAATCCAGTTATACAACAGGGTCTATCCTCTACGTCGACGGCGGATGGTTGGCAAATTGACAAAACCTCCTTAAACTCCTACACTAATGTAAAGTCCACTTGACATTTATAATTGTATGCGAGAACATGTAATGAATAGTGTTTGGCAACTCCGAAAAGAAAAAGGGGTGACCCAGGAAGCATTCGCAGAGGATTTAGGAGTTTCCAGACAAACGGTTATTGCGATTGAAAAAGGGAATTATATCCCCTCTTTGTTACTTGGCCTAAAAATTGCCAGATTTTTCAAAAAGCCTGTTGAAAAAGTATTTATCTATACATATGAAAAATAATTTCTCAGGAGAAATACTCATCTCTCTCGCCCTCATCGGACTTCTGGTCTTTTTTATTAACCCCCTTGATCTTCTTATGCCACAATCGCTGCACCCATTAATGGTTCCCTTCCTGGTTGTATTCTTCATTATTTTTACCGGACTGTTATGGAAAGAATCTCCCGGGGATGAGAGAGAGCAGTTCCACAAATTTATTGCCTCACGATTTGCCTATTTTGCGATTATTGCAACACTTATCGTTGGTGTAGTCCTGCAAAGCTTCAAGGGAGAAGTTGATCCGTTTCTGATTATCGGAATTTGCATTGCACTCCTTGCAAAGATACTTGGACGTATCTATGGACAGATCAAGCATTAACGAGGGGAGGTGAACAATATGAATAAAGGATTAATCATGGGAGGAATTGTGGTGATCGTGCTTGTTGGTGGCCTCTATGTTGCCAATCAACAATTTCAACAAGCCCAACAGACGAAAATGACACAGGAAAAAGAAGCTATGAAAGCCAAAGAATCCTTCGACAATGCTCAGGATAAAGACGCGGCCATGGAAAAGAAAAAAACGATGGAGAAGACAAACAGTGCTGCCCGCTATGTAGAATACTCAAAAGCAGCTTTTGACCAGGCAGCTGGTAAACGCCGGGTGCTCTATTTTTATGCGACATGGTGCCCATCGTGTAAGACGGCAAATGAGGATTTTACCGCCAATCCAAATAATATACCTGAAGATGTCGTCGTCATACGGACGAACTACAATGATCCGAACACCGATCAGGAAGAAAAGGATCTGGCAAAAAAATACGGTATCACCTATCAGCATACATTTGTACAAGTAGACAGTAAGGGCAAGGAAGTGACCAAATGGAATGGTGGACAAACCGAAGAGTTAGCGGCTAATATAAAATAATCTGTGGTTCTGGTTTTTGCCAAAATGCAAAAACCAGTATCAGAAATTATTTTACATCTATGATCATACTTATCGCGTTTGCATTTCTAGGAGGAATAGTTACTATTCTCTCCCCCTGCATTCTGCCCATTTTACCCATCGTGCTCTCCGGATCTATCACAGGAGGTAAACAACGCCCATGGGGTGTCGTCGTGGGATTTATCGCAAGCTTTACCTTCTTTACGCTATTCCTCTCCGCGATCGTCAAAGCGACGAATATCTCTGCTGACGCGCTGAGAACGGTATCCGTCATTATCATTGCAGGATTTGGGATATCGCTCCTCGTCCCCGCCTTCCAAGTGGCGATCGAACGTCTGTTTTCTCGGCTGACGAGCGTGATGTCATTCAAAACGCCAACGGCGACACGATCAGATTTCATAAGCGGATTGCTCATAGGATTGAGCTTGGGCCTTCTTTGGACCCCCTGTGTTGGGCCGATCCTGGCTTCGATCATTACTCTTGCCGCAACAAGCCAAGTGACGGCGGACGCTGTTTTCATAACCTTAGCGTACGCCACGGGCACCGCGATCCCGCTTCTTGCCATCACCTATGGCGGACGCAACCTTCTCACAAAAAACCAGTGGTTAGTTACCAATACAGCTCGTATCCAAAAAGGGTTTGGTGTCCTCATGATACTTACTGCCCTATCTATTTACTTCCAGGTAGATCGCAAATTCCAATCATATATACTGAATAGATTCCCTAACTATGGTGTGGGTTTAACGAAATTCGAGGATACTACAACGATAAAAAACGCACTTCAACAATTACAAAATCCGTCTCAAAGAAAGGAGTCGTCTATGATAAACGCACCCGAACTTATCCCCGGCGGCAAGTGGTTTGGTTCGACTCCGCTCACCATTGCATCACTTCGAGGAAAGGTTGTTCTTATCGATTTTTGGACCTATACGTGCATCAATTGTATTCGAACACTTCCCTACCTCAAAGCGTGGCATGAAAAATATAAAGACAAGGGGTTAGTAATCATCGGCGTCCACACGCCCGAGTTTGAGTTTGAAAAAAATCCGGATAATGTGGCACGGGCGATCCGCGACTTCGGCCTCGCCTATCCCGTGATGCAGGACAACGACTATGCGACCTGGAATGCATACGCCAACCGGTACTGGCCGGCGAAATATTTGATTGATAAAAATGGCGTCATCCGCTACACGCACTTCGGCGAAGGCGATTATGACGAAACGGAAACAAAAATCCAGGAACTTCTGAAAGAAGCTGGCTCACTTTCTGAAGACCTGCCGGTGGATAACCCAACGTATCGCATCCAATCCCGGACTCCTGAGATATATTTGGGTAACTGGCGGATAGCTAACTTCGTCTCACCGGAACCGATCAAGCAAGATATTGCCACTAATTACTCAGTTCCCAAAAATATCACCCGAAACACGTTTGCCTATGGCGGCACGTGGACCGTGGGTTACGAGTATGCAATGCCCGCGGCCGGAGCTAAGCTCGTGTTCCGCTTCGACGCGGCAGAGGTGTTTCTCGTCATGCGGCCGAAATCAAAGGGAACTATGGGAAGTATACGAGTATTGCTCGATGGGAAATTAGTGACCGAAGAAAATGCAGGCGCGGACGTAGTAAGCGGTGTCGTGAAGGTCGACGTTGACCGACTCTACAAACTCATCAAGTTTGCTACTGCAGGCGAGCACCTTCTCGAACTCGAGTTTCAAAACGGCAACCTGCAACTCTACGCATTTACCTTTGGGTGATACCCTAAAAAATTCCCCACAAGTTGATTTGTACGATAGCGAACAGATACTATAACAACATGGACACCCTCCTTATCTACGCGACTAATTCCGGAGGAACTGCGCAGGCAGCCCAAATGATTGCAAATACCCTCACAAGCAAGGGGCATGTCGTTACCGTCAAAGAAGCTAAAGACGCGGTACCGGCTGATATAACAGCTGCACCGTTTGTTATTTTGGGCTCACCGAGCTGGGACTATAACGGTATGGATGGTCAACCGTTGCCGGAAATGGTAGAACTCATTGACCGTTGTAAAGATATTCAGCTGGAAGGAAAACCGTGTGCAGTATTTGGACTGGGAGACAGCAATTATACCTACTTCTGCGGCGCGGTCACGTACCTCGAGGCATTTATCAAACGAGCTAAAGGAATACTCGTGTTGCCGTCACTGAAAGTGGATGGGTTCTACATGAGGCCAGAAGCAGGAGAGCATATTACGAAGTGGGCAGATGAGTTAACCATCTAAACTCTTCCAAAGAATACGGGCTGCGTACGTGCGGTAGGGCTTCCACTTATTCACTATCTTCTCCATTTGCTTTACCGTCGGGTCTTTTTTGAAGCCATACAGCTTCTTTATAGCCTTCCGAAGTCCCAAATCACCGTAGGAAAACACATCTTCCCGCCCTAACGTAAACATAAGAAACATCTCTGCCGTCCAGGGACCGATTCCTTTAACATGGGTAAGCGTGGCGATGACCTCCGAATCGGATAATGCGTCCAATGAGGGCAGTGAGATGGAATGGGAAACGATGTGATGAGCTAAATCTTTGATGAAGCGCGCTTTAGACCAACTCATCCCCGTGCCGCGAAGCGTCTCTTCAGACAAGGCCAGAACGCGTTGGGGGGTCACTCTTCTTTTGGGAAAAAGTTTTTCAAACCGTTCAAACAATACATCGGCCACTCTACCGGATAACTGCTGACCGATGATTTCGGAGCATAAACTCACGAAGTATCGGTTTGGAGATCGAATCGCGTGTTCTTCAAGGGTAATAGTTTGAGCAACGGAAAAAAGGATGGGGTCAACGAGCCGAAAGTGCGACAGTGCGTTTTTTTTCATTACCACTTAAAATGGGCAAAAGCTCTATTTGCCTCGGCCATGCGCTGGATGGTATCACGCTTTTTGACGGCTTCCCCTACCCCTTGGGCAGCATCCATAAGTTCGACGGCGAGTTTATCTGCATACGTTTTGAATTCACGGTTTGAACGTTTATGCGCAAAAGCAACGAGCCAACGGATGGCAAGAGATACACGCCGGTCGCCGCGCACTTCCGTAGGCACTTGATAGGACGCTCCGCCTACTCTCCGTGACCTGACTTCCATCTTGGGACCGATGGAAGCGACCGCAGTTTCAAAGACTTTGATGGGATCTTCTCCTTTTTCTTTAATAATTTCCAGAGCCCGATACACTAAAGCTTCTGCTGTTCTCTTCTTACCGCACTGCATCACCCGGTTGATAAGACGCGATAAAAGCCGATTCCCGTATATGGGATCAGCTTGTAGTATTTTTTTTGTGATTCTTTTTCCTCGCATATAATTAGCTTGGCTTCGCTACCGCGGGTCCGGAACCTCCGGATTTGGTCCCGTAACGGCTGCGACCTTGCCTCCGTCCCACGACACCCGTCATGTCAAACTTTCCGCGTACGATGTGATATTTTACACCGGGCAAATCCGGTACTCTGCCGCCTCGAATAAGAACGATAGCGTGCTCAGTAAGCTCATGGCCGATGCCGCCGATATACGCCGTCACTTCCTGCTTGTTTGAAAGCCGGACACGGGCTACCTTACGAAGAGCAGAATTTGGCTTTTTGGGTGTCAGAGTCTTTACAAGCGTCACAACGCCGCGCTTAAACGGCGCTGATAATTGCCTTGTGATACGGTCTTTCGCGTTAAAATATTTGCGTAACGCCGTGGCTTTCACCTTTTTGGATTTACGCTTCCGGCCATATTTGATGAGTTGATTGATCGTTGGCATACTAAATTGTAATTTTTGCGCGCTCCTCCGTCACCGGAATGAGTCTGCCGATAATAACATTTTCTTTAAGCCCCAACAATTTATCTTCGCGGCCGGCAAGAGCCGCATCAGTCAGGACATTGGTCGTTTCCTGAAATGATGCAGCGGAAAGCCAGCTTTCGGTAAACAGCGATGCGCGTGTGATCCCCAGGATGACCACGGCGGCGGTAGCTGGTTCTCCTCCTTCAGCCAGGACCCGTGCATTTTCATCTTTGAAGCGCGTGCGGTCGACCAGTTCTCCGGGAAGTAGCGTGGTATCTCCGGCACTATCGACGCGGACTTTATCGCTTACTTTACGCACTATCACTTCAAAATGTTTATCAGCGATCGTAATACCCTGAGACTCATATACACGCTGGATCTCAATAACGAGATACTTCTGCGCACCGCGAAGACCGCGAATACCAAGCACTTCTTTGATATCCAGACTCCCGCTTGCCAACTGATCGCCCGCAGAAACAAGATCCCCGTCTTTGACTTTGAGTTCACTCGTGATGGGAATCATATATTCACGCTCTTCAGGAGGCTTCATCGCTGTATTTCGAACACGGACCTTGTACCCTGACTGCGTCTCCGTAACTTCGACTTTTCCTGCTATCTCGCTTAAGGGAGAAAGTGCACGGGGCATCCTGATCTCAAAGAGTTCCTCAACTCTTGGCAGCCCTTGCGTGACGTCCAGTCCCACGATTCCACCGGCGTGACGCACCCGCATCGTAAGCTGCGTACCCGGCTCACCGATAGATTGGGCAGCGATGACGCCAACCGGGGTGCCCATGCCAACGAGCTCATTGGTCGCATAGTCTTTACCGTAACAGGTCTGACATAAACCAACCGGTGCCTGGCAACTGATTGCAGAGCGCACCAACACCGACTCCACCTCGTGCTCATGTAATACCTTACTATGAGCCTCGGTAATTTCTTCACCGCGTTTGATAAGCACTTTTTTTCCTCCAGGGACGAGAACATCTACTGCAGGAACCCTTCCTAAAAGCCGTACCCCGAAACTCGCCTGCCGGTCTTCGTGTCGGGCAATCTCCCAGCCTTCATGAGTATCACAATCCGTTATCCGGATGATGGCATCATGGGAAACGTCCACGAGTCTCCGGGTCAGATATCCTGCATCAGCGGTCTTTAAAGCCGAATCAGTGAGACCTTTACGCGATCCGCGGGTACTCGTAACATACTCAAAAATAGAAAGTCCCTGCCGGTAGTTGCTTTTCGTAGGAAGCTCGACGATGTTACCCAACGGATCAACCACTAATCCTTTAATAGCGGAAAGCTGCTTCAGATAGTCTTTAGATGCCCGGGCGCTTCCGGATTCAATGATCATCTTCATCGAATTGTCTCTAGGAAGTGCGTTCCAGGTAAGATCTGCGAGACGCTCGGTGACATCGATCCAGATTTCATTACCCAACCGTTTCTTTTCTTCAAGCGTAATAAGGCCCTGTTGGAAATTCGCGTCTATCTCGGTAACTTTACCTTCTGCTTCTTTGACAATTGCGTCTTTCTCCGGAATGATGATCCCGTCAAAGACGGATACTGATAATCCTCCACAAAGCGTCGCGCCCCAGAAACCGATGTTTTTAATGGCATCAATGACTCCCACCACTTCTTCTTTAGAATAATGAACAAGAGCTTGTGTAATGAGCTTTTTGACCGTTGCCGCTTTAATAGGCGTGTTAATAAACTGCAATTCCTTGGGTAATACTTCGTTAAAAAGAATCTTACCGACGGTAGTCACTATTTCTTTGCCGTCTATCATCACTCTAATAAGTTCGCGAAGCCCGAGTGTCCCGGTTTGCTGGGCATATATTGCTTCCTTGACGTCCACATACCAGGCAAGATCTGCTTCCTTCATACCATCAAACCGGGTATCCACCGTAGTGATGTAGTAGCAGCCCAAAACCATTTCTTTATTCGGGACGGTGATAGGAGAACCATCGGCGGGTTTCAGTAGGTTATGCGTGGGAAGCATGAGGTGAATTGCTTCATCCTGACTTTGCTTAGAAAGCGGAATGTGAACCGCCATTTGGTCTCCGTCAAAATCCGCGTTGTACCCAGCGCACACGCACGGGTGGATGCGGATAGCCGATCCTTCGATGAGTATGGGGAAAAACGCCTGAATTCCGAGCTTGTGGAGCGTCGGCGCACGGTTAAGGAGTACGGGGTGATTTTTCGTAATTTCCTCCAAAATATCAAACACTTCAGGAGTCCGGCGCTCAAGAACCGTTTTGGCATTTTTTACGTTGGGGGCAATCCCCCGTACGATGAGTTCCCGCAGGACGAAGGGTTTGAACATCTCGAGCGCCATTTCTTTCGGGATACCGCATTGGGTGAGATTAAGTTCCGGCCCCACGACGATGACAGACCTGCCGGAATAGTCCACGCGTTTACCTAAGAGATTCTGGCGGAACCGGCCCTGCTTACCCCGAAGCATGTCAGAGAGAGATCGCAAAGGTTTAATAACGGCACGCGAACTCGGCCGCTGGGTGGCATCAATAAGACTATCTACTGCTTCCTGAAGCATGCGCTTTTCGTTCCGAAGAATGATCTCCGGCGCACCCAAGTCCATGAGGTGCTTGAGCCTGTTATTTCGGTTGATGACGCGGCGATAGAGGTCGTTTAAATCGCTTGTTGCAAACCTTCCTCCGGTAAGCTGCACCATAGGACGAAGATCCGGAGGAATGACAGGTAATGTTTTAAGAATCATCCATACAGGATCAAGCGCGGCTTTCCTGATGCCGTCAATAACCCGAAGCCGCTTGGTCGCTTTGATATGACGCTGACCAGTGGTTTTTGCTATCTCTTCACGAAGGTCAGAGGCTAGTTTATCCAGATCTAACTTTTTGACGACGGAAAGAACGGCCTCTGCTCCCATGTCCACACTAAAACAGACGGCCGCATCGTATTCAAAAAGCCGGAGATACTCATCCTCCGTAAGGGTTGTTAAAGGTTTAATGGTTTTGACGATCCCGGTGAGGGAATCGATGATTTCGTTAATTTTCCCTGCTTCCTCTTCGCGTTTTTCTTCGAGGTGGGCAAGTTCCTGACGCTCTTTGAGCGCAATTTCACTCAGTGCAAGCTCAGTAGCCTCGCGGGCAAGCCCGCGCTCTTTGACCGCTTCCCGATCGGCAGTAAACTGGGTTTTTCGCTTCTCCACTTCCTGCTTATATAGGACTTCTGCCTCATCTACGCGCTTTTTTCCTGAATCGGCCAGATTTTTAAGAACGTCTTTTTTCTTCTGGTCATCCACATCAGTCACAAGATATTGGGCAAAGTAGATTACACCCTCCAGAGCTCGTGGACTAATATCCAAAAGGAGTGAAAGCTTGGACGGCGCACCCTTGAAAAACCAGACGTGGCAGATGGGAACGGCAAGCGTAATATGCCCCATGCGCTCCCGACGGACCTTGCTTTGGGTGACCTCGACACCACATTTATCGCACACAATCCCCCGGTAGCGGATCCTCTTATACTTTCCACAGTAACATTCCCAGTCTTTCGTAGGCCCGAAAATCCGTTCGTCAAATAACCCGTCTTTTTCAGGTTTGAGGGTGCGGTAATTGATCGTCTCGGGCTTCGTGACTTCGCCGTGCGACCAGGCTTTGATATCCTCTGGGGACGCCAAGGTCACTTTAAGGCCGGAAAAGTCAACGATATTTGAAAACATTCCCTTTTTATCCATATTATTACTCCTTGGGTGCTATTGCCTCCTCGGTTGCAGGCGGTACTACCGGATCCGTCGTCGTTTGCTGGGGTTTAGCAGTCACTACTCCCGTCGGAACAACGTGAAGACCGAGCGCCTGGAGCTCTTTGACAAGCACTTTAAACGACTCCGGCACCGTGGATGCCGGGATATCCATACCTTTGACAATAGCTTCAAATGCTTTCGCCCGTCCCACAACGTCGTCAGATTTGATCGTGAGCATTTCCTGAAGAACATGCGCTGCGCGGTGTGCTTCAAGTGCCCAAACCTCCATCTCACCTAACCGCTGTCCGCCCATCTGAGCTTTGCCTCCGAGCGGCTGTTGGGTGACGAGAGAATACGGACCGGTGGAGCGTGCGTGTGTTTTATCCTCCACCATGTGAATAAGCTTCATGATGTAGCCAATACCCACGACGATTAGCTCTTTAAATGCTTCACCGGTCCTGCCGTCATGGAGCGTCGTTTTCCCGTTCACCGGAAGATTGGCTTCCTTAAGTTTTTCTACGATATGATCTTCTATGACCGGTTCAAATACGGGAAGACCGACCTTTATGTTGAGTTTTTGTGCGGCAAGGCCAAGATGACACTCAAGGAGTTGTCCCAAATTCATACGCGACAAAACGGATAACGGTGAAATAATGAGATCTACCGCTGTCCCATCTGCCATGTACGGCATATCTGCCTGGGGGACAATTTTACTGATGACGCCTTTATTGCCGTGCCGGCCTGCGAGCTTATCTCCTACCACGACTTTCCTAATCTGGGCGACTTTGACGATAATCTTACGGTTTGTCCCCGGCTCAAGCTCATCCCCGGCTTCTTTGTCTAAAATCTTTACTTCTATCACGGTGCCCCGCTCGCCGTGTGGCATCCGGAGACTTGTATCACGTACCTCGCGCGCCTTTTCACCAAATATCGCCCGGAGAAGCCGCTCTTCTGCGGTAAGCTCTGTCTCGCCTTTCGGTGCGATCTTTCCTACTAAAATATCATTTGGGGACACTTCAGCGCCCACGACCACGATGCCGTCTTCATCCAGGTATCGAAGCGCTTCCTCACCGACGTTGGGGATATCACGGGTCGTTTCCTCTATCCCGAGTTTCGTATCGACGACACTTGCTTCATACTCCTCGATATTTATCGAAGTTAACAGGTCTTCTTTAACCAGCCGGTCGGAGATGACAATGGCATCTTCGTACCCCAACCCGTCATAACTCATGTACGCCATAACCACATTGGTGCCGAGAGCTAGTTCCCCGTTTTCACTGGAAGGACCATCAATGAGAATCATGCCTTTTTTGATCTTTTGGCCGGTTTTGACGGCCACGCATTGGTTGTAGCACGTGGATTGGCTCGTCCGTTTAAACTTTTCGACCATGTACGTCTCTTCCTGACCGTCCTTCGTTTTAATAGTCACCCGTCCAGCGTCTGCGTACGTTACAATTGCGTCATCAGGCGCTACCATTACGCGTCCCATGGAACTTGAGATTGCCGACTCCATGCCTGTACCAACTACCGGTGCTTGCGAGGCAATAAGCGGCACAGCCTGTGATTGCATATGAGTTCCCATGAGCGCACGATTGGCTTCATCATGAGCTAAAAACGGAATAAGTGATGCCGGGGCGCCCACGACTTGGCGCGGAACGACATCGATATATTCCACGAGCTTGCTGTCCGCTTCCAAGAACTCACCTTTGTACCTGACCGGTACGCGTTCGTCGGTCAAAACCCCACGACTATCCATTGCGACACTCGCGTGCGTTACATAGTGATATTGTTCATCATCGGCAGAAATATACACGATTTGGTCAGTAACACGCGCACGAGACACCCCATGCACTTCCACTTTCTCTACCTTGCGGTATGGGGTTTCCAAAAATCCATACTCATTGACCCTCGCGTAAAGGGCCATATAGGTCACGAGTCCGATATTTGGTCCTTCCGGACTTCTGATGGGACAAATACGACCGTATTGACTCGCATTGATGTCGCGGATGCTAAATGATGCCCGCTCCCGGCTGATACCCCCGATACCCATGACCGTCAAGCGGCGCAGGTTGTCAATTTCAGAGAGCGGATTGGTCTGATCCAGGATTGTGGAAAGCTGGCTCGTACGGAAAAAATCATTGACGGCGGCAATAATAGGACGGGCGTTGACCAACTGCGACGGGGTAAGATCCGTCGCTGCCGCCCCTGCTAAGCTCATTTTCTCGCGGATAGAGCGCTCAAGCCGAAGGATTCCAACACGGAACGCGTTGGTGGCCACCAGCTCACCCACACGCCGGACACGGCGGTTGCCTAGATGGTCAATGTCATCCACATTCCCCTTTCCGCTTGAAAGCCCGATCAGGTAACGCAGACTTCCGATGATGTCTTCTTTGGTAAGCACCCAATGCTCGCGGTCCGTCGAAACGGTAACGCCGAGCTTTTTATTCATCTTGTAGCGTCCGACGCGCTCTAATGAATAGCGGCGATAGTCAAAAAACATGGTGCGGAGTAGCTCTTGGGCGTTATCCAAAACGATTGGTTCGCCGGGCCGGAGCTTTTTGTAAAGCTCAAGCGTGGCTTCTGCTTGTGAAGTCGTCAAATCTTTCTTAATGGTCGCGTCAATATACTGATGATCTTTGGCCGTATCTACATCAGCAAAAAGCTTACGGATTTGAGCGTCATCGGAGACGCCGATTGCCCGGAGGAACGTCGTGGCCGGAAACTTACGTCTTCGATCAATACGGACCATAAGAACATCGTTGCGCGTCTGCGTAAATTCAAGCCAACTACCATGAAGGGGCCGGATTTCGGCCGTATAAAGCGTGCGTCCCGTAGAAGGATCCACCTGACCGGTAAAGTAAATACCCGGACTTCGGACCAACTGATTGACGACGCATCGTTCTATGCCGTTGATGATAAAGGTGCCGTTTGCCGTCATTGCAGGGATATCCCCCAAAAACACTTCCTGTGATACGCGGTGACCGGTCTGTTTATTGGTGAGAGTCGTCGTTACCTTCAGCGGCATGTCAAACGTGAGGCCTTTGTCCCGCGCGACCTCACTTGTTAACCGCGGTTTACCAAAGTAATAATCGCCAAACGTGAGTTCCCAATTTTTAGCGGTAAAATCTACGACAGGAGATACTTCATCCAAAAGTTCGCGAATCCCGGTTTCAAGAAACCATTGATAAGATTCGCGTTGTACCAACACGAGATCCAGAGGCGGCAGGTTTGTATATACTTTCCCCCAGGAGACGCGCTTTGTAATGCTATCGTCGTTTGCCATCGGATAATTCCCCTCAGAGCCTTTTAGTGAACGACAAAAAGAAGCGAACAATGAGCGTTCGCCTCTCTCGGGCTATTGAAGTTCCCTAATTATAGCTATCTTTCCGCTCTTGTCAATACCCGATGTTCTACTTCGAAAAAATCCTTTGTCTCCATCAATTGTTTAAGGAGAATATTTGCTCCGGAAAAAGACCGTACATAGATCTTAAAGTATTTTCTCATAGCTACAAACCGGCGCTCTCCTGGATAGATTTCCGAGAAGGTTCTCGCGTGTTTAAGCAGTAATTCTAATGACTCTCCGGTCGTATGTTCTCCGGGTATTTTTTCAAATAGCCAGGGATTTTGGAAAATCCCCGTCCCGATCATCACCCCATCCACTCCATACATGGTATGAGCATTCTGCGCTTGCCCCCGATTCAGAATATCTCCGTTTCCGATAATCACCGTTTCCGGGGCATACTGATCCCGGAGCTTCACGGCTTTGCCTATTTCCTCCCAATGTGCCGGGACTTTCGATAGCTCTTTTGCCGTTCTCCCGTGGACGGTGAGCGCGTCTATATTTTGTTTGAGTAAAAATCCGATCCACTCTTCGGTTACCACCTTACTCACCCCGATACGCGTCTTCACGCTCACGGGCATACCGTCTGCTCCGTCTTTGGTCGCGGCAATCATATCCGCGGCTAACCCCGGATTATTGATAAGCGCCGCACCTGACCCCATCTTCATGACGTCTCTCACCGGGCAGCCCATATTGATATCGATGCCGTCAAATCCTAAATCCCTGATGAGTTTGGCTACTGTATAAAAATTATTGGGATCTGTCCCCCAAATTTGGGCAACAATCGGCCGCTGACTCTCGGAGTACTTAAGATTCTGAACCATCTTCTCGTAGCCTTTGGAACAAAGCGCCTCCGTATTGGTAAATTCCGTAAAGAAGACATCGGGTTTTGCCGCGCCGGCAATAATTTCCCGAAACACGTAGTCCGTCACCCCTTCCATAGGGGCAAGAGCGAGAAAGGGTCTATGATCACTGGCAAGGTGTTGCCAGAAATTTACCATGGGGATATTGTATATCAAAACCCCTCTATCCCCTGAAGTTGTTTTTCCACTTGGGTGTTAAGAGTGTTGACCAGGTTAACCGTGTACCGTGTGACGAGGATAAGAGTGACGACGGAAAGAGTCATCGCGATAATGCCCACTATTTTAGACTTCTGGCTCTCCTCTCGTAAATATCGAAGTCCCCAAAAGATTCCCATCGGGGCTAAAAAGACACTTCCCAAATACAATTTTATCTGATCCGCCGGAGCCGTCCCCGGAGGTGCGGCATGCAAATTCTTCCCGCAGTTGAAGCAAAAGTAATCCGTGGGCCGTACGGCAACGTGGCAACCCGGACATAAAGAGATTTCATCCATGCTTCTATTATATAGCGTATCACTTGGATTTCGTCATCACGAGATTCCAGACTTTCGCAAAAACTAAACCCGTGACGTAGCCCACGCCGGCAGTAACTGCCACAAGCATGACCGCTTTTTGCATGTCAAAGGCAGAAACGACAAACGGGTTTTCCAAGAAATGCAGGCCCAACACAAAATCAAGCCAGGTTTGCGCAAAACCCAAATAGACAACGAGCGCCCACACCGCATGCGCGAGCCCAAAAAACGCACCGAAAGTTAATCCCACCTGATGCTCCGATAATTTTTTCATTATTATCACCCCCCCTTAGAAACACTTAACGAGTTTTACGAGTTTAGTGTTTTTTAGGTCCGCCACTCACGCGCTCTTTGTGCCGTCTACGAATAGTAGTGAAAAGGCGCAAAGTAAGCGTAGGCGGGCTACACCTCTTTTTTCTTCAACTCCATCTATCATACGCCTTTGTAAGTCTTCAATGCATACTATCCCGATCTTATTCTAAAGTAGAGGTTTAAAGCTAATCAGCCTATCGGGTTGAAGTGCATTCAAACGTGGGAGTGCACGGCGGATTGCTGCCAGTACCACTATGGTGCGCTTGAAAATGAGCTTTGATTAGGGCTGCTGCCGCAACGTGAGCCTTTATATCAACCACAAACATTTGCAATCTGCTAAAGCCGGATGTCTCAATGTGAAACGCTTCATCTCCGGCACACGTCACCAAGTTATACCACAATGTATACTCATGTCCTTTTTCTTCGAACGACTCTTCTGGTCTCCCTCCACTCATAAACGTGCATTCTATGCCACAACGACGAGATACGCAACTTTAGACTGTTGGAACCGAATATATCTAGCCTCTCATGCTTTGTTATACCAAAATTATCCGTCCGGGGAGGGGAAACTCGCTCGTCTGATCCTGCTCGACCGTTGCCAGCCGATCAAGAATTTTCGAAAGCGTGAGGAGGTCATCTTCCAGAATCAGGATGGTTTTGTTGAGGATCATGGAGGAGTTCGAAAGATGATTATTTTACTTGAATTACTAATCTCGTTCCGAGTGCTTGCGTAATTTTTTCCAGAAAGCCAATTGTAGGATTGACATGACCGGATTCCAGCCGGGCAATGGCTTCCTGTTTGGTACCAATCTTTTTTGCCAGCGTCTCCTGAGTAAATCCGTTGCGTAGCCGCGCCTCGAGTAATTGGGAAATAAGCTGATAGCGTGGCTCCAACTTTTTGTACTCCTCAAGAACGTCTTTATTTTTGAGTAATTCCCCCTTTAGGGTTTTCCAATCTTTCATAGTTTAGATACTATAACATGTATGTTATATCCTGTCAATACTCACAGTATTTCGCGCAATCGCTTTAACGCTGTGTCTATTTCTTTTGCCGGAGTTTTCTGCGTGTGTTTCCTAAAGGCATGTAGCAGGTATATCTTGTTGTTGACCACGGCATAGACAACACGAATTTCCTGCCTCCCTCTCACCCGCAATTCATGAAGTTTAGAAGATAAATATTTGGAATGGGGCATTCCCAACAGCGACCCGTGCTTTTCGAGGAGATCAATAGCGTGGGTAACCTTGGCGATAGCCGGCGGCTCCAGGGATTTGATAAACTCTTCAACGAACTTTTCGCCCCTTCTAGACTCGAAGGCAATGACCATCCATATCATACGTCCATAGTATCAAATTTCGAAGCGCCGCAACTCTGTTCCCTACAAAGAAGTGGTTTGAACCTGCCTGCCGGCAGGTAGGCCTATCTACCCCGTCGGGTTGATTTC
>Ga0080064_1001682_pt1 | contig 42855 bp, 40 predicted proteins | sample Subgrocontami54m_FD_69260 | JGI IMG/M metagenome (GOLD analysis project Ga0080064, IMG submission 69260) | Subsurface groundwater microbial communities from S. Glens Falls, New York, USA - GMW46 contaminated, 5.4 m (SPADES assembly) (version 2) ...
CTCGCCGAGGACGCCGTCGCGAAGCGGCTCAGCGTGACGATGATCATCGGCGCGCGCGATGCCGCGCACGTGTACCCGTCGAGCTTGCTGCCGCCAGAGGTAGAGGTCGTCGTGACGACCGACGACGGCTCGTCCGGACGCAAGGGCTTCGTGACGGAGCCGTTCGGCGAACTGCTCGAGTGGTGCGATCAGGCGTTCGCCTGCGGCCCGACAGCGATGATGCAGGCGATGGCAGGCGTGGCCCGCGCGTCGAAAGCTCGCCGCTCGTTGCAGGTGCTGCTGGAAGAGCGCATGGGCTGCGGCACCGGCATTTGCTACGGCTGCGCCGTGCAGACGCGCGTCCGCGGGCGGCGAGCGTCGCCGAAGGAGACCGGCCGCGCGATGAAACTCGTGTGCAAAGACGGCCCCCGCTTCGAGGCGCGCGATGTCTGGTAGCCTGCACCAGCGGGTATCGGGAAGGAGTCGAGGATGAAGGTGAACGCGTTCAACGTCAACGTCTGCAGCGAGCACCCGGAACGGCTGATCGCGTTCTACGCCGATGTCGTCGGCCTGCCGCGCATGCCGCAGCTGCCCGGAGGATTCATGGCGGGCACGACCGGATTTCTCGTCGATGGGCACAGCGAGGCGAAGGGCGCCGCGAAGGAGCCGCAACGCGTGCTGCTCACGTTTACGGTCGACGACGCGGCCGCGGAGCAGCAGCGACTTGAGGCCGCAGGCGTGACGTTCGTCCGCCCGGCCACGAGCGAGCCGTGGGGCGGCCTCGTCGGCACGTTCGAGGATTCCGACGGCAACTACTGCCAGCTCGTCTCGTACCCGAAGCCTGAAGCTTCAGCTTGATCGGCCGGCGAATCCAGCCCTATACTCACGTGCCGGATTTCACAAGCGAAGACTTGCCAAATGGCGAGTGCCGGTCGATGATGAGTCCGAATCGAACAGGCAGCCGGACATCCGCAAACTGAGGAGCAGGCTCGTGGCATACACCATCGTCGACACCTGCATCGGCTGCACGGCCTGCACGAAGCGATGCCCGACCAATGCCATCACCGGCACGCGGAACGTCGTCCACGTCATCGACCCGAAGCTGTGCATCGACTGCGGCGCCTGCGGCGTCGTTTGCCCACCCGAGGCGATCCTCGACGACCTTGGCGACATCTGCAAGACGTTCGCCCGCAAAGAGTGGCCGAAAGCCATCGTCGTCGAGGACAACTGCATCGGCAGCGGCTGTGAGCTCTGCATCCAGGTGTGCCCGTTCGAGGCGTTGAGCCTGGGCGAGCCTGAGCGCACGGTCGGAGACTTTTTCGGCATCGCGGTGCTCAACGAGCGCAAGTGCACGGGTTGCCGGCTCTGCGAGGACGCCTGCGGCTGGGGCGCCATCTACATCGACCCGCCCCGCGAGATGCTGAAGAAGAAGGCCTGGCCCGAGGATGACACGGCGCCGGAGCCGCAAAAAGAACTTGCCGAGGCCGCGGCCAGTTGACGAACACGCTGCCGCGTACCGTCGATGCCCCCCGTAGCGAGGGGCCTTCGCGTACGCCGCGTGGCGCGGGTATACTCTGCGCGATGAGCCGTACCCCCGCCAGCTTCCTGGCCCTCACCGCCATCCTCGTCGCGCTCGCCGCAGCCTGCGGCGGCGGAGGCGCCAAGACGACAACGCGGACGGTTGCCGTCCCGCCGAGCACCCGGGCTGCGGTCACGGGCGACGGAGCGGTCGATCAGGTGATCGCCGCGGCGCTCGCCTCGAACGAGATCGAGCTTGCCGGCCTCGTCGGCTATCAGAAGATCGCCTGTAAGAAAGACTCACGGCAGGGGCCGGGCGATCCGCCGCTGTGCCGCGAAAACGAAGCCGACGGCACATCGGTCGAGGTCTTCGCTTCGACGGGTTGCGATGGGACGTGGGTTCGGCCCGAGCAAGTCCCCGACGTCTTTCGCACCGGCCTACCGAAGGGCGCGAAGCTGCTGGCGGTCTTCCGTCCCAAGGATGTCGCCTCGCGGCTGGGGTCCAGTTTCGGCGCCGACTACGTCGCGGTCTTCCGCGTGGGCACGCACGGCGATGGCCAGGCGTCCGGCGCCGCGCTCCACCTGAAGAACGGCCGCATCGTCTGGTTCGAGGCGGACTGCCGGAACGTACTCGAGCTGATCGCGCCGGAAAAGATAGAAGCGTTCATCCTCGATCCCGCCGGCACCGTGACGCCGCCCACGCCCACGCCGTAGGATCCCCCCGCCTTCCGTCCGATTGCAGTTCGAAGCGTGACGAAGCGCGCGCGATTGCCTCGGGCGCGCGTCGTCGGGCAAGCCGCCGCACCCATCGATGGTGTACGCCGCCAGCAGCGATGTGCCGCCGATCACGTGCCGCACGCCCTCCACAGGCAGGTCGACTCTGGCGCCCGAGTCGAGCGCTTGTCATCATCGGCGCAAAGGGCGCGGGACATGCAAGCCGCCGGACGATCAAGGAGTACCTATGCGTGCAGCCGTGATGCGTAACAAGACGATGGTCGTCGCCGATGTGCCAGAGCTCGTGCCCGGACCCGGCCAGGTGCTGGTGGAAACGATCGCCTGCGGCATTTGCGGCTCCGATCTGCACACGCTGCTCCACGCCGACAAGCTCATCGAGTCAGCCAAAGCGAGCGGCGCCCCGTTCGTCATGGACCTCGATCGCGACATTGTCATGGGCCATGAGTTCAGCGCGCGCGTCCTTACGCCCGGCGCCGGCGTGACGAACGTCAAGCCCGGTGATGTCGTCGTCTCGATACCCGTCATGCTCAGCGCCGAAGGCTTCACGACCATCGGCTACTCGAACACGTACCCCGGCGGTTACGGCGAGCGTATGCTGCTCACAGCGGCGATCTGCCTGCCTGTGCCGGAGGGCCTCGACCCGCGCCACGCCGCGCTCACCGAGCCGATGGCGGTCGGCGTCCATGCGGTCGCGAAGTCCGGCATCAAGCCCGGTGACGCCGCGCTCGTGCTTGGCTGCGGCCCCGTGGGCCTCGCCGTCATCGCCGCACTCAAGATCGCCGGCATCGAGACGATCGTCGGCGCTGACTTCTCACCGATGCGCCGCGCGCTGGCGACGCGCCTCGGCGCGCACGAAGTCGTCGACCCGCGCGAAGAGCCCGCCATCGCGGCGTGGCAGCGCGTCGACGGCAAGCGTCCGCTCGTGATTTACGAGGCCGTCGGTGTGCCCGGCATGCTCGACCGCGCGATGCGAGATGCGCCGCCCGCTGCGCGCATCCTCGTCGTCGGCGTCTGCATGGAGACCGACGCCATCTGGCCGATCGTCGGCATCAATAAAGAGCTGTTGATCCAGTTCGCGCTGGGCTACACGCCGGAAGAGTTCACCCGCACCCTCGGCTACATCGCCAGCGGCGAGATCGATGTGGCGCCGCTGATCACGGGCGAAGTAGGCATCGCCGGCGTGCCGGAAGCGTTCCGCACGCTCGCGTCGCCGGATGCCCACGCAAAGATCCTCGTGGAGCCGGCGCTCGGTTGAGGCTAGCCTCACTGAGAACGTGACGGGCGGGACGCCCGCGCTCCATTTCGCTGAGCAGACGACGACCGCGCGGGCTGAAAAGCCCGCGCTACGAGGGAGTGCGGATCCTTCGGTTCCCAGCCTAGAGCGGGGCAGCTCATCGAGCCGCCCCTTAGTTCGTGCCCTTCGTGCTCTTAGTGGATCGTTATCCGCTCAGTTCATCGTGATGACGGCGCGGTTCACCTTCGTCGTCGAGCCTTCGCGCGCCCACTCGCTGTTCTCGAACGCGCTGTTGATGTCGGCCAGCGCGAACTTGTGCGAGACGACATCCTCATGTGGGTACTTGTTCTTTGTCCGCACCAGGAAGTCGAGCGCCTCCGGGATCACCCACGGGTCGTACATGATCACGCCCTGAATGCGCTTCGAGCCCCACACGAGCTGCGACGGATCGATCGCCACCGTGCGCCCGAACGAGATGTTGCCGATCTCCAGCAGCGTGCCGCCGTCGCGGAGCATCTGCAGCCCCTCCGGGATCACATCCGGCACGCCGACCACCTCGACGACGATGTCCGCACCGCGGTTGCCCGTGAGCTGCTTCACCTTCGCGATGCGCTCCATCGGCTGGAGCTGGCTGATGTCGATCGTCTCGTCGGCGCCGAACTTCTTCGCCAGCGCCAGCCGGTTGGCGATGCCGTCGATGGCGATGACGGCGTCCGCGCCCATCTCCTTGGCGACGGCGATCGCGTTCAGACCGAGGCCACCCGCGCCCTGGATGACGACCGTGTCGCCGTAGCGCATACCCACCTTCTGTAGCCCGTAGGTCACCTGCGAGAGCGCGCAGTTGACCGGCGTCGCCATCTCGTCGGTCACCTCGTCCGGCACCTGGAAGATCCAGCCCCCCGGCTTCAGGTAGTAGTACTCGCCGTACGCGCCGCTGAACTTGCTCACCGGCCCGGCGCCCATCGTCATCAGCTTGTTGGGGCAGGTAGCGAACTCGCCCTTGTTGCACTGGTAGCAGCGATGGCACGGGTAGAAGTAGCTGTACGCGACGCGGTCGCCCTCCTTCAACGGCCGGCCCAGCGAGTCGGTCTTGATGTCGGAACCGAGCGCATGCACGCGTCCCGTCATCTCGTGCCCCGCCACGCTGCCCGCCATCGCGGCGAAGAGCGGCGAATCGCCGCGCCAGATGTGCAGGTCGGAGCCGCAGATGCCGCCCATCGACACCTTGATGACGATGCCGCCCGGCTCCGGTGTCGGAACCTCGAACTCCTGTATCTCGTAGCCCTTGCCAGGCCCGAGGAGGACCGCTGCTTTGCCGCTTGCCATGCTGCAACCTTTCTGAGCGCGTGTTGCGCGTCGTTCTGCCGGACTGGTGCCTGATCTTAGCGGCGCGCCACGTACCGTCAACGAGGCCGATCGGCCGCGTCGCCCGAGAGGGATCTGCCGTGTCTCCGCGGGCACACGCGCGGGGCTGCACAGTTCTTCGCGTTGAGGACAGCGATATCGGCAAGAGAACGCTATTGCAACGAGACCGAGTTCGGCGGCGACGGTGTTCGGTCGCCTCCCCTACAGCGGTCGGCCCGACCGGCAGCATCCCTCTCCTTCTTACGCCTCTGGTAGGACGATGCTCCTCGTGCCGTCCACGGTGATGATTCAGTTCCCCCAACGCTCATCGATATTCGCACTCCACCCTCGCGCGCGGAACGTCCGGCTGCTGAAAAGGCTGTCCGGTGGCCAACGACTGCATCGTTGCAGGCGCGAACGGCGATTCAACTCGCACGCTGCATGGTGCCGCTCAGGGCGCCGCTGACGGTGCCGTCCGGAGACGCGCTCAGCTGACTCGCGATCTGCATATGCACGCCGATGTACGCTGCCGTTCCGTCACAGCTGAATTGCATGGCTCCGCCCGTCAGAGCCGTCAGTTTTCCGTCGCAGAGCAGGCCCTTCGACGCGGGATCGAGTAGCTGCGCCGTATTGATCGTCGTTGTCACCTTGGGTTGCGCCTCGAGAACTTCGTCATCAGGTGTCGGCTCGGCGCTCTCGTCGTCAGGCGGTGGGACGACGCTTAACTGGAGCAGCTCTACGTGCATACCGAGCGAGAAGGTGCCCGTCGCGAGGCCATCCAGCACAAGATGCGCGCTCGACGCGTCACTCGTCTCCGTGTACGTGCCATTGAAATCGCTGTTGAAGCTGGGCACGAACGGATGTGGATCCGCCGCGCCCGCAGCTACGGTTGGCGCGAGCGCGGCGGCGGCGGGCGATGGCGAGTTCGCCGGCACCGAGCCGACAGAGAGGGCTGCGGATCCGTTGCTGGTGGCCACGATCCCGAACGCGAGCACGAGCGGTACGACGACAGCGGCCGTGCCCAGCCCGCCCATAACGCGAAGCCGGCGACCCCCGCTCACACCGACCCCGCCGCTCCCGCGAGCGCGCACCCGGTTGAAGACCAGGCGGCGGCCAGACTCCCAGACATTGCCCGCAAGCAGGCCGGCCGGCAGGAAATAGACGCCGCCGAACAGCATAAAGATGAAGTAGGCAACGGCTGCGACGATGATGCCGAAGACGATCTGATCTTCGTGCCGGACCGGGCTGGTTGGCGGGTCGTCCAGCATGAACACGGCGAAGAAGATCGCCGCCTGGAGGTCGGGCGTCAGAAAGGTCTCGGCAACGGCGGCTGAGCGGAAGATGCTTGCGAACGTGAACAGCGTAAAGTAGGCGCCGAAGAAGGCCAGGATCATCGGCAGCTTGTTCATCCGATCGGCGAGGACGCCGCCGGCCGCGAGCAACATCACGGCGCCGATGATCCCTAGGTCCGGCAGGGCGCCCCACCAACTCTGTCCAGTCTGGAACACGATGGCTGCTACGACCAGCGCGAAGGCCGCCGGATTGAGGATATTCGACCAACGTGTGCGCAACGCGTGTTTACTGACAATCGCCAAGGCGACCGTGACGACGAGGATCAGCCAGCTCTCTTGCGGCCTCAGGATGAAGGCGACGATCATGCCGGTCAGGATCGCGCCGTCTGGCACGATCCACCGGCCACGGCGCCCGTAGGTGATGGCGACATCGATGGCGGCGGCGGTCAGTGCGGCGACGATCACCTTCGACGTGACGGCATTGCCGCCGAGCTTGAGCGATGCGACGGCGAGCAGCCCGGCGAAAATGATCAGCAACAGGCCTTTTGGCGTGCGGAAAAAGCGCAGCAAAGGGCGCGCTACCGAGCGGGACGGCATCGGGATGGTCGTCATGATCGGTATCTCTCCACGCCCCGCGTCGCCACCACGTTGAGGTCGGCGTCGACGATCAGGCCGTCGACGCCCTGGCGGTGCAACAGGTCAACGCCCGCTTCCGGACCGAGCACGAATACAGCCGTCGAGAGGGCGTCTGCCACCATGGCCGACGGAGCGATGACGGTGACACTGATAGCCGCGCCGGCTGCCGTGCCGCAGGCCGGGTTCAGAATGTGATGGCCGCTGCCCGCGGCCTGCGGGCGCTCGTAGTCGCCGGATGTGCACACCGCTGCGTTGGTGACGCACACCGACGTGAGTAACTCGGCGTGCCGTCGAGGATGGCGGACGCCGATCCGCCAGGGCTCGCCGTCCGGGTCATAACCACCCGCAAAGATATCGCCGCCCGCGTTGATCACGAAGCCGGGCAGGCTCCGGAGCTCCCGCGCGGCCAGATCGATAGCCAGGCCTTTCGCCACCGCGCCGAGGTCAAGCAACAGGGGGCGGAGCAGCGTCACCGTGCTCGCATCGCCATCGAGGAGGATGTCTCGATACGTGCCGGATGGCTCCGCGTATGAGGGTGCCGCCACCCGTTCGCCGGTGAGGTAGTTGGTGTTGAAGCCGCATTGCTCCATGGCGCGGCCGATGGTCGGATCGAACGCGCCACGGGTCAGATGGGCGACCTCGAGGGACAGCTCCAGGGCGCTGAACAGGAGCGCCGAGACCCGCATCGGATCGCCGACGTGCCGCGAGAGACGGCGGAGCTCACTGCCTTCATCGAAGCGACTGCAACGCTGCTCGACCTCCGCAAACCAGCCAAACGCGCGGTCCGTGAGCTCAGCCAGTTCTTCCTCGGCATGGCGCGGCGCCGCAAGCTCGATCACGACGGGGGTGTCCATGAAGACACGCGTCTGCACGTAGCCGCGGGACAGCTCCTGCCTCATGGAGGGACCCCTATGCCTTCGCCTGGTTGAGGGCGTTGGTCAACGCCTGCCTGTACGCCTGAGAGCTGTCGGTGGCGCCCGACACGCGGCTCGCCGGAACGCCCTGCTTGGAGACAGCAGCGCTGATCAACGGATTGATGTCAGAGCAGGGGTAGCGCGTGCCACAGGAAGTGACGTTCGCCGAGGTGATCTTGCCGTTCTTCACCACCACCGTGACCTGCATGCCGCCATGACGGCTCATGCCGCTGCCGGTGTACGTGCCGTCCTTGAAGGTTGTGCTTGTGGTCGCAGATGATGGCGTGCCGCCGTTGGTTGGCGCGACCGTGGGGGTAGCTCGCGCCCCGCCCGCTGCCTGTGCACTCCGTGCCACCGACGTCGCGGCAGCGGTTGGCGCTTCGACCGCGAACTGGCCGGACACCGCACTCGTATTCGTGCGCCCGAGGGCGTACACCGAGACGATCGCCGCTGAACTGATGGCGATGATGCTGCCGGACAGCTTGCCTCTGCGAGCCCGCGATCGGGAGGCGGGACGAACACCGATGTTCTTCTGCCGTGGCCGGCGGCTATCAGACATCACACGAACCTCGATCTGTCCGACGTGCGAATGGATGCTAACGTCTAGGTATACCCACGTTCCGCGCCTCAACTGATGTCGGAGTGGTTAAGGAAACGCTGTTCCCGTTGAACCCGCTTGAGCCGCCACTGCGCTAGAGTTCGGTTACGAGCATGTTCGCGCCGATCGAGTGACGGCGGACGCCACGTGAGTGAATGCATGAGCGCGCGCATCGCAGGACGGGACGCACCTCCGCTGGCAACACACCCTGGCCTTCTCACCGAAGCGACGACCCTCAGGCGCTGGCTGCAACTGCTGCCCGGCGCCGCCGTCGTCTCGCTCTCGCTCGCCTTGAACACCTGGTCGTTGTCCGTGGCCGGCTACGGCAATACGTACTACGCCGCCGCCGTCCGCTCCATGACGATCTCCTGGAAGAACTTTTTCTTCGGGGCGTTCGACCCCGGCGGATTTATTACGGTGGACAAGCCACCGGTATTCCTCTGGGTCGGTGCGCTCGCCGCCCGCACCTTCGGGTACTCGACGTGGTCGCTCCTGCTGCCAAGCGCCATCGCCGGCGCCGCGAGCGTGGGCCTGTTGTGGGTGATCGTACGGCGCTACTTCGGCCCCTTCGCTGCGACGACGGCGGCGCTGGTCCTGGCACTCTCGCCCGTCTCCGTTGCCGTGGATCGGCTGAACCTGCCGGAGCCATTCTTGGTGCTCGCGCTCATCGGAGCGGCCGGCGCACTGCTTCAATCGCTCGAGAGCCCGCGCTGGTGGGCATGGACGGTGTGTGCCGGCTTGCTCGTTGGCGTCGCCTTCAACATCAAGATGCTGGCTGGCTGGATCCCCGGTCCTGCTTTCGCCGCCGCCCTTGTCTTCGCTCTTCCCGAACTCACTCGGGCGACCGTACGTCAGCTCGTCGTTCGGCTCGCACTGCTCGGCACGGCGACCCTCGTCGTGTCTGCGTCGTGGTTACTCGTCGTCGATGCATGGCCCCGGTCCGATCGTCCATATATCGGCAGCTCCGCGAACAATTCCGCCGTGGATCTCGCGCTCGGATACAACGGATTCGCGCGTGTGGCAGGCGACGGCGGCGCGCCGGCACCTACGCGCCCAGGGGGACAGGCGCCGGGCGGCGTGGCTGGCCCGGGTGGTGTCTTCGGCGGATATCCCGGCCTGCTCCGAATGTTCGATAACGCGAACGGAGGGCAGATCGGGTGGCTCCTGCCGTTCGCGATCGGTGCCGGACTCGTCGCCGTCTGGTCCTGGCGAGATGACCCCAGGCGGCGTGCGGCCGCCTTCCTGTTCCTCGGGTGGATTGTGTTGTACGGGGTCGTATTCTCGTACTCGCTGGGCACATTCCATGCCTTTTACACGGCCGCGATGGCTCCCGGCGTTGCCGCCCTCGTCGGCATCGGCGCCGCCGGGCTCGCGACCGCACTGCGGCGCGACCCACGATGGCTCGCCGTCGTCGTCCCGCTCGTCGGCGTGACCGCCTGGACGCAGGTACAGATTGCCGATCGCACGCCCGAGTTCTACGGCTGGGCTCGACCGATCATGCTGATCACGTCGCTTGCGGGCCTCGCGGCCGTCACCATCCTCACTCTTCGGCGCGCGCCGATCACAGGAGGCATCGCGCTGACCATCGCGGGGCTCCTCCTGCTGCCCGCAGCCTGGTCGATCAGCGCCTCCTCGAACGCTTCGCTCAACGCTACTCTGCCGCAGGCGGGCCCTCAACGCGGCCTTGCCGGCAGCACGTTCGGTTCGCTCGCGTTCGACTTCGACGCCGGCTCGCTCGCGTCCTGGCTGCAGTCGCATCCGGAACCGCGTGCCACGTGGCAGTTGGTCGTGCCGAACTCCCAGGACGGCTCCAGGCTCATCGCGCAATACGGGCTCTCTGTCATGGCGCTGGGTGGATTCTTGGGCGGAGACAATACGATCTCCGTCACGAGCTTCGCGGATCTCACGGCTTCCGGATCTGTGCGCTACGTATTGCTCCCGGGAGGGCCTCGTCTGTCGGCGGGGAACCCGGTGCTGTACGCGGTCGGGGCTGCCTGCCTCCCTGTGCGCTCAACCAGCTTGCCGGCGCGGTATCGATACGCCCTGTATGACTGCGGAGGAAAGGCGGCCGCGTTGCGCGGCGAAGCGCCCGCATCGGCGACCAGTCCCGGGCGCACACCGTAGCCACCGGCGAACCTGTACGCTGCCCGGTGTGGTGCGCCTTCGTCAAGTGAATCAGGACGAACAATGAGCCGGCCCGACATCGCTATCGTGCTCGTTGCAATCGCCGCGTTGTTCAGTTGGTACGCGGTCGCGCACGACTTGCGAATCGGCCGACTCATCGGTGGTCGATGGAACAGGCTGTATCCGTACGCGAACGCCTACGTCCGGGCTTCCCCCGCCACGTTCCTGTACGCCGCTATCATCGCGTTCACCACCTGGGTGCTCGCCGGTTCCAGCGGAAGGCTGTCAAACGCGCTCCTCCGCACACAGAGCACGAACATCAGCAACCTTCGACATCATGCCGTTGACGTCCTCCTCCGCAGTGCATTCTGGTCGGGATACCCGTATGTGCTGCCAATCATCGCGGCCCTGGCCGCTGTCCTCGCGCCCGCGGAGTTCTGGCTTGGCACGAAGCGGGCGATCCTCGTGTTCGCAATCGGGCATGTCGGCGCGACGCTCCTGACCGCCGCCGGCATCAGCCTCGCCCTGCGTCTTGCCCTTGCGCCACGGGGAGTCGAACACAGCATCGACGTCGGGGTCAGCTACGGCACCCTTTGCATCGCCGGCGTCCTGACGTACCGGATTCCTCGCCCATGGCGGTATGTGTGGATCCTCGGAATGCTCACCGTGCTCGGCCTCATCGCAGTCGTCGACGCCAGCTTCTCCGACTACGGGCACCTGGTCGCCGTGGCGCTCGGACTCTGTTGTTATCCGATGACCCGGACACCACGCGCGCTTGAACGCTCCCGCGTACCGCTGTTTCGGCCCTGGCTCATGGGTGCCCCACCACAATTCCCTGCGAGTCCCATGCCGCAGCCATCTCCATAATTCGCGCAATGAACCCGTCGCGCCTTCAGCCAGGCCACGCACGGCGCCGAATTACAATGCACTCGCGCCCCGCCGCGCCGCACCTATTCTTCGCGCCGTTGCTGGCTCGTGCCGGATTGCCGCCGATGCGCTTCCACGGCTTGCGGCACACCGCGGCGACGTTGCTCATGGCCGAAGGCGTCAATATCAAGGTTGCGTCCGAGACGCTCGGCCACGCCGACATCACGACGACGCTCGGGATTTACAGACACGTCCTACCGCACCAGCAGGACGCTGCGGCCGACGCGATGGATCGACTATTCGGAGGCGGGATTCGTTAAGAGCTAGCCGCCTGAACCACAGTCACCAGAATCTTCGTGAGTAACTCGTTCGCTAGATCAATTGCAGTTGCCGCATCTGGCTGGGAAGCCGTCTCGCCCCGATGGACAACGCGATTCCGTATGTCCCGAAGTCGCTTAAACTCTTTCCAGAGCGTCGAACTTTGGCCCGTTCGGCGGTAGCCCGTCAGATCGACTCCATAGGCGCCCGCAAGTAGTGGGAACAAGATCTTCGGTAAACGATCAAGACTGATATCGAGGCTTGCGATCAGCTCTGCGGCGAATTCACTGTGAACGAGGCCGTAGACAAGTGGGCGAAGCAGAGCGCTGACGCACACCAGCTAGCCCCGCCCGAAGCGCGGCGAGATTCAGGCTCCAGGAGGAGCCTGCTCTCGTTGTCCTCGACGCGCGCTGACGACCGCACAACATGGGTAGATGGTCTGTTGCGTGCCCCCATGTGTTGGAAGTGACAACAAGTGACCGATCGCATCTGTACATTCAAGAAGGCAAGTGGTGAGCGATGTGGCTCGCCGCCCCTTCGTGATGGCGACTTCTGCCTGTGGCACGACCCGCAACACGCTGACGAAGTGACCGAGGCGCGGAAGATCGGCGGGTCGCGCCGTAAACGAGAGCGCACAGTCGCCGTCGCGTACGACTTCGAAGGCCTCACGAGCACCGACAGTATCCGGCGGCTGATCGAAATCGCCGTTGTAGATACGTTGAGCTTGGACAATTCCGTCAACCGCAACCGCACGCTCGCGTACCTCGCCCAGAGCGCGATCAAACTTCTCGGGCAGGGCGAACACACGAGGATCGCATCCAGGCACTGCAACCAGGCGCTGAAGCCGCGCCTGGTTGCAGGCGGTCGGCGATGAGCGCCGAGCAGCGACTGAGCCGCCTGTACCCGGCGCTGACAGCCAGAGAGCGCGGCTTGCTGGTGCTCCAGGCCTACAAGGCGGACGAGAAGCCGGACCCGCTCATCTACCACACCTGCCCCTTCGCCCAGGGAGCAGCGTTCAACCACTACATCGCCCTGATGAACACCGTTAACGTCGAACTGGCGACGGTGGTACTGATCCTCAGGACGCAGATCGACAAGACCGCGCTGAAGTACTCCTGGCTGATGACGGCGGTGATCTGGGGCATGGAGACGCATGCCCTGGGCCGCCACGTGCTGGCCGCGACCAAGGACCGCAAGCTGCGCAAGGACATCCGCTGGCTGATGGCGCGGGCGCCCAGCGACGTGCGTGTGCCACTCGACCTGACGGTACCGCTTGCGGAGCCGGAGACGTTCGAGAAGGGGTTCGGCGATGAGACGGTCAAGGCGCTGCTGTTCGGTATCCATCAGGATGTGCGGCAGCACTGGGCGGAGCTGCGGGCGATCGAGATCGCGGTGCAGGAGGTGGCGGAGGAGTTTGGCGGCGAGGACCCGCTAAAGGCGGACACGCGCGAGATGGTCGACGACTGCCTACGCTCGTGTACAACCCTGCGTGACGACGTCGCCCCCTACGTCGAGATCGAGCTGTCGGAACCAGCGGAGGAGGACCTCGTGCTCGTACGGAAGCTCATCGAGAAGCTCGTGGAGGGGTGACGCGAATTGCTAGGGCACAGCCCGTGGCCGATCGTAAGATGGCCGTCCAATGCTTTGCATGTGCGGACACGACAGATCGCTCCACCAGCGCGAGTCTGCGGCTTCCCCTCCTTGCATGCGGGTGTCGTGCGCCTGCGAGACCTACGTCGATGGCTCTGCGCTCCGCACGGGACGGCCCACAGTCACGGCTAGCTGGGTGCTCCGTCGCCACCATGGGGTGATGGTGTTGGCCTCACCTTTCGCACTTCGTTAACGAATGCCACACAGCCGGATCACACGTTCATGCGATAGTAGCAGTGACCTCCAAACGTAGGGCTTAGCAGAAGACCGCGAGATCTCCCCCCTCGCGGTCTTTCGCTATCTTCCGCGCGCCCTCCCGCAGGTGGTTGCATCGACCAGCGGGATCGCGTGATACTCACTCACTGGATCGCCCCAAGTTCCACGGCGTTCGGGACATCCTCGGCGGGACAGGCATGATGGCAGCGAGGGCCAACCCTGCATGACACAACCCGCCGAAAGCGAGTCCGTCCAGGCGCCCCCGCTTCCCCAGCTTATCCAGGGCGGCATGGCGGTAGGTGTTTCGACCTGGCGGCTGGCGCGGGCCGTCGCCATGGCGGGCGAGAAGCTCGGCCGGCCCGTACTAGGAGTCGTTTCGGGCACCGGGCTTTCCGACGTGATGATCCAGCGCCTCCAGCGGGGAGATCCCGATACCCTCTGCGCGCTCACGGACTACGACCCCGGGCTGGCCAACGAGCTCCTCGAGGTCTACGCGCCGAGCGCGGGGCGGAGCGGAGGCCGCCATCGGTTCGCACCCAAGCCCGAAGTGCTCGTCAACGGGACCCGGGCGATGAAGACACACATGACGCGCCTCACCGTCGCTGCTGCCTTTGTCGAGGTCAGCCTGGCGAAGAGCGGCCACAGCGGTCCTGTGGGCATCAACATCATCGAGAAGCTACAACTGATGCACCTGCCGATCATCCTCGGCGCCATGCTGGCCGGTGTGGATTATGTGCTCGTGGGCGCCGGCATTCCCAATCAGATCCCCGCGGTGCTCCAGAGCTACGCGGCGCTCCAGCCCGCGTCGTACAAACTGGATGTTGCGGGCACGAACGAAAAGCACCTGATGACCCTCGATCCGCGTCCCTTCATCTCGCCGGGCAGGGAGCTCAAGAAGCCCCGCTTCTTCGCGATCGTCTCTCATCACGCGCTCGCCATGCGCCTCGCCAGCACCGTGGAAGTCGACGGATTCATCATCGAAGGCCCGACCGCCGGCGGCCATAATGCGCCCGCGCGCGGGAAGGAGGTCGACGAGGGGGGTCAGCCCATTTATGGCGAGCGGGACGAGCCCGACCTGGCCAGGATGCGGAGCCTCGGCAAGCCGTTCTGGTTCGCCGGTTCCTACGCCTGCAGGCTCCCGGAAGCGAGGGCGCTCGGAGCGGTCGGCGTCCAGGTCGGTTCTGCCTTTGCCCTCTGCGACGAGTCCGGCATGGATGCCAGCGTGAAACGCGAGTTGCGCGGCCAGATAGCCGCCGGCGCCCTCCGGGTGACGACCAGCGCGACTGCCTCTCCTACCGGATTCCCCTTCCAGGTCGTGCAGCTCCCGGGAACGCTCTCGGAGGCGCATGTCTATCGGTCGAGGAAGCGCATCTGCAATATCGGCCATCTCGTGGAGGCGTATAGGAAGCCCGCCGGAAGCGGAACCGGCGTCGGATTTCGCTGCCCGGGCGGGCCCGTCGGCGCCTACCTTCGGAGAGGCGGGCGCCAAGAGAAAACCGTCGGCGTCGTCTGCCTCTGCAACGGCCTCGCTTCGGCCGCCGGCTTGGGTCGCGTCGCCGGCAACGGCCGGGAGCCGATGATCGTCACCTTCGGTAAGAACGTCGACTTCTACGATCAGATCAACACGGCCCCGGACGGCGGCTATCGCGCCGAGGACGTCGTGCGATCCGTTTACCGGTAAGTAGGTAAGCCAGAGCCGGCCCGGCGAAGGCACGCCGGGCTCAAACACGACCCGGCAGATCTGCGCGTACCTCCAGAGCTCGTCGACGCAGCGGGCCGGCGCAGCGCGTCGACGGCGACGTCCAGACCGATCTTGTTCCGGTACTTGAAGCAGTCGGCCACCGTCTTCGCCGGGCTGCAGACCCGCACGCACACCCCGTCGATCATGTGCGCCTCGATGCCGGCACCGTCCCCCACCGCCTACTAAGAACCGATCGTGAACGGAGGCAGCCCTTGCTAAAACGCCAGCGCTGGTGAAGGGCCGATTATGGTTGACGTGAGCGAGGATTTGTCATAGCTTGCCAAGCACAACCGAATAGCTGATGCGCTTGAGATGACCCGCGAGGGTCGACAGGGGAAGTCGGTGAGAATCCGGCGCTGTCGCGCAACTGTAAGTCTCAACTGAGACGAGCCAGAACACCTGCTCAAGCGAATCCCAACGCCTTCGCGTGAAAGGGGCAGGGTTTATGTTGACATTCGACTAACCGCTGCCTCGGACGAGAGTCCGAGGTTTTTTCATTCTCCTTCGACTTGAAAGGGTGGTCTGATGACTAGACGACTTACGCTCGCGTGCGTCGGCCTCGCGTTGTGCGTCGCCGGCGCGACGCAACTCTTCGCAGCGGGACCGGAATCGGCAGCAGCTGGCAAGGCGTCCGATTATGTGCGGACGCTCCAGAACACCGACGGGGGGTTCCCCGACTTTGGGGCGGCTTCAACGGCTGGCGCAACCATCGACGCGTCCTGGGCGTTCAACGCCGTCGGTATCGATCCGAACACAGTACGAAACAGTGGCAAGTCACCAGCGGATGCGTTGTCGTCAATGGCCGCAAGCTATAGCGCTTCTTCGGCCGGCGCCGCCGCCAAACTCGTCTTGGGCGTGCAAACGCTCGGCCTTGACGCGACGTCGTTTGGCGGCATCAACCCACGCGCGGTCATGGAAGCGAACTACGATCCGGCAACGGGCAAATACGGAACCGATCTGTTCGCCCAGGCGTACTTCATGCTCGCTGAACGTAACTTCAGTGCCGGCATACCTGCGGCGTCAACCGCGTACGTTGAGTCCCTTCAGAAGGCGGACGGCGGCTGGGAGGATTGCTGCGGCTTTGGAGAGGACACCAATACGACCGGCCTCATCGTACGGACATTGATCGCCGCCGGCGTTCCCGCAAGCGACTCACACGTGGTGAACGGCCTCGCGTATCTGAAGGCGAGCCAGCAGGCTGACGGCGGCTGCCCGTATGCGGCACCCGGGGCTTCGGACCCGGACTCGACCGCGTTCTGCATCCAAGCGATTGTGGCTGCGGGACAAAATATCGAAGCCGGCGGGCCGTGGGACAAAGGAGCGGGAGCGACGCCGCTCAGGGCGCTTGTCTCGTTCCAGAACACCACGACGGGCGCCTTGCAGTTTTTCGGAACTGACAGCGCGTTTGCCACGTACCAGGGCATTCCCGGGATGATGCTGGATGCCTTCCCGGAGCGACACAAGGCCGTGTCGCAACCGACACCGACCGGTTCGTCGAGTCCCACATCGACGTTCACGTCGACACCCACGAGCACGGCCACGAGCACTGCCACGAGCACTGCCACGCCGACCGCGTCACCCACAACGATGGTGCCGACCGCAACATCGACACCGCGCACTCCTACGGCGACAACCGCGGTGTCGACCGCGACGCCCGTCGTCACGAACACGGCCGTACGCATCGTGCTCGGCGAGACAGCGGCGCCGACGAGGACGTCATCGACGCTTGGGTTCACAAGACTTCCCAACACGGGCACTGGGCGGCGAACATCCACCGATTGGCGCGGCTGGATGCTCGTCCTGTCAGGGGCGCTGATGTCTGCCGGCGCATTGTCCCTGCGCCGAGGACGCCGGTGACGATGCAGGCCGCGATCGTGTCTGCGCAGCCCGCCAGGTCGCGGCACGATGCGGCGTCCGCGCTGAGTGAGTTAGCGTGGGCCGCGTGGCTCGCTGCCGGGCTGATCGTTGTGTTGCTGATCTCGAACCCGCTGTATATCGGATTGATCATGTGCTGCGCGCTGGTCGTCTACGTGTCGCAACGCACGCCTGAGCATCGACTCGTTGATCTCCTCCTTTTGGGAGGCATGTGCGTTGCGCTCATGACCGTCCCGCTCAATCTTCTGACGGGGACTACCGGTGCGACGGCGCTCTTGGAACTGCCCTCCGTCACGCTCCCGGGATGGCTGGCGAGCGTCACTTTCGGCGGGACCGTGACCGCGGAATCGCTCGTTTATGCGCTCACGCACGTCGCCGCCATCGGCGCTATCGTGGCACTCGTCTGCACGTTCAACGTGTCCGTCGATCATTTCAAGCTGCTCAAGCGCACACCGCCAGGGCTGGCACAACTGGGGGTGATCGTCACGATCAGCTTACTGCTGGTCCCCGAGACGCTACGGCGTGTGGTGACACTGCGGGAGTCCCGCATCGTGCGCGGCTATCCGTTTGGCCTGCGTTCGTTGCCGGGCGTGCTCCTGCCGCTGCTCGCGGAAGCGCTTGAACGCTCGGTGCAGCGGGCCGAATCGCTGGACGCCCGAGGGTTTGGGAGCCTCGCGGGACGTTCGCGACCGGCGGAGACGCTCGCCGCGCTAACCTCGCTCGCCGCCGCGGGCCTGTTCTCCTTTCTCTACTTTTACTACCCATCCTGGCATTTCGCTTCCGCTGTCGGACTGATGCTGGGCGTCTTCGGGGTCCTTGGCGTTGGTTGGCGGCAGGCGCGTCGCGCGCGCACAACCCGCCTCTTCCGCGAACGCATCTCAACCATGGATTGGATCGTCGGTGGAGGCAGCATCGGCGCGGCCGCGCTCATCGTGACATGCCGCGCGCTGGGCGCGGGCGGCGTCACCTTCCTGCCGTTTCCGTCCCTCACCATTCCATCCTTTCAGGTCGTACCGGTTACGGCTTGTCTGCTGCTGCTGTCGCCGATTCTCGTGACGCGAAGGGCTCGCCGATGACATCGATCGCGGCTGTGCGCGGCCTCAGTTTTGCGTACGCGAACGCGCCCTCTGCGGTCATCCGCGACCTTGAAATGGACGTGAACGAGGGGGAGATGCTTCTGCTGGTCGGCGCTTCAGGGTCGGGTAAGTCGACGCTCCTCCGTTGCTTGAACGGGCTCGTGCCGCACTTTCACGGCGGCACATTCCGCGGGAGCGTCACCGTTGCTGGCATCGACACGTTATCGCGGCAGCCAAGGGATCTCGCGTCGTTCGTCGGTCTCGTCTTCCAAGATCCCGAGGCGCAGACCGTCGCGGCTACGGTCGAGGACGAGATCGTGTTTGGGCTAGAGAATCTCGGCGCGGATCGTGGCCTCATCCGACGCCGCCTCGAAGAGATGCTCGACGCGCTCAACATCGTTCATCTGCGGCGGCGGAAGACAGAGACGCTCTCGGGAGGTGAACTTCAACGAGTCGCCATCGCAGGCATCCTCACGATGCATCCCCGCATGCTGCTCCTCGACGAACCCACGTCCCAACTCGACCCGCAGTCGGCGGAAGACATGCTGAGGACGGTGAATGATCTCCGCGCCGATCTCGGCATTACCGTGATCGTGGCCGAACACCGGCTCGACCGGCTCGTTCCGCATGCCGACCGCGTGCTCGCGATGTCCGAAGACGGCGACGCCGCGTGGCTCACAACTCGATCCACGATAGCGGCGCTCCCAGGGGCGCCGGCCGTTTGCGCGATCGGTGCCCGGTTGGGCTGGTCGCCCGTGCCGCTATCGATCATCGAGGCTCGACGCTTCGTCGGCCGCCGCCCCACAGGCGAGGCAGCTCGGGTGCCGGCAATCGCCGCCGCGGGCGAGCCGCTCATCGAGGTCGCCGACCTAAAGGTTCGCATTGAGGATGCCGTTATCCTCCGCGGTGTTTCGATCAAGCTGCGGCGCGGCGAGGTATGCGCGCTCATGGGCCGCAACGGCGCCGGAAAGACGACGCTCCTCCGCGCGCTGGCAGGCCTCATACGGCCATCGACGGGATCAGTTCGTAGCGAGCTTGCCGGAGGCGGCGGGCCGTACAGGCGGATTGCCTATGTTGCCCAGGATCCATCGTCCATGCTCTACAAGGACTCGGTGGCCGACGAGATACGGGACGTGCTGCGCGGCACGGGTCGCGACGGAAGCCTGGCGGAGACGCTGGATGAGTGGCGACTGCACGGCCTTGAGACACGCAATCCGCGCGATCTCAGTGTCGGCGAGCGTCAGCGCGTGGCGCTCGCGGCGATGCTCGTCGGGGCGCCCGAACTCATCCTGCTCGATGAACCGACTCGTGGCATGGATGCCGGTGCGAAGGATCTGCTCGTCGCGAATCTCCGGCGCCGGGCGGGGGGCGGCGCCGTCGTGGTGATAGCAAGCCATGACGTTGAGCTCGCTGCGCGCTGCTCCGACCGGGTCGTGCTGCTTTCCGATGGCGAGGTCATCGAGGACGGTCCCACGCGCCGGGTGCTGACGGACTCGCTCGTCTTCACGACCCAGGCGAACAAGTTGGTGGGCGGAGACGTCCTGACCGCGGAGGACGCGATCCTACATTTGACGAACGTGCCATCATGATCCGACGACTGTTTACATCGATCTCGATCGTCACGTTGGTTGCCGTGTTCGGCGCGCTCGCGAACAGCGTTGCAGCGAGGTCGGCTGTCGTCGATACAACCGCCGCGCACCGTTGTTCGGCAGGCGACGCTGCCAGTTCTGCGCTGCATCACGCGGGGCTGGTCGTCACATTTGGTGACAGGCACGCCCAGACGTTCTGTGTCGAGTTCTCCGAGGACACGATCACGGGCCTCCAGCTTCTCCAACGCTCAGGACTGCCACTTGTCAGCTCAAGTTCGGGCGGCCTGGGGGCGGCGGTGTGCAGCATCAATGGCGAAGGCAGCAGCGATCCGACGAACTGCTTCGCGTCCTGCACGGGCTCGACCTGCGCGTACTGGGCGTACTACCAGTTCGCCAATGGCGCCTGGAAGTTCTCGCAGGTTGGGGCGGCACAACGGGTCGTGCATGATGGCGACGTCGACGGCTGGGCGTGGGGGCCCGGAGGCTTGAGCAGCGGCGCCGTGCCCGAGCAACCGGGAGTGCTTTGCCCCGTCCCCTCGCCGACACCTATCCCACCCACATCAACGGTCGTCGTCGTTCCGCAGCCGACATCGCCGCCGCTGGTCCCAACCATCACGCCTGTGCCGTCACTAACGTCAGTTCTCCCAACAGCTCCGAGCGGAGCAACGACCGTACCCGAAGCCGAGCCATCGAGAACACCGAGCCCCCCGTCCACGAGCGAACTATCGAACGACGCCGTCCCAACGCGTACGGCGGAGGGCGCCGTCGCAGGGGCACAAATGACACGACCGCCAGCAACACCTGCCACGGCGCAAGCGCCCGCCGCAAGCACGGTCGCGTCGCCTACACCAAAGGCCGGCGCCATGATCGTCAGCAACGAGCAGGGAACGACGAACGAGGCTCATTCTACGTCGCGCACTGCCACGACTGGTGGCAACAGAACGTCGCTGATCGCGTTCGGCGCCGTGATGTTGGCGCTCGCGGTGGTAGCCGGCATCGTGGCGTACAGGAGGAAGGGCACTGGGTAGCGCACTCCCGCCGGCGTTGTCTCTGCCGCATGCCACGAGGGCCGCGTCGTGGCTCTCGGCGCTGATGCTCACTGCCGCGAGTGTCGTTGGTCTCGTCGCGTTCCTCTACCCCTTCGTCTTGTCAAGGGCGCCCGATGACGGCGAGAACGCCGCTCACGCAGGGGACGCGCCCCTCATCTTCGGATTGCTCGCGGGGCTTGCGGCGATCCTGTTTCTCGTCGAGCTCACCTCGCACGGCATGAATGCGAAGGTTGCGTCTGCGCTCGCAGTGCTCGCGATGGCCGCTGCGATCTTGCGCCTTCCACCACTTCCTGCCGGTGCCAGCGCCTTCTTCTTTCTGGTCATTCTCGGCGGCTACGTCTTCGGTGCGCGCTTCGGCTTCCTCCTCGGCAGTCTCGCGCTGTTCATGTCCGCGCTCGCGTCGGGCGGCTTTGGACCGTGGGTGCCGTTTCAGATGTTCGCCGCCGGTTGGGTCGGCCTGACCGCCGGATGGCTTCGGGGACTCTCTCCGATTTTCGCTCAGAGACCCCGCCTCGAACTGCTCGCGATCATGATCTTCGCAGCGGCATGGGGGTTCGTGTTTGGCGCGCTCATGAACTTGTGGTTCTGGCCGTACGTCGCTACCGGTGACGGCATTTCCTGGCGGCCGGGTCTAGGTGTTGCTGCGACCGCCCGTCACTATTGGTCGTTCTACGTGCTGACGTCAGCCGGCTGGGATGCCTGGCGCGCCATGGCCAACGTGGCACTCATCGCGATAGCCGGCCGGCCGACGCTCGCGGTGCTTACGCGATATCACAACCGATTCATCATTCGCTCTTAGGGCCTGCGATGGCCGGCGCCCCCCGGGGAAATCGCCTGCGTCGCAACACCGGTCGCGCGTACCCCAGCGCCTCCGCCGGGCCTCGGCGCCGAAGCCGAGCGATTGGCTTGTTAGCAACTGTTCGGCAGCCTGGCGATGGTCGGCGTGAGCTTGAGCCGTCCGCGGCATTGAAGCACTCGACCAACCGTCGCTGTTCCGCCAGCACTATGAATCGTGGCGGAATGTTGGTTCCGTTCCATAAGGCGCCGAATGGGGCGCCCCCACGGAGAAGTGCTGCGACGGCTCAGGCGGAGCGGTTGCGGCTCGGCGTCATGCCTGCAATCCAGAACCGAAGGGCAGCCACCAGAAATATGGCACCACCGACGTTCAGCGCGTGCGTTGGATTGAAGATGGCGTTGTGACTGTGCGTGTGGGCTCCGGCGGTCGCCACGTGCATGTAGTACTCACCGTAGAGGGCCGGAATGAGCAGCGCGACGCCCATCACGACCGTGAGCGCGGCTAGTGTTGGCAGCTTCCGCATCGGCCGCGCTGACAGCAGGTCACGGCTCGCGCATGCTGCGAGCATGAGGATGAACGCGCCCGCCAGTACGACGTAGAGACCGTGACCGTGGCCGGGGACGTAGAAGCCCGACGCGGGATCGTTGACCAGCGCATCCAGGTTGTGCAGGTCACGGATTGAAACGAAGGCGATCGCGGCCCCCGCCGGAATGATGAGACCACGAATCGCACGCGAGACGCCGGGTGCCATCGAGAACGCCATAGCGACGAGAGAGGCGACGGCGAGGCCGATGAAGTATTTGCCATGCCCTGCCACACCGTTGCGTGAGATCAGACCGGCATAGAATGTAGCCCACGCCATGTAGCAGCCAACCGTCACGGTGATCGCGCCGGCTACCGTCAGGAGGAGGGGCAGCGAACTGCCCCTCCTCCCAGCCTGTGCGCCGCGCGACGCACGCGCCACGTCCACCGAGATCGAAGGCACCGCGCCCGTTCGAATCGCCATCACCATCTCCGTTTCTCGACCGTACGTCGCGTCTATCGAATGCCGAAGAACAGAACAACATTGGACGGCACGTCGCCGGTTGCGGACATGGCCCCCATCGCCTGCACCTGCCGCAGCGCATCAATGGATTTGCCCGCTTCGAGCATGTCCCACGCCGCCCGGGTCTTGATGCCAACAACGACGACCTTCCAGGGCGTGTTTGCCGCGCCCGAGAATCCTGCTTCCTTCGGGTCTACGATGTGGCTGTGCGGCGGCAGCGGAATCACGGTGCCGAGGCCGATCTTGCTGACATCGAGCTCCTTTGGGTGCGCGACGCAGTTGCCCGCTGTCGGGCAGTGAAAATTGAGCCCCGCCGTGTCGCTGAACAGCGGAACGAGCACCCATACCGAGGGCACGGGATCACTCGTGTTCGGAGCGTTCGTCCCGGCCGTTCCTGCTTCGCAGGGCGTCTTGTCGCAGAAGAATGGCTTGGTGTAGAAGACCGTCGCCGTGCTTCCGCCGCCCCAGCCTGGCGTCGTGCCGAGTTCGGTCGCGGTTGCCGGCGTGTTCGCGGCCGCCTTCGTTGCCTGCACCGTGGGTGCCGCAGCGGCCGTTGGCCGGGCGGCACCGGCGGCAGCGGTCGATGTCTTGTCGCCGCTGCTCGTGCCACTGCTGCACGCAGCGGCGAAGATACTCACCGCCGTGATCGCGATGACACCCACCGCGAGCAATGGGCCTCGTTTGCATAGGTTGCCGATCATGTGGCTCCTCTCCCTGTTCATGCACCGCGCATCGTATGCCCGCGATCACGCGCATTTCGGCGGCATATCAACCATTCGCCCAAAAGCGCAGAGCGGATCACACTGGGCCGTGCAGAAGTTCCAGAGAGGTGACGAGCGAACGCACCACGGCCGAGGATCGTCAGCGCGTGGCGAGGTACGCGCTCACGCGGCACGCGCAACGGGGCGGCCGCGTCGGGCAATCGATGCGTTGCGGTTCGTGGCCTTGACGAGACGACCCCGGCGTGACGACGCCCTGGATCAGATCTTCGTCGTGAAGATCGGCGCGGTCGTGGGCTGGGAGCTGCCGCCGGCAGGCTCGATGGTGATGGCCAACATCCGCCCCGAACCGCCCACGAATGGGACGACGGCGACAGCGTGGCCGCTCGCATCGGCCTGCATGAGGCCGATGCTCTTCGGCGCGCCGCCGTTGATCTCCCAAAGCTGATACGTATGGACAGCCGGATCGAGCGCCGCCATCCCATCACCGACGACCAGCGCCTTCTTGTCGTCGGAGAAGTACAGTACCACCCCGCTGCCCGCTGCATGTTGCGACTGCAAGGTCGACACAATCTGGGCTCGACTGGCGAGACGTTGAAGGTCGCCGCCATTGCTCCGCCTGATCAACACGACGTTCCACGCAACGAGGCCGACAATGATGGCGGCGGCCGCAGCCGCGCCTGCCCAAGCCCATGGGTTGCGACGCGTGCTTTGAGCCCGCCCCGTGGCGATGTCGACAGGCGTCTTCCGGCCATCCGCGGCGTCGACCGCGGCGATGATGCGGGAGCGGAGACGTGCCGGCGGCGTCACGGGCTCGACCGTCGCCGCGAGACCTTGCGCAACCGTCCGAAGCTCCGCAGCGGACGCCGCATGCGAAGCGCAGCCGACGAGGTGCTCGCGTACGGCGCGCGTGTCGTCCGCGTCCAGCGCGTCGAGAGCGTATGCCCCGATCAGTCCATCCACGTCATTACAATTCACTCGAGCACCTTCGGGCGCAGGTAGTCCCGCATCTTCTCTAGGCCAATCCGCAATCTGCTCTTCACGGTGCCGGTAGGCACGCCCATCTCCTCGGCAATTTCCACGTGCGTCAGGCCCATGAAGTACGCCATCTCGATTGTCCGGCGCTGCTCCTCGGGGATGTGGGCGATGGCCTCTCGGACCGCGCTGGCCTCCATGCTTCGCTCCGCTTGCTCGGCCGGGTTCCCGTACGAAGCGACGAACTGCTCGGATTCGACCGTCAGTGCGCGCTCGGCGCGGCGCGTCCGCCTTCTCGCCGCATCGATCGCTTTGTGGTGCACGATGGTGAGCAGCCACGAGCGCACCTGCCCGCGATCCGGGTCGAAGCGCTCGGCCTGCTGCCACATCGAGACGAACGCGTCTTGCACGGCGTCCTCAGCCATCGTGGCATCGCTTGTGATCCGCAACGCCAGGCCGTACGCCGCGCTTCCGTACCGGTCATAAAGCACCGCAACGGCGTTGCGCTCGCCGGCCTGCATCGCGCGGATGACCGAGGCATCATCCAGCACCTCGTCACTAGTTCGTTCGCGCGTGCCGTCCAGATCAAGCTCCTGTGGTGTCAACGCCTGCAGGCAGCCCCGGCGGATACCAAGTGCCCAGCATTGTATCTGAGCTTGCCAGTTGAAATCGGGGCGCCGGCTCAAGCGGTGCGGGAGACCACGAAGGCGAGCGCAATGAGCGCGGCGAGCAGTCCCGCAACGAGCCACGCCACGAGTTGCGCCGGGCCGAGCGACGACGCGCCCAACGCGGCCACGACGTACACGTCGGCCCCGATAACGGCACCAATGACGAGGAGCGTGAAGTCCGCAAGGCCAAGATCTGGCCGGAACCCCGCAGTTGTCCGACCGGCGTTCAGGGCTAGTGTCTCTGCACAGAGGTTTTGATCGGTTGCAGCGGTGGACCTAGCGCGGGAAGAAGCGCTGGGTCGAGGAGCAACTCGATCCTGCGCGCCCCGCGCCGGATACGGAGAATGAGTCGGGCCCGCAGCCGCCCGAACCAGTCATATTCTCTGTGTAGAGACACTAGGGGGACTTCGGCGTGATGGCCGCCAGGATCTTCTCGATCGCGGCGTCCTGAGCCGCGAGGTGTGCCTGGATCTGCTTGGACTCCTCCAGGACGGCAGCCGCGTCGTCGTACGTAGCCTGGGCACGGGCATCGGTGGCAGCGGCCTGGATGTTCTGGCCGACGATGATGATCGGCAGGAGCACGAGCTGCAGGAACGTCTGGGCGATCCAGCCGACGAGGATGATCGAATCACCTGTCTGGAACGCCGAAGGAGCGCTGACAAGAGCGATAAGCGTGAAGAGATACGCGCACCACATCGTGCCAACGATCAGCGTGACCTTCAATCCAATCTTGGCGTTTACGCGCCCGATCAGACCCGGTCCATGGACCTGAGCAATGGCCGCCGCTACCTTGGGCGGGCCCGCCTGTTTGCGCGTCTCCATGTGCGGATGCGGGATGTAATCGAAGATCGTCGACATGGCCCAAGGATAGCAGAGCCCCGTAGAGATGGGCACCACCATATGAACGGCGCGTAGAGATCAGCTCAGGGCTCGCGTTCTGGCGTCCTCCGGCCGAGCCAGCTGCGCACTCCGCGACGCACCCTCGGACGCGCCGCGGTCGTCGATTTCGATAACAGTTGCGTACGGGTCATCTGTTCGCCGACCCAGCGATGCAGTTCTCGGTGGTAGGTGACCCGCTTGAGGTCCCGGGCTGGGAGCGCGCGCGCGCTCCAGATCCAAGAGCGCCTCTCGGTAGAGGCCCAATGCCGCCAGGCACGCTCCGCGACGCAAACGTACAGCGAATTCGGCGGGCGCCTCGGCAACAACCCGATCAAGCAGGTGCTTCGCCTCGTAAAGTCGGTGGTCCCGCATGAGATCGTCGGCGAGTCCAATCAGGAAGTCCACCGCGGCGGGGCCCTCCTGCACGTTGCGTGCAACGCGCGCCTCAAACTCGCTGATGAGTCCGCCCCGTAGCGAGGCCTGCGGACTCGGAGCGGCGTTGACCGCCGGCTCAGGCCAGAGGGTGACAAGCGGAGCGCCGCTACGGCGGCCGCAGGCACCGCAGAGCGGCGGGTGCTCGCTTTGTTCTGAGGAGCAGGCGAGACAGCGACTCATGGTGTTTCGATCATGTTGGCAGGCCTCGGCCTCGCGGTGCATGCGGGAAGGCAGCCCGCACTTGACGCTTCCATGATCGCCCGCGTCCGTTACGCTCAGGTTTCGTCGTCATGACATCAAGATGAAGTTCGGGCACACCGATCGCGGCGGCCAAACGTCAACGACCACCTTACGGCGCACGATGGCTTCTCGGCGTGCGGCGACGCCTCGCCCTCGCGTCGGCGCTAAACTACGGGCGACGCTCATCTGGCTTTGGAGGGCGAAGTTCGAGGGGGGACGCATGATGCGGATCTACGTGTTTCTGGCAGTGGGATTCGCGGCGATCGCCGGGCTGTCCTGTGGTGGCTCGTCGACCAAGTACGCGGCGACCAGTGGGTCTCCGAACACGCGGACGACGGTCGCGTCCGTGGCGACTCCGGTCGTCGGCGCCGCGACGGCCGCCACGTCGTCCAGTGACACGCCTGCCGCCGGGGGCGGCCAGATCGCAGCATTGACGTCGTCCGCGACAGGAACGTGGTCCGGCGAATACGGCAAGCTCACATTCAACGCGAATGGCACGGCAACCTTCTCGATCAAGAACTGCGGCACGTCAGCGATCCTCTCGAAGGGGCGGCCGTTTGGCGTACTGAGCGACTGCGCGCCCATGGACTACACCGGCAGGCTCGAGGTTCGCGACCACGAATACGCGATCGCCGACGACACCGGCGCCGCCACGGTGTTCCAAGCGTACGTCGACGCCGATCGCAATCTCCACGTCGGCTCTGGAACGCTCGACCAGCTCGACGCGAGCGGCAAGGGCGCCATCAACATCTACGCCGGTGGCACGCTCATCGTCGGTGACACGTGTACGTACAAAGACCCTTCGAGCGCCGGATCGAGCACGGCGACGTGCAGCTTCTCCTCCAAGGAAGGCCAACGTGTCCTGTCGTATGAGATCGCCTCGAGCACCGGCGGTGCTCCGCGGACACGCGAGCTCGTTCAGTTGCCGGACTTGGGACTCATCGTCGAGCCCGCGATCTACCTGGGGAAGTTCACACGCAACTAGGCTCAGCCTACACGAACGTAGAACACGATGACTTCATCGTGACGGGCCGCGCCTCAGATCGTGCCGAACTAGTCGAGCGGAATGAACCGCTTGAGCTTTCCGGTTTGCTGCCGGTCGAATCCGTCGACGACTTCGACGTCGACGGTCGCTCCCGCAACGCCAGCACGGTCAAGCGCGGCTGAGAGCCGCCGCATGAGTGACGCCGTGTCGGCGGGCGCACTGGTGCGGATGCCGACTGTCGCGCCGTGCGATTCTTGTTTCACCTGATATTCAAGGATCGATGGATCGTTTCCAAGCTCCGAGCGGAACGTCAGGGGATGGACGACGGTGCCGTCGCCGTAGCGAAAGACGTCATCTGTTCGCCCATGGATGTCGTCGATTCGCTGTAACGCCGAGCCGCACGTACATGCTTCTTCGATGACCACGGTCTCGTCCGTCAGCTCGTAGCGAATGAGATGCTGCGCGTAGTTAAAGAGGTCGGTGATGTAGAGCTTCGCCGCGCGCTGGCCGGGCGCCACCGGCGCTCCCTGCCCGTCGACGGGCGTGTGGTAGGTCGCGCTTCGCCGAGTGTGCTCCCAAGCACGAGTGGTGAGTCCGTAAGAGCTTTCTCGCCTCTGAGCCGCCGAAGGCGTATTGTAACGCTCAATCACTCCTTTACGTCCAAGAACACGTCGCACATTCGCCACGGCGTGCGACAAGGACGGAACCCTATGGTGACCCCCGCAACGATCATTCGGTGGTCAGCGCCGGGACTTGAGACAGTCCGGAGACAGCCCCCGCGCACGCGAGAGACTTCCGCGCGACAAGATAGGCCGAAGAGTCGATGGGGAGTCCTCTCGCGGGGACGAAGACGAAGTTGACGTGCAGATTGGATGCTTGCCTGAATCATGAGTACGCGCGCCCGTACGACGAGCACACGCCGTCCAATGCGCAGGTTCCATGCCGAGGATCTGCTCGATCGTGCGCCCGACGCCGTCATCGTCTCGGACGCGGACGGACTCATCGTCTTCGCCAACGGCCAGGCCCAGGTGCTCTTTGGCTACGCTCAAGCGGAACTCCTGCACATGCCCGTAGAGATGCTCATGCCGGAGTCCTTCCGGGAACAGCATCAGCAACACCGGACGCAGTACGCGTCCAGTCCGCACACGCGGCCCATGGGCATAGGGATGAGTCTCCTCGGACGGCGCGGAGACGGTGCGGAGTTCCCCGTCGAGGTAAGTCTCAGCTCCATGCGCTCCGATGCCGGGCTCCTCGTCATCAGCTTCATCCGCGACGTGAGCGACCGCCGGCGCATCGAGCGGGCGTTACGCGAGAGCGAAGAGCTCAGCCAATCCGTCCTCGACTCGCTCGACTCCTGCATCGTCGTCTTGGACGCGGCTGGCGCCGTGATCGCCGCAAACGATACATGGAAGCGTCTCGCAGCCGAGAACGCCGGCGAAGACCTGGCCCAAGGCCGAGTGGGTGGAAGTCGCTTTGAGGGATGTGGATGGTTCTCAAGGGCTTCGCCGGACATGGCACTACATGCGCATCGCGGCATCGCGTCCGTGCTCGACGGATCTCAGCCGCGGTTCACACTCGAATATGCTTGCGGTTCGCCATCAGAGGATCGATGGGGCCTGCTCAAGGTCACGCCTCTTTCGGGCGAGCGCCGTGGCGCCGTCGTCTACCACGCCGACATCAGCCAGCGTAAGCGGGTCGAGACGGAGTTGCAGGCTGCCGCCGAGCAGGCCCGGTTGGCCCACGCTGATGCCGTGATGATGCTCGCCGCCTCCGCCGAAGCGCATGACCATTCGACCGGTCTGCATCTTCGAAACGTCCAGGCGCTCACGGAGGCCCTTGCACGAGAGCTCGGGCACAGCGAAGAGTCCGCCGGCGAGATCGGCCTTGCGGCGATCCTTCACGACATCGGCAAGATACGCGTTCCGAAAGCGATCCTGCTCAGCCCCGATCAGCTTAGTCCGACGGAGTGGGCGGTCGTGAAACAGCACACCATCTGGGGGGCCGAGTTTCTGTCCGGGCGGCCCGCGTTCGAGCTGGCAGCCACCGTGGCCCGGCACCACCACGAACGGTGGGACGGCGAGGGATACCCCGAGGCGCTGACAGGTGATGACATCCCCGAGGAAGCGACGATCGTCGCTGTGGCTGACGCGTTCGACGCGATGACCCACGACCGCCCGTACCGGCCGGCTCTTGCCGTCGAGGAAGCGATCAGCCGTATCGTGGCGGGTTCAGGGAAGCAATTCAGCCCGAAGGTCGTGTCAGCCCTTCAGCGCATGCACCATCAGGGCCACGTGGATCGCAGACGTGGTGAGGATCACGACGAAGCCGCGTAGAGAGGTGATCACATGTCCGCACAGCGCTGCTCCCCGACGATCGCTCACAATTGGGCGTTCTTGACCCGTGCGCGTCTCGTCCCGTGGTTGGAGTTGGCGTATCTGGTAGCCGAACCAGAGCCCTGTCCGCCGTGCAAGAGCGCGTCGCGGGTGTACGGACTCGAGAGCGTGCCGCTGACGCCGATTGACGGATGCCTGAAGAAAGATGGGTGCGGCTGCTGGCTGGCCGCGCTGTGGCCTTCAGCGATGCCGGCGCCCACGACGAATCGAGAGCACATCGACGAAGCTCCAGCGATCCCGAGCCGCGGAGATCGCTGACTGGAGTCAAGACGGAGGTCCAACCATGAATTACGAGGCTGAATATCGCGCGCCGGCTCGGAGTCTCGACTCGTCTCTGCTGGAGATGCGGGAACGGCAGGAGATGCGCCTTTTTCGCGCGTCTTCCACGCTGCTGCTCACGCTGTTAGCGGTCCTGATCGTATGGGCCATGCCCTGGCTGCCCGTCGGCATGCGCTGGGGCGACTGGAGCGCTGCGACGACGGTTGGCTTCGCGCTGCTGGCCGGCCTCAACGCCGGGACGGTGGTGCTCCTCCTTCGCTGGACGCCGCTCTTCGCGGAGGAGCCGAAGTTGGAGGTCGTCCGCGCGCTACTCGGCGAGCGCCTGTCGGTGCGGAGCAAGGTGCGATTCCTGAACCGGCTGCGGTTCCAGTGCGAGCAAGGTCTTCGCGGCAGGAACAGGGTCTTCTCCGTCGCCGTGATCGAGTTGCCTCCCGTTCAACGCGGCACGCCTGACGGGGAACAGATGGCCGCGGCCACGCTCAGGGAGGTCCGTCGAGCGATTCGCAAACCCGACATTCTTGGCGACTCCGGCGCTCGCGAGATCTGGGTGCTGCTGGCGGGCGCCGGTCCTCACGGGAGCCGCAGCGCCTGCGCGCGCATCGAGGCGGCGCTGCGGCCCGAATCACCGAGGAGCGTCGGGGACCGGACCATCAAACCCATTCGCATCGGCTGGGGCGCCTTCGAAATCGACGGCAGAGATCCCCAGACGCTGCTCCGCGTGGCGCGACAGCGTGCCGTGGGGTGGAAGGCAGACGACGCCCGCGAGGCGGCCGCGTAAAGGGGAGCTGCACCGCAGTGCGTCGTTCCTTGGCGACGCCTCAGCAGCGCGCGGAGTCGCGAAGCTTCATACACATTTCTGTAAGAACTGATGCAGTATCTTCAGATGTGCGCGATACCGACTGGAATGTCGATCTCCCGTCCGGCTATGATGGGCGTAGCCATGGGGCGGAGACCGACACGTCGAGGGCAAACGTACGTGCTGAAGTCCCTGAAAGGCACCGCAGCCGAGTTTCTCGAGGCTGTGCCTGATGCGATCGTAGTGACAGACGGCGGCGGCCGCGTGGTGTTCATCAACACCACCGCGGTGAGCCTCCTTGGCTATCGGCCGGAGGAGTGCGTCGGCCGGATCGTCGAGATGTTCATCCCGGAGCGCTTCCGGCGCCAGCACGATGATTCAGTGGGCCAGTACTACGCGGACGCACAGCCGCGCACGATGGCTGCGGGCAAGGATCTCGTCGCACGCCACAAAAACGGTCGCGAGATCCCCGTCGACATCAGCCTCAGCCCCCTCCCGACGGACAACGGCGTCCTCGTCATCGCGGCCATCCGCGACGTCAGTGAGCGCCGGCGTGCGGAGGAAGCCCTGCGGGAGAGCGAGGCCAGGTTGCTCGCTGCGGTGGAGAACCTGCCGTTCAGCTTCTGCGCCTGTGATGCGGACGGGCGATGCTTCATGCAGAACGCCGCATCCAGGGAGACGTGGGGCGACCGCATCGGACAGCGCATCGAAGACACGGGCATGGATGACGACGCGGTCGCCCGTTGGGACGGCACGAGGCGCCGTGTCATGGCTGGCAAAGTCGTCCATTGGGAAGAGGCGAGCACTCGTGACGGACAGACGCGCGTCGAGTACACGATCATCGCCCCGATCCAGCGCGATGGACGTGTAACCGGCTTCCTTCGCGTGGGCATCGACGTCACGGAGCGCCACCGGGCGCTGGATCTCGAGGTGCGTCTGCGCGCCTCGGAGGAGAGCGAGCGGCTGAAGGACGCCCTGCTCGGCACGGTCTCGCACGAGCTGCGAAGTCCCATCTCTGTCATCCATGGGTACGCGACGACCGCCCTCGAGTACGCCGGCCGGCTGTCGCCGGATGAGCTCATACAGTATTTCCGGGACATCGATAGTGCCACGCTGCGGCTGGAGCGGTTGGTATCGGACCTCCTGATCATGTCGCGGCTCGACGCCGGCGCGCTGACAATGGACCTTCAGCCTATGGACATCGTGCCGGTCGTGCATGAGGCCGTGCGGACGACCGGCATCGCCGCGAGACAGCGCGAGTTCCGTACGGCGACAGAGAGCGCCAGCATAAGGGTGGAGGGCGACCCCGCCCGGCTCTTGGAAGTGCTGTCGAACTTGCTCGAAAACGCGGACAAGTTCTCGCCCGAGGGCGAACCAGTCGAGGTTTCGGTGGAAACCGCGGACGAGAACCTCGTGAAGGTAAGCGTCCGGGACCGGGGCTCCGGCATACCGCCGCGGGAGCTGGATGCGATTTTCGGCCGCTTCTATCGCGGCGCAGCCGGTGGCCGCACGCCCGTGAGTGGCGCCGGGTTGGGCCTCGCCATCTGCCGGAGTATCATTCAGGCGCACGGCGGCCGTATCTGGGCCAGTCTCCCCGCCGGCGGCGGGCTCCAAATAACCTTCTCCCTGCGTCAGGTCTAGATCGCCGATTCCCCACCGCGGGTTGTCCCTATATGCTGACATAAGTATATTATGGGTGGCCGGTATTGCCTTCCCACCTGGAACCATCGTGGCGCAGTTCCATTCCGGTCTCGGCGAGTTCGACCGCGGCGGACGTACGGCTGTCGCTCGTGCGGATCAAGTTCGGCACCCCGTCTCCCACGGAGTCCCGACCGTGGATGTGTTGATCGATACATCGATCCTCGTTGTAGAAGATGATCTTGCCGTACAGGAGTTCGTCGCGGGAGTGCTGCGCCTCGAAGGGGCGATCGTCGTTGCGGCGTCCACGGGGGCGGATGCGCTCTCTCTGGTCAACAGCGCCGCGTCGCCGTACCACCTCGTCGTCCTGGATCTGTGCCTGCCCGACATCACGGGCTGGGACGTGCTTGATGGCATCCGGCTCACCTACCCGTCGCCGGCCGAATGCCCGGTCGTCATTCTCACGGCCGACGTGGATGACGAGAGTAGGCGCCGCGCCGCCGGTCTGAGCGTGGGATTCCTCACCAAGCCCATCGGGGCCAGAGAGCTGGTTGCCGGCCTCACGCCGTTCCTTCGCCAGGGTTCGTGACGGAATCAGCGGTGCGATAGGCAGCCAGTGCTTCTCGCGGCGCGCGCGCCGGATGTCCACGTCCGAGCACGTGAGGCCATCTCGATGGGCCGCGGGTGGCGCTCGGGGGCGGAGACTTGGCGTCACAGTCCCGGCACGGCCGCAGCCGTTCCTGTCACGTGAGCATCGCGCAAGCCTCACAACGTGTCTCAAATTAGTCTCCGCCCGCGAAAACGCGTGACACGCGAATGAGGCGGGCCTATGATACTCGGAGAAATACGATTCGTCGCGTAGGACTAAAAGCAAGGACTGCTTCATGCTGACGATGACGAGAGGATCGGCGCCGAGGGTGCTGATCGCGGATGATGATCCAGGGATCCTACAGGTCGTCTCAACGATCTTGCATCTCAATGGCTTCTTTGCATTCACCTGCGGCGACGGCGACAGCGCTCTGCGCCTGTTCGAGGAAGTACAGCCGCGCCTGGTCATCCTTGATGTGCGCATGCCCGGCACGGACGGTCTGGCCGTCTGCCGGCGGATCCGTGCGGCATCGGACGTCCCCATCGTGATGCTCACGGTGATCGATGACCAGAAGGACGCCGCGGCGGCTCTGGAAGCGGGCGCCGATGACTACGTCCGCAAGCCCTTCGGCGCGGACGAGCTGCTTGCACGGTTGAACGCCGTGCTGCGCCGATCGCGGGTTGCCGTGCTGCCATCCGAAGTCATTGAGGCCGGCCCTCTCGTCGTCGATGGCGCAAGGCACATGGCGCTTCTCGACGGCCTTGAGGTTGTGTTGACGGCAACGGAGTTCGTCCTGCTCGCCCATCTGATCCGGAACCGTGACCGGGTCCTCACGCATGAGCAGATTCTCGAGGCCGTGTGGGGTCCCGAGTACATCGATTCCCGGCACATGCTCCGGGTTACGATGAGCAGGCTCCGCCAGAAAGTCGACGGCTCGGGCCGCCGTCTCATCGAGACGCTTCCGCGCGTGGGCTACCGGCTCCTGGTCGCAAACACGAAGAAGGCGGCGTAAGCGCCGAGCGCAGCGTTCAGCGCCGCCCGGTCCACGCGGCACCCTTCCTGACTACCCCCTCGTATCACTCCAACCAGAACGAGCTTGAGATTGCCTTGAGAGATGTCTCTCGCTCGGCGTGACTTCGCCGTAACGCGCCGTGTCGATCGTCGTGCAGAGAACCGCGGGTGGTTCGAAAGGAGGCGACCATGAGGCCGACGGCGGTCATGCCCGGCGACCCGGAGACCCAGCGCAACGAAGACCGGCTCGGTGCGTGCCCGCGGGCCGGCGCTCTCGCTAGCCCCGGCATCTACGACCGTCTCGACCACGAGGACCTGCTCGGGCGCATGGTCAAGCTGCCGGAGCAGCTTGAAGCGGCCTGGGCGGCCGCCGCCGCCGTGGCGTTACCCCCGTCCTTCGCTCGTCCCGAACGAGTCGTGGTTCTGGACACAGGCGGCTCCGGGATCAGTGGCAGTCTCCTCCGGACGCTTGCGGTCGATCTCGGCGCGCGCACACCGGTGTTCGTCGTGCGCGGCCATATGCTGCCCGCGTTCGCCGATCGCCGCTCGCTGGTGCTCGCCTGCTCGGCGAGGGGAGACCCGGACGAGACCATATCCGCCCTGCGCGACGCGATCGCCGCAGGCATACCCTGCGGCGTCATCTCAACGAGCGCGCGATGCGCGCAACTCGCCCGCGAGCATCGCATCCCGGCGTTTACCTGCGACGGGGAACGCGACCCCCGGGCCGCGTTCGGCTGGAGCTTTGGGACGCTGCTCGCACTGTGTGCGCGCTGCGGCGTACTGTCGCGCACGGCGCGCGACCTCCCGCGCGCTCTCGATGCCATGCGCATCATGCGGGCGCGCATCAAGCCGGATGTCCCCGAGGCCAGGAATCCAGCGAAGCAACTCGCGCGGCGCCTGGCCGGGAGGCTGCCTGTCGTTGTCAGCGCCCAGGCGCTGGCGCCGGTCGCGCATCGCTGGCGCACGCAGATCAACGAGAACGCCAGGAACTGGGCGATCTCCGACGAGTTGCCCGAGATGAACCACAACACGCACGCCGGGTTCAAGCTTCCCCACCATATGCTGCCGCTGTTGCACGCGGTGTTCCTGCGCCATGCGTCGATGGACGAGCGCACCAGGCTCCGCGTCGACGCAACCGCGGCGGAGATGCGCGGCAGCGGCGTGACCGCGGAGGTCCTGGATATCTCGGGGCCGAGCGTCCTCGCCCAACAGCTCTCCGCCGTCCAGTTCGGCGATTTCGTCAGCTATTACCTGGCAGTGCTGAACGGGGTGCGATCCTCGCCCGTCGAGGCCATCGCGCGGCCCGGCGCCCCGCCCTCGAGCTTCCCGTTTGAAGAACAGAGATCACTCCGAGAGGTTCCGCGCCAGCACGGAGACCGCCGGGTGAGAGCGCCCGCCGAGATCTCTCCGTTCGGGACGGGCAGGACGAAAGGACTTGAGCCATGCGAACCCGCGTCAGGTCGGCGTTGCCTGTAGCCACGGCGGCCGCGGCTGTGATTCTCCTCGCTGGCTGGCTCGGCGGTGCCGCCCGAGCGCAGAGCGCGCCGGTTCGGAGTTCGGCGCGTGCCACCGGCGCCAATCCTCCGGTGGCACGTGCCGGCCCGCTGTTCCGGGCTCCGGCCGGGCTGCCGGATTCTTCTATGGGCGGGAAGGCCGGCGCGGAAGCGGAGCCCGGTCGTCTGCCGTCAACGAGCACAGGCACTGGCACGAGGTCGTCGGTCGACCTGCCGGAGCTGATCGTGCTCGCCGCCACAGGTCTCGTCGTCGCTGGTGCCAGCATCTCGATGCGGCGCCTTGGGCGGCGCGGCTCCTCCAGGGCTGTCACGCATTGCTACCCGTGACGGTCACGCCCGGGGGGAGGACCGATCCCTCGCTCTGTCCTCCCCCCTCCCGCCATCGCAGGCGGCGCCGCCGCGCACGAAAGGAATGACCCAGTGCAAGAGATAGCCAAGAAGCCCCAACACCCGAGGACGGACAAGGTGAAAGCCGTCGGCCATCGTCCGCCCATGCTTCAGCCACGGCGGCGGTACGAGCTGATCGTACGTCCGAGCTTCATACGCCTGGCGCGAAGCAAGGCGAATTAGCCTCGAGCAGGGACGGGATGGCCGGCCGGCCTTGAGACGGAACTGAAACGAGGATGAGAGCCGTTCGTAGCGTTTCGCCTTGTAACCCTTATGGAGCCCTCGGCTAGTCTGCGTCACCGACCAATGCGTTGACGTGAGTCACGCACCGCCAGCACGTGCGGTTACGTGCAGAATCGAAGGACTCGATGACAGAAGCGCAAGAACTTTCCGCCGACGTCCAGCACGCATCCGACGCGAAAAGATACTTCGGGATGTTGGGGCGATGGTGGTGGCTGCTGTTGGCCGGATCGGCTCTGGCCGGTGCCGCGGCATTCTTCATAACAGGCACAATTCAGCCGACCTATCAGGCGTCGGCGACACTGCTCATCAACCAGGTTGAGACGCCCGGATCGATCGTCTACAGCGACGTGCTCACAAGCGAGCGCCTTACGCAGACATATCGAGAGCTCATCACGAAGCGCCCGATCCTGGAATCCGTCGTCAACAAGGCAAATGAGCCCGGGCTCACGGTCGGCGAACTGAGCTCGAAGCTGGACACGAAGGCCGTGAAGGACACGCAGCTCGTGACGGTGTCCGTACGTGATCAGTCTCCGGAACGTGCCGCGCGCCTGGCGAACAACGTCGCCCAGACCTTCGTCGAGACGGAAACCAGCGACGCCATCACGCGTCCGGGTACGACACGCATTGTCGAGCCGGCGGGTGTGCCATCGTCGCCGATCTCGCCGAACCTGCGGCTCAACGTGGCGATGGCGGTGCTGCTGGGTCTGGTGCTCGCCGGCAGCCTAGCGCTCCTGATCGAGTACATGGACGACACGGTGAAGTCGTCCGAAGATGTGCGATTTGCGTCGGGCATGCCGACGCTCGTCGAGGTCGGCCGGTTGCCGCACGATAAGGACCGGATCCCCCTGAGCAGCCGGGGCTTGCCCATGGCCGAGGCGGAGACCTATGCCATCTTGCGTACGAACGTGCAGTTCAGCTCGATCGCGCGCCCCGCGCGGGTGATCCTGATCGCCAGCGCCAACAGCGGTGACGGCAAGTCGACCACGGCCGCGAACTACGCGCTGGCGTGCGCCGAGGCGGGCAGGACGGTCGCGCTTGTGGACGCGGACCTGCGGCGGCCCTCACTCCATCGTGCGTTCGGCCTCGACAACAGCTCCGGCCTAACGAATCTCCTGTTGAAGGATGCTCCGCTTGATGTCAGCGCACTCGTGCCGACGAGTCATCCGAACCTGTTCGTTATCCCGAGCGGTCCGCTGCCGCCGAACCCGACGGAATTGCTGGAATGGGCCGGCTTCGATGCCGTCATCGAACAGCTCAAGTCAAAGGTGGACCTGGTCGTGCTTGACAGCGCGCCACTGCTCGCCGTCGCCGACGCGCGCATCCTCGCTGCCAAGGCCGACGCCACGATCCTCGTGGCCGACCAGGGCCGGACGCGCGCAGGGGCACTACGTGCAGCCTACTACGCCGCGACGCGTGCGAACGCCAACGTCCTTGGTGTCGTGCTGAACAAGGTACGGCGGGGCCGCGGGTCGTACGGCTCGTACTACTACGAGCGCTCCTACACGGCGCACGATGGCCGGTCAAAGGAGCACGGGCGCGTGCCTCGCCCAATTACGGCATTGGCCGCCAGTACGATCGCACGATCGAACGGGCAAGGCACGGGCGGTCATAGAGGGGTTATCGACGTCGTTCTGCACAGGGATGCGAAACGCAAATGACGTCCCGTGAGGATCGGCCGGTGCGTTGAGCGGCGGCCGGAGTAACGCGAAGCGGGTCCGAGGCTCGCTTCAGCACAGGAAGACGGGAAGGTGTTGCATGCGTAGGATGACATCACTTGGCGCGGTCGTGGCGGTTCTGCTGCTGACGGTCGCATGGCGCAGCGGGATAGCGCAAGCGCAGTACCCGACGCCTTCGGGAAATCTCACCGTCGCCGCATCGCAGACGACGGCCACAGCCGGCCAGAGCGTGACGATCACGGCCACACTCCGAGACGTCAACGGCAATCGGCTGGCCAACCACTCCTGCATCTTGTATCTCGCGAACCAGCCGGGCACGGATGCGAGCGTGACGCCTGCGAACGCAAACACGGATGCGGCGGGTGTCGTGACGGCCGCCGTCTATGTGGGAAGGACGCCCGGGACCGTCGTGGTGCGCGTGACCTGCGGTGCAGTCACAGGGAGCGTTGACGTGGTCGCCGGTGTGGCCGTGGGCCCGGCGACTCCGCCCGCGGCGGCGATCGAGCTGCCCGGCACCGGCAGCGGCCCCGGCCAGCAATCCGGTGGGACCGACGTGACCGTTGTCCTGGGTATGGCTGTTGTGTTGCTTGCGCTCGGCATACAGGCAGTGCGGGCGCGCCGGCCGCGTGGATGACAGACAGGAGGCCCGTCGCGTGCCCCCAGGCACGCGGCAAGCGGGGCCCATCGAAGGAGACGCGCACCGGTTGCCGGGACACGTTTCGGCTCTGCCTACCCGGTTCCGGGTGCGAGCCAGGGGATGGATGCGGGCGTTGATGCTGCTCGCGCTGGTCGTGCTCTGCATGAGCGCAATTGAGGGCTGCCGGGCGGCGATCGTCGTTGGCCAGATCAGCCGGGGACAAGCGTCCCTCAAGCGAGGACAGAACGTGCTTGAAATGAATCGGCTCGATGCAACGCAGAGGGACCTGCAACTGGCCCGGAGTGCGTTCCGGTCCGCGCAAGGCGATTTCGCGGCAGCCCGGACAACGCTGCGACATGATCCACTAATGTGGGCGGCACGGTGGACGCCCGTCGTAGAACACCAGGCGGATGCCGCCGTTGACCTCGCCGGCATCGGTGAGGAAGCGGGCGCGATCGGCATCGCCGGAGTCGATGCCGCAGACACGTTTGCCGCAGTCCGCGCGGACGGAGACGGCACGCTGCCGGAGAAGAGCGCGGCCATCCTGGAGCGGGTCCGCCCGTCCTTCGAGACGATTACGCAACGCCTCTCCGTCGCGGACGCGCTGCGCAACGACGTGGGCGGTGACGCGCTGTTGCCGCCGCTGGCCCGGGCCGTCGAGACCTTCGACGAACGTCGCCGGAGGGTTGGGGAGGTCGTCCAGACGTATGACGACGCCCGGACGTTCGTGCCCGAGTTCCTGGGGTTCTCCCGGCCCAAGACCTATCTCCTGCTCGCCCAGAACAACGCCGAGCTGCTTCCGACAGGCGGGCTCGTCAGCGTTGTCGGCGTTATGCACCTCGACCATGGCCGCGTGTCGGAGCTGGAGTTCCTCGATGCCGTGCAGTTCGGTGCGGACTGGGTGCGCAGGACGGGGGCCTATGAAGCGCCTCCCGCGCCTCTTGACCGCTACCTGCTGAAAGGCACGAGCTGGAACCTCTCGGTGTCGAATTGGTCGCCCGACTTTCCGACCGCGGCGCGCGAGGCGCAGCGCTTTTACCGGCTGGGCGGCGGCGGCGACGTCGATGGCGTCATCGCGATCAACGTCAAGACGCTCGAACGTCTCCTCGCGGTCACGGGACCCGTGACGGTGGCGGAGTACGGCGTGGTTGCCACTTCCCAGAACGTCTTCGAGCTTACCGAGGAGTACACGCGCGACCCCTCGGAGCCGCAAACAGACCGCAAGGCATTCGTCGCGCTCCTCGCGCACGAAGTTCTGGATCGCGCGCTCCGGCCAGAGCCGGGAACGTGGTCTCGGCTGGTAGACCTGTTCCAGGAGCTGGCCGGCCGGAAAGATCTGCTGATCTATTCGCGCGATCCGGAGCAGCAACAGCTCATCCGCAAGCTTGGCTGGGGCGGCGAAGTCCGGTACGGCGGCGGCGATTTCATCATGCTCGTCGACGCTAGCGTGAACGGCACGAAGCTCAACGCGGTGCTCGAAGAGTCGATGGACATCGACGTGCGGCTTGATGATGCCGGCGCGGCGCGGACGACGGTCACGGTGGACTACTTCAATAATCTGCGGCCTTGGGAGTCCGGTAAGGACCCGGCGCTCGCCGCGAAACTGATGCTCGGGGGCCTGTACGGCGGATACGTCCGGCTCTACGTGCCACCGAAAAGCGCGATCGTCGACGTGCGCGCGCAGGGCCGCGACGTCGGTCTCGAGGAGTTTCGCCGGGAGTTAGGACTGACGGTCTTCGGGCGCTTCTTCGCCCTTGCACGCGACGAGCGCGAGCGGCTGGCGTTCCGCTACGTGACGCCGCCCGTGCTCGCTGCCGAGGGAGACGGCTACGTCTACCGGCTGACACTGCGTAAGCAGCCTGGCGGGCGACCGGCCCCGGTCACGCTGAGCCTGACGCCGCCGCCGGGCATGCGCGCGACAACCGTGCGGATCAACGAGGGTCGTGCCGAGGCGGCGCCTGCGCGCCTGCGATTCGACCTTTCGACGGATTACGTCATCGAGTATCGCCTTGAGAGGATGAGTGCACCGTGAAGTCAGTCGCATCATCGGGCCACGATCGTGAAGACGCCACTTCGGGAGCGTCAGGTGTCCGTCCGGGCGGATCCGCCCGCGGTGCGGGGAACGCCACGGCAAACGGACGCGGGCTACGGCTCGTTAGCCCGAATGGATCGCCGCAGCGTGACGGCGAGCACAGCGGCTCCGGGATGGCGGGGAACGGGCACACCGCTGCCCGCGGCCGGGAGCGCCTGTCGACGAATGGACACAACCCGGCGCGCAAAGCGCTAATCCTGGCCGCCGGACATGGGACGCGACTGCGCCCGCTGACGGACCGCGTGCCCAAGGCGATGGTGTCGATCGGCGGACGGCCGCTGCTGGAGCACACGATCGAGCTGTTAGCCGCGAGCGGCGTCCGCGAGATCGCCATCAACCTGCACGCCCACGCGGGCGTCATCGCCGACCACTTGGGCGATGGATCGCGCTTCGGCGTGAAGATCACCTACTCGTTCGAACCGCGGCTGCTTGGCACGGCCGGCGCCCTGAAGGCGCTGGAACACTTCTTCAGCGATGGCCCGTTCTTCGTGATCTACGGCGACGTGTTCACCCGCGTGAATCTGAACCGGCTGCTGCACCATCACCGCAGCCAAGGGGCGCTGGCCACGATCGCCCTTCGGCGCCCCGACGACGTCAGCCAGTGCGGCATCGTGGAGGAGGATGGCGATGGCTGGATTACGAGCTTCGTCGAAAAGCCGCAGCGTGCGGTGGATCCGGTGGACGCGTGGGCGAATGGCGGCGTGTACGTCATGGAGCCGGAAGTGATGCGACACATCAAGCCCGGCGTCGAGCAAGATTTCGGCCGCGATGTGTTTTCAGCGCTGGTGCGCACCGACCGCACCGTCACAGGCTTCCGGTCAGACGACGCCTGCTGGGACATCGGCTCGGTGGGCCGGCTGCAGCAGGTGGACCTGTTGCTCCGATCGTCTCGATTCCCGAACCCTCGCCGGCAGGCAATCGGCCGGGCCGTCGACGACTATCTGGCAGCGGTGACCGGCGCCGTCGACGCGCTCGACCGGGACGGTATCGCACGCGCGGCGGAGCTGCTCCTGGACGCGCGCGCGCGTGGCAACCGCGTCTACCTTGTCGGGAACGGCGGCAGCGCATCGACGGCCAGTCACATGGCGTCTGATCTCGCACGCGCGGCGGCCGAGACCGACGGACCTCCGTTGAGTTGCCGCTGTCTCAGCGATAACATCTCCGTGCTCTCCGCATGGGCGAACGACGTGGGCTATGACTCGGTCTTCGAGCTGCAGCTCGCGCAGGTCATTGAGCCCGGCGACGTGTTGATCGCGTTCTCAGCGAGCGGTAAATCGCCCAACATCCTCGCCGCCACGGAACTCGCCCGCGCGCGCGGAGCCTATGTGCTCGCGTTTTCAGGCTTTGGCGGAGGGCCGCTTGCCGAAAGCGCCGACGTCGCGGTGGTCGTCGCGAGCAACGACTACGGGCCTGTCGAAGATCTCCATCTGCTTCTGAACCATCTGCTGGTGACGGTCATGCGGCGCCTCAACGCGCTGAACCAGGAAGTGGAGCAGGATCACGAAGAAGAGAGTGTACCCGAGCTCGCAGCCGCGGCCGGGATGTAGCGGAGGCCTGATGCTGATCGCCCGTGCACCGGTGCGTGTGAGTTTCTTCGGCGGCGGAACGGACCTGCCTGCGTACTACGAACGCTTCGGCGGCGCGGTGCTCAGCACGGCGATCGATAAGTACTTCTACGTCGTCCTTAGGAACAGCGAAGGCAGTGTGCAAGTGTCGTCATCGGACTACCGCACGTTCTTCCAGCACACCGGTTCATCACGCCATGCACCGGACGACCAGTTGCGCCTGCCGCGGGCGGTGCTGGATCAGTTCGCGATCTATGAGGGGTTGTCGATCTTCCTCTCGTCCGAGGTGCCACCAGGGACGGGCCTCGGGTCGTCCAGTTCGGTGACCGTCGCACTCGTGAAGGCGCTCGCGACGTATTGCGGGCAGCACCTGCCGCCTTCGCGCGTCGCCGAACTGGCGTGCGAAATCGAGATCAACCGGCTGGCGCAGCCGATCGGCAAGCAGGACCAGTACGCCGCCGCCTTCGGCGGGATGAACTTCATCGAGTTCCGGACGGACTCGTCGGTGGTGGTGACGCCGCTGGCCCTTCCGCCGGAG
>Ga0080064_1001683_pt1 | contig 42855 bp, 41 predicted proteins | sample Subgrocontami54m_FD_69260 | JGI IMG/M metagenome (GOLD analysis project Ga0080064, IMG submission 69260) | Subsurface groundwater microbial communities from S. Glens Falls, New York, USA - GMW46 contaminated, 5.4 m (SPADES assembly) (version 2) ...
CCAAAGGCTCCCCGGCCTTAGCACTGCCACCGCTAAGACCAAGGTTGTGACTATTTTCTTCATGCTGTCCTATGGCCCTGGAAGTAGACCTCTCCACATGCCAGAGAACGGCCCAATGAGATCCCTCTCATGCGACTACCGCTAGGAGAAGCTGATCTTGACCGTGACCAGAATCTGCTGACCTGCGGTGACACTGACCGGCGTGACACTGGCTACCGTGAAAGTATTACTGTTGGGGGCGCCAGCACAGGAGAGGGACGAAGGCGCAGACCCAGACCCACAAAGCGCGTTGTGCGACAGAACAAAGCCGATAGAACCGCTCTGCTGCGCCGTAGCGCTACCGGTCAGGACCGCCTTGTTCGTATCGGGTCCTGACGTGGGCGCGCTTACGGACAGTGTCTTGAACAATCCGGCTCCGGAAAGTCCGCTGCTGCTCTCGGTCAACCAGCAGCCGAAAGCGGTTCCGGGGCTGGCTAGCGGTGAGGTAACCGTGAAATTAGGGCACGGATCGCTGCCCGTCGAAGCCAGAAGCTGCACGTACCACACACCAACGGAAGATTGGCGAGTGAGGACTCGTTGGATTAAGTTATCTCCACTGTTTACACCACCGGTTTGGAGGGCATTTTCGAGCTCTGTATGGCTCACCAGGCTGCCATCGGGCTCGCGCACTTCGATGGTCCAGTGGCCGTGGACTTTGATTCCCTCCTGCGGCCCGCCGGACGGAGCCTGGGCCACCTGAGCAGCGAGGTTGGGAGCTGATGCCCCAAGGTCGGCTTGCATGACCGAGCTACAGCCTGTGACTAAGGCGCTGAGCAGCAATACCACCAATATTGTGTAAGAATTCCTGTTTTGCATATCTACCTCCTTCGATTTCCGATTTTAGATTTTAGATTCAATTGAATTACCAATCAGCATTTAGCTTTTACCTGACCGCCGACTCTTCCCTGCTGATAGCTTCTTCGCTGACAGCTACCGGCCAAAAACAAAAAAGCCCGACGGGAAATAGACCCAGTCAGGCTCTAAAAAATCTGGTGCGGCTGGAAAAGGTCCCGGTGCAGTTTAAGCTAACTGCTGGGGAGGGACTATTTCACAAAATCGAGTTTTCTGTCAAGACAAAATTGACAGGCGAAGTGAAAAGTTATAGGTTTCCTTCTAGTGGAGCTTACAGAGAAGCAACGGAAGCGAGCGGCCGACGTTCTAACGGATACAGGTAAGATTATTTTCACTGCCTCAGTCGTAGCTCCTTTCTTCCAGAATGCTCCGGTTAGCTCCTCATTCATCGGTCGATGCTGAGGGTCAAATCTTGGTATATGCACTTCCCCTCTTCAATCTTCTCATTGTTTCTGCTGTCCGGATGTCTGCTTCACAAAAAAAGCCCGGCTGGGGAATCCAGTTCCGGGCTAATGTAAAACGCATCGAAGTTGTGACCGGATTAGACCAGCCTATGTAACTAAGCGAAAAATTTAACCAAATCTATTCGACGTAGGGCTATTTGTCAAAGGGAAAAAGATCGAGATAAGAGGCTATGAGGAGAGTTAAAGCGCCTAAATCGTCAGGATTTCCAGTGAAGATGTTGTGTGTGTTGACAGACAATACTCGATGGGTTAAAAATTGTGTTGCTGGAGGTGTGAGATGAAAGCAAAGGCTGTTTCCAAGACGGTCCGTCGAAGCGTGGCACTATCGCGCCATCTCGTCGAGGAGGTCAGCGCCATCGCGCCACCTGAACTGCGCCACAATATGAACCGACTTGTCACTGTGGCTCTGCAAGAATTCGCAGCTAGAAGAAAGGAGAGTGAATTTGAGGAGGCGATGGCGAAGATGGCATCTGACCCGGCGATCCAAACGGAATGCGCCGCCATAGCGAGGGAATTCGCCCCCGCTGAGGCCGACGGGCTGAAAAATGATTAGCCGCGGCCAGGTTTACTTCGTTAACCTCAGTCCGACGCTCGGTAGGGAACAGGCTGGCCGCCGCCCCGTCCTGGTGGTCTCGGCAGATGCCATAAATCGCCAGCCCCTGGTCGTCACGGCGGTGGTTGGCACCGACGCGAAGAACGTACCCCGCGATTATCCAACAAACGTCCGAGTAAGCTCCAAGGAAACAGGCCTTCCAATTGATACCGTGTTCCTATGCTTCCAGATTCGCTCGCTAGATCCTGCCCGATTCGTCGACCCGAAGACTCACCGGCCAAATCCCGTAGGGACTCTTCCAGCCGCTCGCATGTCAGAAATAGACAGAGCACTGAAACTTGTGCTCAGCCTGAGGTAAGCAAGAATACCCGTCTAGGGATAACTGAGTCCGGCCTGATGTAGTACGTATCGAAGATGCGACCGGGCTGGTGCCCGTCAAAGCTGCATTATTTACTACGGGCAGGGTTAGCTTTCCAGGGGAATTATCGCCGATCGGGCAAATAAGGGAATTGGGTTCGAATACGGGGAGGAAGAGGTTTCTTTGAAAGACGAACTATGCGGTATCGAACTGCAAGCTCTTTAACTTCTCCGGCGGGACCCGTTTGCTTAACCCCAGGATTTCGATTCCGACGACGTTGTTGTTGGAGTCGTAATCAAGGATAACTCCTGGCTTGATCTCCTCAGACTCTACGACAGCCGACTCATCGAGCCTGAAATACAGAGCGTCGCTTTTGTGATCTATTTTTAGTCTCATTTCGACCTCCCTAATCTACGGTCAAAGAACAGAGTCACAATCTTTTGCGGTTGAACAGCAGGGTCAACAACGACTCGCAAGTATCTCCCGTCATGCTCCGCAAAGGATCTAATGTAATGAATCGTGCCGTCTTCCTTCGCTTCCCTCTTTTCAGGTTCGTCGATAGCCATCTTTACCCAGGCCTCAGGGATATCCCTTTCTCTTAACATATCATACGCATGCCCAGAAAACTCATACTCAGCCACAAAACAAACTCTACCCCTTAAGAGATGTCCACGTCAAATAGCGGAGCGCCAAACTCTCAAGATTTCTAGCCAGATGTAGCGGGAAAAGGCAGGTCTAAGTGACGACGGAGCAAAAAGTCTAGAGAATTTTCACAGCCGCTCGACGATCGTCTTTTCGTATTCCGGGAAATAGTGGCCGATCAATGGAAGCTCGAAGCGGGATAGAATCGCGGTGTTACTCTCCCGCTCCAGTAAAAACTCGAACGATTTTTCAATCAACCGCTCCAGCGGGACCGCGCCGCCGGTCAGTTTCTGATAGTACTCCGGTTTGAGTATCACGGTATGGCTGGTCGTTTTCTCTCCCGTGACCGTCACTTCGAAGGTTTCGAAATTTCTCCGTACGATCTGGATCTCCGCCACAAGCAGAGTATTTCACACTCCCGGCTCTTCCGCCAAGCGAAACTGAAGCGCCGCCTATCCGTCTTTTCCCAGAGTAACCAAAAAAACGCCCGCCACGACCGCGAGCGCGGCAAAGATCTTGCGGGGAGTGATGCGCTCGATTTTGCCGACGATCAAAGGGGCCAGAAAAAGAACGAAAACCGAATAGCTGTTCACGATGGGAGAAACGATGGAGACCCGCTCGATATTTAGGGCCTGGTATTGGAAAAGAAAAGAGCCGCCGCTGAACAGACCTGAAGCCGCAAACCAGAACGAGACACGGAGCGGCGGCATCGAAAAGCGGTTTCCCTGGAAGTACCGGAACATCACGGTGATCGCCGCCGCCGACACGGGGTCCCCCACGGCTCCCAATCCCCACCGGGCCACGATATCTTTGGCGCCGAAGAGAAGGGCGGCAAGAATAGGATAGCAGAGCTCCACCCGGCTCCAGGATCTTTTTTCCCCTCCCCACGAAAGCGTTGCCAGGCCGCCGACGATGAGGCCGATGCCTGAGAGGACAAGAGGTCCGGGCCGTTCGCGGAGGAAGACAATCGCGAGGGTGGCGGAAAACATCGGGGTCGAATTCACTACGGTAGAGGTAATGGAGCTGCCGAGCTCCTTCAATCCCCGAAAGACGAGCAGGCGGGTCATCCCGGGGACGAAGACGCCGATCAGCACAAAGGGTAAGTGAGTGGAGATAAAAATCGGCGAAGCGGGATGGAAAACAAAATGGATCAGCCAAAGAAGGAGGCAATTGGAGAGGAGGGTGATCAAGACTGCCCATGGGGTAGCTTGAAGAGAGAGTCCCTTCTGGGTGAAAACGCTGGAGGCGGCAAAGCAAAAGCCGGCCAGGACGCTGAAAAGGATTGCCAGCACAGGATGGTCTCAGTTTCCTTCCCGGCCGATTTCGACTAGAGTAAGAAAGTCAGCCGCAAGAATTTTCGATCCTAGCCCATGGCCTCTTCCGAGTCCACTCACATCCAGCCTGTTATGAGCTTATCTACGGATTACCGGGATTATCGCCGGAAACTGCTCGGCTGGTACGGGCGGAATCGCCGCGATCTCCCCTGGCGCCGGACGAAAGATCCTTATGCCGTCTGGATCTCCGAGACCATGCTTCAGCAAACGCTGGTGAAGACCGTCCTTCCCTACTACCGGCGCTTTCTCAAGGCGTTCCCCACGCTCTCTCATCTGGACCGGGCGTCCATGGAACGGGTCCTGACGCTTTGGTCCGGCCTTGGCTATTACCGCCGGGCGGCCGACTTGAAACGGGCGGCGCGAAAGTTGATGCTGGAGCACGGCGGGAAGATCCCGGCGGATTTTGAGGCGCTTCACGCCCTCCCCGGAGTCGGTCTCTATACCGCGGGGGCGCTCATGAGCATCGCCTTCAACCGTCCCTATCCGGCCCTCGATGGCAATGCTCGACGAGTGCTCCAACGCCTCTTCGGCGTCCAGGACGAAAAGGCCGTGCGCGGGATCGCGGAGGAGCTGGTCATCACTTCGCGGCCGCGAGAGTGGAATCAGGCGCTTATGGAATTGGGGGCGCGGGTCTGCCTTCCGCGAAAGCCGAGCTGTCCCCGATGCCCTTTGGCGAAGCTCTGTGTCCTGTGGCAGTCCGGCCGTCCCGGCCTCCCGAAGCCGGAGCGCGCAAGGCCCAAAACGAAACGGGTGGAATGGACTCTTGCGCTCATCCGAAAAAACGGCAAGGTCCTCCTCCGCCGCCGGCCCGAAGGACTTCTTTTGAGCGGATTGTGGGAGATTCCAGGCGGAGAGAGAAAAAAAGGAGAATCTTTGAAAGCCGCCTTGAGCCGCCATCTTGGACCTCTGCGAAGCCGGGTAAAAGCGGAAGCGCTCCTGGGCGAAATCCGCCACGCGATTACCTATCGGAGGATCCGGGCTTATCTCTACCGGTGCGCCACCCCGAGAGCCGTCCATCTGCCGGATAACGACTGGTCCTGGGTCGCCCCTCGTTCGCTCAGCCGGCGTCCGGTCTCCGCCTTGAGCCTGAAGGCGATCAAGCTCCTCTATCATCAAGGATGAAGCGCCTTCTGCTGAAAAGTTTGGCTGTATCCCTCCTGGTGGGTTGGGGCGCCTACGAATATCTCCAATGGCCCGATCTCTCGCCGTTGAAAAAAACGAATCCCAAGACCACGGCCATGATGGAGCTGCGCGACGAGGAGCGCCGGCAAAAGGGCTTGAGGCCCGCGCGCCAACAAATCTGGGTCTCTTACGGCGCGATCTCGGAGCACTTGAAAAAAGCGATCGTCGTGAGCGAGGACGCCTCTTTTTACAGCCATAGAGGAGTGGACCTCTATGAGTTGAAAGAGGCCTTGAAGAGAGATTGGCAGGAAAGAAAGTTCGCCCGCGGCGCCAGCACCCTCACGATGCAACTGGCGAAGAATCTCTATCTGAGCCCGTCGAAGAGCCCGCTCCGAAAATTGCGCGAGGTTATCATTGCCTGGCAATTGGAGCGGGCGCTCACCAAGAGAAGAATTTTCGAGATCTATTTAAACGTGGTGGAATGGGGAGACGGAACCTATGGGGCCGAAGCGGCCTCCCGGCGCTATTTTTCTCGGCCTGCGAGCGACCTGACCGTCGAGCAGGCGGCGAGCCTGGCCGCGCTCCTTCCCAATCCGAGGAACCCTCGGGAGAAAACAGTGCTCCAGAGAAGAAACAGGATCCTCACCCGTCTGAACCAGGTGGGTTACATCGGCATGGAAGAACACCAACGTTCCCTCCAAGCGCCTCTCTTCGGCCGGCCGCCCGAGACGATTGTCTCTCCGCCGTCATCGGGAGAGCCGGATCAGATCCCCGAGACTTGAATCCAACTTCAGGATCGGCCTATGACTGTTCCACCCCAGTGAAGGCTATGCCCAAAGTTCAGAAAGACAAAGCGGAAATTCAAATCCTTGTCGTCGAGGACGATAAAAAAACCGCTTCTCTGATCGCGCTCTATCTGGAAAGAGAGGGCTTCAAGATTCTCTCCGCCGGCAATGGCGAGCAGGCCCTGGAAATGGCGTCCCGGCATCAACCGGACTTTGTAATCCTCGATCTCATGCTGCCTAAGCTCGACGGGGTAGAGGTCTGCCGCCGGCTTCGCTCCCGCTCGGATGTCCCGATCCTCATGCTCACGGCCAAGGACGAGGAGCTGGATCGAGTCCTCGGGTTTACCCTGGGGGCGGACGATTACGTGAGCAAACCTTTTAGCCCAAGAGAGCTCGTGGCCCGGATCAAGGCGATCCTCAGGCGCGCCCGGCCGGCGCCGCTGAAAAGGGGAACGCTTCTCTCCTATGGGGAACTTTCCCTGGACCCGGAAAAACACCGGGTCACCTTGGGAGGGGAGCCGTTGCCGCTGACGCTCTCCGAATACAAACTCCTTCACGCCCTGATGGCGGCTCCCGGAAAGGTCTTCTCACGGGAGGAGCTTTTGAATCGTCTTTACCCGGCCGGGGAAGCGGTGATCGACCGGGTCGTGGATGTCCATATCGGAAAGCTCCGGCAAAAGATCGAGAAAAATCCCGCCGAGCCCAAGCGCATATTGACTGTCAGGGGAATCGGTTACCAGTTTGCCGAGAAAGGATAGGAACGGAGTGAGAACCCCCCTTTTGTGGAAGCTCCTGGCCATCCATGTCCTGGTCATCGGGATGGCGATCCTCGTCGTCTGGCTCGCCATCGATTATCTGGCCGCCGCTTATTTCATGACCCTCATGAAGGACTACAATATTTCACCGACGGCGATTCATCAGATGTTTCTGGCGGCGGCCCACCGTTATCTCATCTGGGCCACTCTTGCCACCCTGACCCTGGCCGTGGCCCTAAGCCTGCTCCTCACGAAGAGGGTCCTGAGGCCGCTCTCCCAGATGATCGGGACCGCCGGGAAGATCGCCGCGGGCGACTACACGGACCGCGTGCAAACCCCTTCCACGGACGAGATCGGCCAGTTGGCCGGGGCTTTCAACCGGATGGCGGATAGTCTCCAGAGGATCGAGCAGCTCCGGAAGAAAATGGTGATCGACGTCGCCCATGAGCTACGGACCCCGCTGACCAACATGCGGGGCTATCTGGAGGCGCTGCGGGACGGCGTCATTGCCCCATCCCGGGAAACTTTCGAGTCGCTTCACGAAGAAACCCTTCGTCTCGTGAAGCTGATCGAAGACTTACTGCTGCTGGCACGGGCCGACAGCGCCCGAGTGACGCTTCACGCCCAGGATCTCTCGCTCCGAAAACTGATTACTCAGAGTCTCAGTCTCTTTCGCGCGCAGCTCGACGCCAAAGGCATCGTGGTAGAGACCCGCTTCGAGGACGGCGTGGATCGGATCCGGGGCGATCCGGACAAGCTGGCGCAAGCGGTCGGCAACCTCCTCCAGAACGCTTGCCAGTACACGCCGGACGGCGGAAATGTCAGAGTGTCGGCCGAGCGCTTGCCCGGCGGAATTAAGGTAGTCTTCGCAAACACGGGCGAGGGGATTGCAGAAGAGGATCTTCCCTTCATCTTCGAACGTTTCTACCGGGCAGAAAAGTCCCGCTCACGGGAGCATGGAGGGGCAGGGATCGGCCTAGCCATTGTCAAGGAGCTCGTTGAGGCCCACAGGGGAGAAGTCGGAGCCGAGAGTACTCCTACGGAGACCCGCGTCTGGTTTACCCTGCCGGCTTAGTTTACTCTCCCGCCGTCTTTACCCAATCTTTACAATTTCTTTATCCTTCCTTTACGACCTTCTTTTAGGTTAAGGAGTATTTTAATTTCAAGGAGGGTCAAATGATGAAGAAGCGATGGTGGATCACAGGGAGCCTGATTCTTGTCCTCGGCCTCACGCCTTTTGCCCTTGCAGCTCAGGAACAGAAAGGGATGCCCATGGGGAGTGGAGGGATGACGGAGATGAAAGGGAAGATGGGAGAAATGCGGAAGGGGATGGGCGGGATGATGAAGGATAAAGGCATGATGAAGGCGGAGGATATGAAGGGGATGGGAAAGATGATGGGTGAGATGTCCGGCATGATGGGGGATATGGGACAGATGATGGGGAGCAGCAAGATGATGCCGGATGAGATGGGAAACATGTCGAAGATGATGGAGGACATGTCGGGCATGATGAAGCAGATGTCGGCGCGGATGAAGCAGGGAATGAAAAAGCAAGACATGATGAAATAATCGCTGAGATCCAGCCGGGAGGAAAATCTATGTTGCTCAAGAGGCCGGCCGGCATCAAATCCTCTGAGATCACCGACAAGGCAATCTACTTGAGCCGCCGGCGGTTCCTTCTCGGCGCTTCCGCGGCGGCGGCCGGCCTCCTTCTTCCCAGAGGCTCGTCGCCGGCGTGGGCGTTGGAGAAGCTTTCCGGAGTGCGGAAGAGTCCATTCAGCGCCGGCGAGAAACGGAACTCATTTAAGGACGTCACCACCTACAATAATTTCTACGAGTTCGGCACGGACAAGTATTCTCCGGCGGAGCGGGCCCATAGCCTCGTGGCGCGACCCTGGACCGTGGCCGTGGAAGGCGAGGTCAAAAAGCCCAAAGTGTACGACATCGACCAGCTCATGAAGCTCGCCCCGCTCGAGGAGCGCATTTACCGTCTCCGCTGCGTGGAAGGCTGGTCCATGGTGATTCCCTGGGTGGGGTTTCCTCTGAGCGCCTTGATCCAGCGGATGGAACCGACTTCCAAGGCCAAGTATGTGGAATTCCAAACCCTGATGGATCCCAAGCAGATGCCCGGCCAGCAGCGGGGGATATTCGGAAGCGTGCTCGACTGGCCCTATATCGAGGGGCTTCGGATCGACGAGGCGATGCACCCGCTGACCATTCTAGCGGTCGGTCTGTACGGCGAAGTCCTGCCGAACCAGAACGGCGCCCCGATCCGCTTGGTCGTGCCGTGGAAGTACGGCTTTAAGAGCATCAAGTCGATCGTCCGGATCCGCCTGGTGGAAAAGCAGCCGACGACCGCGTGGATGAAATCCGCGCCCCATGAATACGGTTTTTACTCCAACGTGAATCCGGAAGTCTCCCACCCGCGCTGGAGCCAGGCTACCGAGCGCCGCATCGGCGAATTCACCAAGCGGAAAACGCTTCTCTTCAACGGCTACGGGGAGCAAGTGGCTCGCCTCTATCAGGGGATGGATCTCAGGGTTAATTTTTAGTTCTCAGTTTTGAGTTGTGAGTTTGAAACTGAAACTTCAAAACTTAAAACTAAAAACTGTAAAGCCGCTTATTTTTCTCGCCTGCCTGATTCCTTTGGGTTCGCTGGGGTTGGACGCTTGGAGAGACCGGCTTGGCGCCAATCCCATCGAAGTGATCACCCGCTCCACCGGCACCTGGACGCTCGTGTTTCTGCTGGTGACGCTCAGCGTAACGCCGCTGCGCAAGATCTCCGGGTGGCCCTCGCTGATCCAATTTCGCCGCATGCTCGGCCTCTTTGCTTTTTTCTACGCCTCCCTCCATTTCACCACTTATATCTGGCTCGACCAGTTCTTCGATCTTTCCGCAATCGTCAAGGATGTTCCCAAGCGCCCCTTCATCACCGCCGGTTTTCTGAGCTTCGTCCTTTTGATTCCGCTGGCGGTCACTTCTACCCGTGGAATGATCCGGCGGCTCGGCCGACGCTGGCAACAACTGCACCGGCTCATCTACCTCATCGCCATCGGCGGCGTGATCCACTATCTTTGGCTCGTGAAGGCGGATCGAAGCCAACCGTTCCTCTACGGCGCTTGTCTGGCGCTCCTGCTCGGCTATCGGATAGTTGTCGGGCAGCGAAAAACGCTGAGAAAGCCCGTCTTGACCCGTATTCCGGATATAGGCTAGATTGCCGGAAGAATTGAAGCCCGGGGAAGACACGCCTTTTTTGTGAGGCCACTTTGCTCAACTACCGTCACAACCGAATCACCCGTCTTGCCCATTGGACCAACGCCCTGGCGCTCTTGATCCTCTTCATGAGCGGTCTCCAGATCTTCAATGCCTTTCCCAATCTCCATTGGGGAAGCAAGACGGAGCCAGATGAAGCTTTTTTCTCCATCTACGCCGCCAACGAGGACGGGGAGGTCCGGGGGTACACCCGCCTCTATGGCTGGCAGTTCGAGACCACCGGCGTACTCGGGATTCAAAACACGGACATGGGGCCTTTCCCTCGGGCCTTCCCGAGCTGGCTGACCATCCCCGGTTTTTTCTGGCTGGCCGGCGGCCGAAGATGGCATTTTTTCTTCGCCTGGATATTTGTCTTGAACGGACTTCTTTATTTTGCCTACAACCTCGCCAACGGCCATGTGCGTAAGTTCCTTCTGAGGCCCAAGGATCTGGCGAAGCTTCTGCCCATGTTGCTCTATTACCTGCGGCTCCGCTGCGTTTCCCCTCAAGAAGGGGAATACAATCCGATGCAGAAGATGGCCTACACCGGGGTTTTCTTTCTCCTCACGCCGCTCATCATCCTCTCCGGCCTCGCCATGTCTCCTCAGTTGGATGCGACGTTCAACTGGCTTCCAGCTATCTTCGGCGGGCGGCAATCGGCGCGCAGCTTTCATTTCATCCTGACTTTTCTCTTCACTTTTTTTACCTTCGGCCACATCTTCATGGTGGCCACGACCGGGGTGGTCAACAACATGCGTTCGATGGTCACCGGGTGGTACACGGATCAATCCGTCGCGGAGCCTCCTTCGTCGGACCAGGAAGCCACGCTGGAAGCGGGCGGAGAGCCGGCGCCCGCTCTCGCCGAGCTCGCCGGTGAACCGCCGGAGCCGGAAGCTAAAAAGGAGGAGCACAAAAATGAGACCGAATAACCCGGTTCCTTCCCGACGGACATTCCTTACGGCGGCGCTCCAGGGCGCCGGCCTTCTTCTTCTCTCGGGATGCGAGGGGTTATTCGACCGGCTCCACCAAAACAAAAAAGTTCTTTCCCTCCTGGAGTCGGCGGAGGCCGCCAACCGGTTTCTACTCCGCCTGGTCAGCCGACGGGGCAAGCTGGCGCAGGAATTCAGCGAAGCGGATATCTCGCGCTATTTCAAAGCCAATGGGAATCCTCCTCCACTCAACATGGACTATATCTTGAATACGATGATGGGATGGCCGACCTGGAGACTCGAGGTGGCCGGCCTGGTCGAGCAACCGATGCAGTTTTCACTCGCAGAACTCCAGGCGCTTCCCGCAAGGACGCAGATTACCCGCCACGACTGCGTGGAAGGCTGGAGCGCCATTGCGAAATGGAAAGGCGTGCCTCTCGTGGAAATTATGAAGCGCGTCCAGCCAAAACCAGAAGCCAAGTTTGTGGTCTTCTACTGTATGGATACCGATCAGGACGGCAACTATTATTATGAAAGCGTCGATCTCTACGACGCGGCGCATCCCCAGACGATCCTGGCTTATGAAATGAACGGAGAGCCCGTGCCGGTCGATCACGGGGCTCCGCTTCGCTTGAGGGTGGAAACTCAATTGGGATACAAGATGGCGAAATATATCCACCGCGTGGATTTTGTCGCGAGCCACAAAGAGATCGGCCAGGGCAGGGGAGGGTATTGGGAAGATCGGGGCTACGAATGGTACGCGGGGATTTAGATTTCAGGGGTGACGGACCAATGGCTCATGCATTTTTACCAGACAGCTTCTTAATCACCCGAAGCGTTTCTACCCCATACTGCCTTGCCTTGGCCGGGCCGATGCCGGGCACTGCGAGCAAATCTGCTTGGGTCTCGGGCATGCGGGCGGCGAGTTCCTTTAGAGTTCGGTCCGTGTAGATCACGTAGGCCGGGAGGTTGCCGAGTTCGCCGGCCTTTTCTCGCCTCCACGTTCGCAAAGCCTCGAATAACAGCTCATTGTGCGGCGGCTCCTGATGGCCTTCGGCAGAACGGGGCGATTTCCGTTTCGGCTTCTTTGGCGTCCTGGATTCCGCGCGCTCGGGCATGACCAGGGGGACATTTTTATCGCGGCGCATGACCTCGCTACCCAATTTTGTCAGCGCAAGGGTCGGATACCGGCCGTCGCTGACGGCGATGCATCCGGCCTGGATCAGAGCATTGAGCAGGCCCCAAACGGTGTCGGCGCCGAGATCGGAAAGCAAACCATAGGTGGAAAAACGGTCAAGCCGGGCGTCGAGCACTTCTTTTGAGCGTGAACCCACAAGAGTCTGCGTGATGCGGTCCCTCCCGAATTGGCCGTTCAGGCGGGCCACGCAACTAAGCGCCTTCTGAATGATGACCGTCTCCTCCTCAGTCGGCAGGCGCTGAGCGGCATGGCGACGGGAGAGGCAATTGTCGCACACAGGGCATTGGGCCGCGGCCTCCTGGTCTCCGAAATAGCGTAAGATGAACTGATGCCGGCAGCCCTGATGATCGACGTAATCGAGCATCTTTCTAAGCTTGGCAAAGTCGCGCTCGCGCTTGGCGTCGAGTCGAGTGAAATCGATCGGCAATTGCTCCAGAGGCTGGACCGGCTCCACGAGCCACGTCGTGTAGGTGCGGCTGCCCTTTCGGTATGCGCGCTGGATGAAGCCGCCCCGCTCCAGCAAATAGAGCGCAGAGCCCACCGCCATCTCGTTCGTCGCCTCGCTGACGTGTTCGGCGATCTCTGCGATGGGCAGCTCTATCGGACCGCCCGCGCAGAGGCGGAGCAGCGCATGGTAGAGGGCGGCGATGACTTCCCGCGTGGGGTTCGCGCCCTCGATAAAAAATTCCTGCGTTTGCACGTCGGCATAGTTGAAAAACAGCTCGCACCGGGCCGGCTCGCCGTCCCGCCCCGCGCGTCCGGCCTCCTGGTAGTAGGCCTCGACGCTGCCCGGAATGTCATAGTGAAGCACGAATCTGAGATCGGGGCGGTCGATCCCCATGCCGAAGGCGTTGGTCGCCACGGCGACGCCGAATTTTCCGCTCATAAACCCCGTCTGTGCTTTGGCCCGTTGCTCGTCGCCCATCCCGCCGTGATAAGCGACGCATCGAAGCCCCTCCTGGCCCAAGCGCGTAGCGACCCTCTCCACGTTTTTTCGCGTGGCGCAGTAAATGATGCCGTTGTTGAGTTTCCGGACGGTCTGGTCGATGCGGGCAAGCTTCTCCGCCTGGTTCTTCGTGCGCGCAACCGCCAGCGTGAGATTGCGCCTGGCAAAACCGGTGACAAACACCTCCGGCGGCCGGCGGCCGAATTTGCCAAGGCCCAGCTGCTCGACGATGTCCTGACGGACTTCCGGGGTCGCCGTGGCGGTGAGCGCGACGACCTGAGGTTGGCCCAGGTCCTTGAGCGCCCATTTGAGGCGGAGATAATCGGGGCGAAAGTCGTGCCCCCACTGGGAGATGCAGTGCGCTTCGTCCACGGCGAACAGGGCGATGGACAGGGGCGCGAGAGCTTGGACAAAGCGTTCGCTCTTAAACCGCTCGGGCGCGACGTAGACGAGCCGAAACTCGCCGCGCGTCATGCGGCGGATGCGGTCGTCCACGTCCGGCTGACTGATCGAGGAATTGATGAACGTGGCGGGAATCTTTTTCTCGACCAGACCGTCCACCTGATCTTTCATGAGCGCGATGAGCGGGGAGACGACCACCGTGATGCCTTCGAGCACCAGGGCGGGCAGTTGGTAGCAGAGAGACTTGCCGGCGCCGGTGGGCATGATGACGAGTGCGTCCCGGCCCTCAAGGAGGGCATCGATCACGCTCTCCTGGCCTTCAAGAAATTCGCGAAAGCCGAAGTACTGACGCAGTTGCGGACGCGGATCAATAGTGCCGGTCATGACCATAATCCGTTGGTAAGCTCGTAACACCTTGGAAACCCTGGCCGTCGAGAAGGCGGCGGATGCAAGGCGGAGCGAGGGATCGCACCGGAACGTACGAGCGCAGTACGTGAGGATGCGAGCCCGAAAAGACAACGCAGCAAGCGCCCCTTATCGACGGATCAAGGGCATGAGGTCATTTTAAGAGAGCCGGGAAGTTACGGCAAGTCTCTCGCCGCTTTTATTATGGTCAGGGTCAGGGGGTCTGATACGACGATCCCATTATTACGAGACTATCGACCTCCATGATGCCGCGCATCTCCAGACCATCCTCGCCTATGAGATGAATGGGGCGGCCCTTCCGGTGGACCACGGCGCGCCGGGTTCGGCAGCGCGCGAATCACCGTAAAAGCGAGCCCCCGAATCGATTCGGGATTGAGTAGATGACCATGAATCTAGACGATGTCCAGAACTGCATAGACCGCAATGAGAATACCAAGTAGCCAAGCAACACTCCTTCGGGGGAACTTTTTTCCGGCGCGATAACGGCGAAATACCCACCAAAGCATTAGCGCGGTGAACGTCCAAACGCCATACGGTGTTGCACGGGAGAGGTGCTGCATTACGCCTAGCTCAGGCTCCAGCTTCTCCCCGGCGTTTAAGTCCGAGCCAGTGACCACAAAGTTTAATAAGTGCTGCCGATTATCGATACCCTGCTTTGGATCCACACGCAATGCCGCTCCGTGATCACCGTCGTACCAACCGACTTTTCGGATGCGCGAATCCGCCATCGTTCCTTCGCCGAACAGAACGACGCCGGAAGGCCCGACATCGGAGAACCCGAGGGCTCTAATAACTTGGCAAAGGATTCCTACTGGCCAATCCCATAAGGCGGTGTCGTATCTCAAGGCTTCGACCTGACGCCGTCGAAAGAGCTGCTTCCAGTCAAAATCTGTTGGCAAAACGGGCGCTGCAAGCACGACGTTTCGGAAACGCATGGATGGAGTCGAGAGAAGACTGTGCCCAAAAATGTAGGTACCGTTGCTATGCCCGATGAAATCGAACTCTGTAAGTGGGTTCTCAGCCAGACGCTGCGCGTATAAGTCGCGAAATGTAGGTATGTTCTTGCCCCGCAGCGGGCGTAGCGCGAAGTGAGCCGCCGAGAAATAGCCGTATTCAATGTCCTCAACGTTTTTCGCGCCATACACTTTACGTGCTCGGAGGCGGAGGTCGCTGACCCACTCGGAGTTGGACGAGTCTCGAATGCCGCGCACAATGAATAGGACTCGCTGCGGTTGATATGTGGGTGGAGTGGTCACGACGTGAGGTTCGTCAAGAATTTGTTTTCTGAACAACGCCCAGCGCGACTCAGGGTCGTCTGCAAAGGGCTTCTCCAGTCGATTGAGATTCCCATGCTTTGCGCCAGACACTCGTACGATAACGGGGCCACTGAACGCTTCTAAGTCTGAATTGTCGTGTTCGGTGACGATTGAGTCTTTGGTTCCCCAGAATTGCACCACGCGTGGCGGGACTGATTGGCGCGACTCAACCATTCGTTTGTAAAGAGCACCGAAATGACGGATCCACGCGATCCGTACATCCGCAATAAAGTCCGAGCCGAGTGCAAGGTCTTCTAGGATGAAGCGTGGGTGGGGCAGCGTTCGTAGCAACCAGTTTGCAGGAACGCCCCACCATCTCGCGTCGGACCGAATGCCCTTGTTAACGGAAGCGAAGAGAAGAATCTTGTCGACCTTGTGTCCCCAGGAGTCGGGGGTGGCGACCTGATCGGGAAAAGCACCAACCGACTCGAGGTAGGCACGACGAACCAACATTCCCCCTATGCTGTGCCCAATCAACGTGATGTTCTCGTAGCGGGTCCGTCTAGCTTTTTCATCGACGCAACTCGCAAGCGCGGTGGATACATCGCGCGCGGTCCCGAACGAAGTAAAAGTGATCCCGTGGTCAAACAAGAGCCAGGCGAAATCGCGACTCCGCGGTTCTTTTTTGAATTCTTCTAGAAATGATTGCCATTGAGGCGCACCTTGTCCGGTACCTGGCACTACCACAATGAGCCTCGTTGGTGATGGTCCAAGCGGGAGTGGAGTTGGGCAGACCGCTCCATGCGATGGGAACGGAAGGCCGATGAGAAGGACGAAAGCGGCCAATCGGGCGGAGCATTCCAGCGTAGCCATTGATGATAACGGCGCGGATTGCGTGCTTACCGGTCCCATACACTTCTCCTGACCTTGTAAAATTAGAGGAGTCTTGGTGCACCGCCAATGCGATGCCGAACGCTCCGCATCAGTGGCGCGTGGAGAGCACGCCAGCAAAGCACGAGCCCACTGTACCGCGCGTCCACTGCATGCGGTTGGGTGTACTTTCACCATCCGAGCGCCTGTTCTCATTGCTAGAGCTTCCAGGTATCGTTGTAGGCTCTCTCCGCGAGAATTTGCGTGCGCTGGCGAATTTCCGTTGCTTCCCAAGTCGTAGCCGCCTTCATCTCATCGGGTAGGTTGAACCCGCTATCAAGCAGGATCTGCTTCTTCTCCTTGAATGGTTTGTCTTTGAGCTTGGCGTTCAACTCGTCAGACACCAACAAGAGATTTCCCAACTGACCCACGAGCCCTTCGCTGAACTCGCCTTGTCCAATCAAACTCTGCGAGGCCAGATGCTCGATAGTCGTTTGGTCATAATCGACAACTATCGGGGAGGGCGTTGTCTGATCCAGACCAACAAGAATATATTTCACCAGCTTCCTCTGTCGGGTCACATTGTCTGTATAGATAATCTCGGGAAACAGCGCCTTCACTTCGTCGAGGGATGGGACTCGATCCCGAAGCTTCTGCTTCAGGTCTTTGATGACCTCCACTGACGCCTGTGTGTCCTTGGCTTCATATAGGCGCCGACCAAGGGCCGCGTACATCCCGGAGATGCCTCCAGACGACCTTTGGGAAGTCACGGCGGTAAAGAGGAAGTGAAACTTCTCGATGGCGACAACTGCGTCTTCGATATGCTTTTTCTTCAGTTTCTTGGTGATCCTATACTCTCGGAGCAATGAAAGGACACAAGGTGTTTGCTGTTGGACGCGGAATAACATCAATGCCGAGAGGCCTTGCTCAATGCGTCCTTCCTCCTTCGCCCACTTCCCATAACCAACTTCATGGATAGAGCGATAGAGAGCTGCGTCCTCCAGTAGAGCGTCCAAGAAGCCAGGCGCGTCATTCACGCCGACGCTTTTCTTTAATACCTTGAAAAGATTCTTGGCAGGAAGGTAGTCGTACTTCGAGAGCCAGAAGTGATGGATGAAAGTGTCTGTATCGAGGTCCGCAGAGGACCCCTCAATCGTCTCCAACAACTGCTGCCATTTGATCTTCGCCTGATCTGATGCAGGGTTCTTACTCTTGATGTGTTTCGTGAGGTGGTTCTTGACCAGGTCTGTGAGGCTAAGGTCCTTACCACGGGTATTGAGGGTCTCGAAGATGATGTATGCGTCATCCTCCTCCTCCAGCTTGATGAAGATCAGCTTCAGATTTAGAAGGGCATCGCGGACAGAGACGAGTTTCTGCTGAGCAAGCTCCTTTCGCTTCTTCTCGGATAGAGTTGTGTCGGCGTCAAGGCTTGTCAGCGCGTCTGCGATTAGGCTGTTGAGTTGCTCGAATGCGGCCTCCAAATTCGCTTCCTCGTGGAGGGGCTCTACTTTGACCGCTGGCTTCCCCCATTTCTGGATGCGATCCTGAAAGAATGGGTAGGACGTCTCTGTCGAAACAATGAACTCCGGCTTATTGTCGATATTGCGCCTTTCGATCAGGCCATGGATCCCCTGCGCCAAGTCCTTCTGCCCTAATTCGGCGAGCGCGTTCCGCAGTACGCACAAGAGAATCGTGATTGTTGTTAGACGCTGTTGACCATCTACAACGCCGTAGCGCTGCTGGCCATCTTTGTAGACGACCATCGAGCCGATAAAGTAGTCGGATGGGTTGTCGCGTACGATATCGTCCCAAAACTCTTGGATATTCTCGCGGTCCCAAGAGTACGGTCGTTGAAACCGTGGAATCCTGTAATAGCCGGACGACAGCATCGTGCGGATGTCTTGGTCCGTCGACTCAATCTTCATTGAACTGTGTCCTTGTGGAGCGCCCAACTAATGAGTTTACTGCCAGCTCTTCCCGCAGTGTATCCGGTCATGCTCTCTAATCGAGAAACCGAAATCTGCTGTAATATCCATCATGAAGTCACGCTTTGTCAATGTCTCTCTCCCGACAAACACCGCCTGTAGGGCGGTGTATCCAGATATCAGCCCGCAGTGTAGCACGGCAGCACTCACCTCACCTCAATACGAAACTTCCTTTCTGCCTCTGCTGATTGATATCGAATAGCGAGAGGTCATCAAAAAAACCTTCGCATAGTCTATGGGAAGAGTCCCATTTATTTTGATATCAGGTCCACGACAGGTAACTTTAACGCGGCTGCGATTCGCTCCAGGGTTGCGAGGGAAGGACGATGTCTCCCGGCCTCGATGCGTGAAAGATTGGGGCGGACCATTCCCGCGGCGCGCGCGAGCTCGGCTTGAGTGAGGCCCTTAGCATTTCTCATTTCCCGAATCTTTTTTCCCACCGTTGAGGTTTTTGTCATCCCACGAGGCCGCCCTTTAAAATAGGGATAGGACTTTTCCGCCTCATAAAGGACGCGGTCCCAGGGAATTTCGTATTTGTTCCCAGACGCCTGAGTTACTTTGAAAAAGAAGGGGCGTCCGGCAACTTTTACTGTTACGAGGTCCGTCCCGTCGTCGCATTCTAAGCGAGAACGATCCATGCTGTACTCTTTACCGCTATCGAAAGTTACCAAGAAGCGATTTTCGCTGACTTGATAGCGAACATCCCGGATCTTATCCTCAAATCCCGGTGCGAGGGGTAATGACTTTTTGAACGCTTCCGCCTTGGCCATCATCGCTTATTCCCTTCGACTTTCTTGTAACCTAAATCCTCCAGATATTTTAGGATTTGTGCAGACAGCTCCCCATCCATAGATCTCTGGTTCTCAATGTCAAAACGGCCGATGAATCGTCCTCCCCTGTAGATATGGACGTGATAGGGCGGGTGATCACCGGCATAAGTCTCGAAAATGTAGCCACCCCGTCTTTTTCTCCCCACTGGTCTTAGGTATCATATGTGATACCCAGCGGCAAGACAACCCCTTTGCCTGTCCCCATATTTGGAAATGTCCAGCTTTTCTCCGCGGCCGGTCGTAGGTTGACTTGACAGTTTGTTATCAGATATTTTCCAGTTCACAGTGAAGAGAGACCAGGCGGTCGCTCTTAGGGGGCTGAAGAAGAAATTCCCGTCATTTTGGAAGGAGAGTGACTATGGCTAAGCCGGTGAAGACCTTTGAGGAGTGGTGGGTAGGAAGCCACTATCAGAATTTCGTCAAAAAAGAAGGGGCGCCGCTCTACGAGGGGAGCTTTCTCGAGGATCTGGCCACGGTCCCTCTGGCGGACTGGGAGAGGCGCGGGGGGAAGGTGGCCTATACGCGTCTCGCCGGTCAGGAAAAAGTGAGCCTCCAGATTGTGGAGATTCCGCCGAAGAGTCAACTCAAGCCCGAGCATCACATGTACGAGGCGGTGATGTACGTGATGAAGGGAACCGGGGCGACGGTGATCTGGCAGGAAGGGGAACCCAAGCAGACGATCGAATGGTCGGAAGGGGCGCTTCTCGCTGTGCCGCTCAACGCGTGGCACCAGGAGTTCAACAGCTCGGCGACCGAGCCTTGCCGCGTCCTCTTCGGGACCAACATGGCCCAGGTCATGAACATCTATAAGAGTTTGGATTATGTTTTCAACTGTCCTTTCGCGTTTAAAGACCGCTACAGCTATTCCATGGAGGGATATTACAGCGAGCTGGGAAGGCACTGGAACCTGCGGCTCTTCGAGACCAATTTCATACCGGATATTCGGACCTTCGCGCTGGATAAGTGGGAGGAGCGGGGCATCCGCACCTCGATCATGCGCCTTTATATGGGTAACGCTACCTCGATGATTCATATCCTCGAGGTTTCAGAAGGGACTTACGTTACCGCGCACCGTCACGGCGCCGGCGCGCACGTGATCGTCGTCGGCGGGGAAGGATATGAGCTTCTGTTCATGCCGGGTGAGGAGGGTGACGCGGCGAAACGGCGCAAAGTCCCGGTCAAACCTTACGGCGTCATCGCGCCCCGCTTGAACGAATTCCACCAGCACTTCAATACCGGCAAAGCCCCTTTCCGGCAGCTTGCATTCAAGGGCTGGGATATCAGCCCGGAGACGACCGACAGCAAGGGCCGGTACGACCCTGTCGGCGCCGCCAAAAGCGACGATCTCTATGGGTCGTCCTTTAAGCTGCGCTACGACAAGGAGGATACCGCCGTCCGGGAAGAGTACTATCGGGAGCTGGAAAAAAACGGCGTGACGCTGAGGCTTCCGCCTCTTGATCAAGGGCCGGGTTAAACGTTAGCAGGCTGCTGAAAAACCTCATCTGCTGCGTTGCGATCAATCGCCTCACTCCGATGTACCGGCTAAGTACGCCTCCGCGCGTCGATTTATCGCGCGCTGCCCATGCCCGGTACGACCGGACTCACCGCGCCAGCTACGGGGTAGGCCTACGACGCCGCTTCGGGGTGCCAGGCTGGTGGCGGCGATTGGCCCGGCCACGGTGGGACTCTTCCTGCGCCGCGGTTCGCGCGCCGGGTCCTCCGTCTGCGGAGCGGACCAGCCAGGTTGCGAGGATACCGCCTAAGAGAAGCAACGGCAGGAGGCTGAGCCGGCTCTGCGGGAACAGCAGCTCACCCAGGTTGAAAGAGTTGTAGGCAGCGCTCGGGCTGCCGGCCCGAACGATCTGGTAGTACTTCCCTTCGTTCATGCCGATCGGATTCGCCGACACAGGTCCAGCCACGCCGGCCAGCGGAAACGGTGTCCCTTCGCCGCGCTCGATGCGCGCGCGCAGTTCGGCCCGCAACTCGGCGGCTTGTTGCTCGCGCTCGGCTGCAGGAACACCCTGCATTCTTCCTAGGTGCTCGGACCGCGCGACGGTCTGGTCGATAAGTTCATCGAGTATCGGCCACGCACGCCCGCGGACGAAGAGCGGGAGTATGTAGTGCGCGAGCGGGTTTACCCACCAGACCTCACGCACCGGTACGCGGGCGACGCCGACGTCGCCGATGGGAACCTGCGGATCGACAGCGGTGATCAGGAGTTGGATCGCGATCGAAGCGACGGCGAGCAAACAGGTCGTTCTGAACCACCGATCCCACGCGAGGGCGACCGGCAGCACGAGGAACGGTATGGCGGGGCCGAGATAGCGGGGCACCGCCGTCCACCCGCCTTCCCAGCCGTTGAAGCTCGCGTTGACCAGGAGCAAGAAGCCGCTCACCGCCGCAATCAACCACCCCCACGCCCGCGGACCGCGACCGGGCGGCAAGAGCACAAGGCCCGCGACGCCCAGTACCATGACGGGCGCCGTGAAGAAGAGCCCGCGGAAGGGTGAGAACAGAAGGGCCAGCAGGACGTCGAAACGCGGCAGCGCGAACAAACCCAGCACGCGATGCTCAGAGACGAACGCCGTATTCTGGTAGGCGTAGTTGGTCGTGAACGGCGTGGCGAAGCAGGCCTGGTTGTACGCAAAGATAAGCAGCAGCGGCCCCGCGACGCCGAGCCCGAACCAAAGCGCCGCTGGCCACCACCGAAGCCGCACTAGCGCGTAGCCCAAAAGGATGGCCACAAGCGGCGCCATCGCGTAGTTGGAGATCGCCGCGTAGCCGGCGCACAGCCCGGCGTACGCGAGGTATCGCCCTGAGCGCGGCCCAGGCGCCCCGGCGGCTCCCGCGCGGAGTCGGTGATCGCAGGCGCACTCGATGCAGTAGAAGGCGGCCAGCAGGGCGACGCCTACGACGTTGTGCTCGAGGAGAAACGTGCCGTGAGGCCAAGTCATATTGCCAAACACGAACACCAGCGCTGTGAGCGCGGCCGGTCGCTCGGGAGCCAACTGGCGCGCAAGCCGGAGCACGAGGACGGCGCCGAAGGCGGTCACAAGGCCCACACTGAATACCGAGACGAGCCACGCGTCACGCGCGAGGGTCCACCACCGCTCGGCTGGAGCCCCGAGTATGCGCTCGACGCCGCGAATCACGGCGTACGCCGGCACCGCGAGGAAAGAGGTGCCGGGGGCCTTGTTCGGATGGAAGTGGCCCTGGAAGTACGCGACGTCGCCTGACGCGGCGACGTCGTCCACGTCCACGAGTGTGCGTTCGACAGCCGCCTCAGGATCGACCGGCACAAGTGCGCCGCGCGCGTCGCGCCAGGCAAGCGCATACTGGGTGCCGTCGCGCTCGAAGGTGGCCCTCTGGAGCGGGTAACGGATCAGCTTGTCCTCCTCGCTCGCGCCAGGATCGCTCCCGTACACCAGGTACGAGTCGATGAAGAACGTCCCCTCCTCGACGATCGCCCGCACCAAGGCGAAACGGACGTTCTGATTCCATCCGCCGCCCTGGTGAAAGTAGGTGATGCCCAAGAGAGTGAGGGCAAAGGCGAGTACTTCAACGCGCCTAGAAGGGCGAAGCATGCGCGCTCCTTATGAAACGGACCCCGTGACCAACCTGAGATGATTAGAAAAATCCTTCGGCACTGAGGTCTGTGGGAAGGGTCTTAAGCCCCGCTTGGAAGAGATCCTCGCACGAAAAAGATCCTCGTATAGCCGATAATTTAAAAGCCTCCTTACTCCAATCGGAGGCGGATGTCCATCCCTACCTGCAAACCGACCTCGGGTTGACATCGCGCGTTATTGTTGGATACTTTTTCACTACGAGAGGCGACTGTGTGAAGCGAGGCGGAGATTGAAAAGGCTAGAGAGTTAAAGGGTTAAAGAGGTTAAGACGGAGTGAGCAAGAAACGTCGTCCAGCTAATGAAGCGAAGAAGGTAGGCGCTCCGTCTGCGCCGGTGAATTTCTTTAGTTGGGTAGTGTTGGCCGTGCTTATCGTAATGCTGCTGTGGTCGTGCCGCGCGTTTTTTGATTATGGCGATCTGGGATCACGGCTCAGCGGCAAAACGATGGTGGAACGCGGTTATCTCGGCTCGGACGAGTGGCATAATTTCCTGGCGCGCGCGGGAAGGGCGCGGACGCAGGCATTATACGCAGAGGCAAGGCGGCGCGGAATACCGGAGCAACAACGATCGAGGGTGGCTGCGGGCTGGGCATGGATTGTGGAGACGGAAAAGGAGTTGGCGCCCGACGCAACGATTTACCTGAACTTCGCTTCGTCGCTGCACTACTACTACGGCTCGACAATCTGGTATCCGCGCCGTCTGGATGTGAACACGGAACGCAGGAGCATTCGCGACGAGGAGACGCTGGAAAGAAACGCGCAGCCCATGGATGCAAGCCAGGTGGGGACACTGCGCGCCCTTGGTTACACACACATCGTTACGGCGGCGCCGCAAGGCGCTCGGTTGATTGATTTACGCCGGATGCTCGACCTCGTGGGAGGCGCGACACCGTGATGGCGGGCGCTTTCCTCGCAATTGCGGTTCTCGAATTGATTGGCGCGGCGGTGTTTACGCTACTGTGCGCGGAGCCGAAACGCTGGGGATTGGCGGGGAAACTCGGACTGAGTTTCGGCTTGGGACTGGTGGGGTTGACGGTTTCACTTTTTCTCCTGTCGTGGGGCGGCATCAAGCCCGCGTGGTGGCTCGGTGTTTTGGTCATGATCGCGCTGTGGGCGGCCGCGTTTGGGTTTCGGCGCGGACAACTCGCCGCGTGGCGGCCGGAGAAATCCGCTCGGCGTTCCCCTCCCCCGAAGGGTTGGGAGAAAATTCTTGAGTGGACGCTCCTGGCGTTCATCGCCGGCATTTGCGCGGTCGTGAGCGCGGTGAGTTTGCTGGAGCCGCTTGTCGAGTGGGACGTGCTGGCGATTTGGGCGATGAAAGCGAAAGTCTTATTGCACGAACCAGCGAGCCTATCAGGTTATTTCACGGATGTTTCAAAGGCTTACTCGCACCTGGATTATCCGCTTCTATGGCCGATGGCGATGGCGTGGGTGTGGACTTGGACGGACCAGTCGGACCTATTGGCCGTGAAGGCGCTGGCTCCAGCGTTACTGTGCAGCATCGTGGCACTGTTTTTCGGTTTGTTGCGACGGAAACACAGCCGAACGCACGCCCTTGTCTTCACGGCTTTGCTGGCAGGCGTGCCGATGCTCTTGAGCCAGACTTCGCGATTGATGAGCGATGCGCCGCTGGCTTTGTTCGTGATGGGCGCTTTCATTTGTTGTTATTTGTGGCTGGAGTCGAGTCATCCCGATGACTTGAGGCTGGCGGGCGTGTTGGCGGCGGGGATGTTGTTCACGAAGAATGAGGGAATAGGGTTGTTGGCGATTTTGGCGCTGATTGCGGCAATGGCCATCGTGGCGCAGCGAAGGATGAAACTTTTCGTTCCTGCGGTCGTGTGGCTGGCTGCGGTGCCGTTGTTGCTGACGGCCGTCTGGTTTGTGTTTCGGCTGGGGATTCCAAAGGTGCACGAGGATTATGGAGGCAGAATCAATCCGGTCCATTTTTTGACCAACGCATCGCGCGGGCCTGAGGTGTTGTCAGGCTCGCTGGGGGTTTTAGGCAACTGGAACGACTGGTTGTTATTATGGCCGCTGGCGGCGTTGGGGTTGGCGGTTGCGCCGATGAATTGGCTGCGTCGTCCCGGAATTTATCTGTTCCTCGCGGCGACTCTGCCGTTGCTCATGTATGGATATGTGTATGTCGTCTCTCCGTGGGACCTGAAGGAGTTGATGGAGACCACGGCAAATCGGCTGTTGTTGCATGTAACTCCGTTGTGGGTGTTTTTCCTGGCTGAACAAGCGGAAGCTGCCCAGTTGCTCCCTTTCGGGAGGCCAAGTCGGACTCGCGGCTGAAAATACAGATTCGGCGGTGAGAAAAAAGGTTAGAGGAACCAGAATGCTCGAACTGCCTCTGAACCAGGGGCCGGGTTAAACATCGGGCATTCAGATTTCGAAGCGCCGCAGCTGGGGCGCCTTTTTTACGACCAAGCCGACCACCACCGATCCTATCAACCCGCCCAAAGCCACCGCCGCCGGCGCGCCCAAAAGGGCAGCCACGGCGCCGATCTGCGCGTTGCCGAGCGTCGGAAAGCCGAAGACAAAGATACGGACGACCCCCTGGACCCGCCCCCGGAGCTCGTCGGGAGTCAGAAGCTGGATGACCGTCATCCTCAGGGTTTCCCCGACCGCGTCCAACGCTCCCAGGAGAAAAACCACGCACAGCGAAAGAGAGAAAGAGCTGGAGAAGGCGAAAACGATGATCCCCGCCGTATAGAGCAGAGTGACCGTAATGACGAGCCGTCCTGTATGGGCTCGATTGCCCAATCCCATGAATAAGCTGGATCCTACCAGCGCGCCGATGGCCGGCGCTCCCAGCAGGGCGCCCAGACCGGTAGGTCCGACCCCGAGCAAGTCGCGGGCAAAAACCGGCATCATGACATCGTAGGCGCCGAAAAAGACCACGCACGTATCCATAACCAAGAGCGCCAGAATCACCGGCTGTCTCCGGACAAACTCCAACCCCGCCAGCATGCTTTTGAGCGCTGATTCTTTCTTGGGCGGGGCGCCGCTTTGCTCGACTCGCATGAAGATCAGACAGGCGATCACCCCGACAAAGCTCAAGGCGTTAATGTAATAGGACCAGGCGAGGCCGGCAGCGGCGAGGAGCACCCCTCCGACAAAAGGTCCGGCCAGCGAAGCCGTCTGCCGCAGAGTTACGTTGAGCGCAAAGGCCATCGTTAGATGTTCCCGCGGCACGAGATTGGGAATGATGGCCTGGCGCGCGGGCTGATCGAACGAGTTGACCACGCCGGAAAGAAAGATGATCGCGTAGATATGCCATACCCGGACCTGTCCGGTCTGGGTCAGGACGGCGAGAAGCAATGCGAGCAGCATCGCCAGAGATTGGGTGACGATCAGAAGCCGCCGGCGGTCCAGGCGATCGGCGAGCACCCCTCCGGTGAGGGAAAAGACCAGGATCGGGATCGCGCGGAAAAGGCCGGTGAGCCCCAGCTGCCATGCCGAGTTGGTGATCTCGTAGATCTGCCAGCCGATCGCCACGGAGGAGATCCGCGAGCCTATCCCCGAGGCCAACAAACTCACCCAAAAGAGCGCGAAATTACGTTCGGAGAGAACGGTCCAGGGTCTAACCTCATTTTTCATAATAAGTTTTACCGATAGCATAGCGCCCCTTTTTGCGCTAACCCCGATCCGACATGATCAGTACAGCCGTATCCCCGTGCATAGATGTGTGTTTGAGCCGATCTCAAACTTGCGGAAGTGTCGGATCGGGGCTAATAATGCACTCATGCGGATCTGTTCGCTGTTACCCAGCGCGACGGAAATCGTGTTCGCCCTGGGTCTGGAGGACTCCTTGGTGGCGGTGACCCATGAATGCGATTATCCTCCCGAGGCCGGAAGGAAGGCGGTGGTGGTGAAAAGCGCCATCGATTCGAACTGGCCCAGCGATGAGATCGACCGCGCGGTGAAAGAACACGGCCGGGAAGGGAAAAGCGTCTACGCCATCGATCTCCAAGGTCTCCGGGAAGCGGATCCGGAGCTCATTCTCACCCAGGAAATTTGCGACGTCTGCGCGGTGGATTACGACGAAGTCGTGCGCGCGGCGTCATCTCTCCCCCGCCCGCCTCGCGTTCTCTCCCTCAACCCGCACCGACTCTCCGATGTGCTTCGCGACATTGAAAAAGTGGGAGAGGCGACGGGAAAAGGGAATGAAGGAGAAAAGCTGGCGCGCCGCTTGAGGGCACGCATCCAGCAAGTGAAGGAACGGGCTTCCCGTTCCGACCGGCGCCCGCGGGTTGCCTGCCTGGAGTGGCTGGATCCTCTCTACAGCGCCGGCCATTGGGTTCCTGAAATGATCGATCTCGCCGGCGGCGAAGATGGCCTGGCTCATGCGGGGGAGCCATCGGCGGAAATCACTTGGAACAGAGTCGTGGACTTTGCGCCGGAGATCGTCGTTCTCATGCCGTGCGGCTTCGACCTGGAGCGGACCCTGAAAGAGATTCATCGGGTGCGCCGGCTCCCGGGATGGCAGGAGATCCCGGCAGTCCGGGAAGGCAGGGTCTTTGCCGTGAACGGCCACGCCTACTTCAATCGCCCCGGCCCCCGGCTGGTGGATGGACTGGAGATCTTAGCCCAGATCGTCCATCCGGAAATTTTTCCATGGCAGGCGCCGCCCGAGGCGGCGCAAAAGATACGCGAGGCCTAAAGCATTCAGCGGTCAGCCATCAGCAATCAGGAAGAAGCTGAAAGCTGAGTGCTGAGGGCAAGGAATTTTGAGCAGTCTGTTACGATACGAAGCGCGCGGGGGAGAAGGGATTGCCACCGAGGTTTCGATCCAGGATCAAGCGCGCGGCTAAATCGCCCACGCCATAGCTCGAGGTGACCCCATGCCCGCCCAGGCCGGCGACCCAAAAAAAGCCTTCGATCCCGGGGTCCCAACCGATCACAAAGCGGCCGTCATCGGATAGGGTCCTGAGCCCGGCCCAGCCCCGCTCAATCGTCAGATCAGGAAGCCCGGGAAAATAGCGCCTGACTTTTTCTCGTAACAGCTCTTTGACCTTGTCCTCGATAGGAGGCGCCCCCGGCGCCATTTCGTCCTGGTCGCAGGCGCATAAGAGAAGTCCGCCGGATTCGGGGCGGAAGTAGAGGTCATGGGCCACGTCCCAAGTAAACGGCCAGCGTGGATCGACCTCGGCGAGCGGGGCCGTCACGAAGAGATGGCGCCGGCAGGGACGCAAGTGGATTTTGGCCGCGCCGGCCATCTCCGCAACCCTTCCGGCCCAGGGGCCGGCGGCGTTGATTACCGTACCGGCTTCCACCTTCCCTTCGGCCGTGACGATTCCCCGAACGCGGCCGCGCGTGACTTCGATGTTTTGCACGGGCGAATGATAAATGACCTTCGTCCCGAGAGAGGCGGCCGCTTGGAGATAGCCCGAGAGAAGGGAAAAAATATTCACCACTCCATCCGTGGGGCACCAAACTGCGCCGTCAAAATGGGCCCCCCGAAGGATGGGGACACGGTCTTCGGCTTTTTTATGCGACCAGGTTTCTACCTCGACGCCGAGATGCCGCGCGGTTTCCCCGTCCTGACATAGTCTCTCCCATAACTCTCCGTTTCCCAGCAGGAGAGACCCGTTTTGCTCGAACTGGATCGGAGACGGCCAATTGGCCGGAGGATTGCGCAAAAAAGCGGCGCCTTCCCGCGCCAGGGCCGTCAACTCCGGATCGCCGACTACCTGACGGATCATGGAGGCGTTGCGGCCCGAAGAATGGACGCCGGCCCGGTTTTCCTGTTCCAGGAGCAAAATATCCCGGGCGCCGCTGCGGGCGAGATGATAGGCGGTGGCCGCGCCGGCGAATCCCGCGCCGACGATCACATATTCAGCTGAGATCACTGGAAATCCGGGTCTACGGGAAAATTTTCTTTCCGCTCCCGTCCTCCTCCAGAACGATAGCCTTGGTCGGGCAGATCTTGGCCGCCAGTAAAATCTTTTCGTCGGTATCGCCTTTAGGATCGACCACCTTCGAGATGAACTTCTCGTCCAGTTGAAAAACTTTCGGCGCTACCTCCACGCATTTGCCGTATCCCTCGCACTTTGCTCTATCCACGATCACATTCATGGAAGATCCTCCTTCTCGGGGTCGGGCTCCTATCCATAATCTGTTGGTAAACTTGCAACACCGTGTAAACCCTGGCCGTCGAGAAGGCGGCGGGTGCAAGGCGGAGCGAGGGATCGCACCGAAGCGACAACGCAGCAAGCGCCCCTTATCGACGGATCAGGGTCCTATTATGAACTATTCCATATTGTCCGGCCACCCCGAGGCGGCTCCACGATGGTTTAGAGGAGCGGAGGGGACTCGCTCCTCAGATCGCTCATTCAACCGAGCTCTTCGGGGCGACTCTTGCGAGCGCAGCCGATGGTGCAGTCCCTCGAGGGCCGCCGCCCCGCCCCTTTTTGTGGGCTCTCCGACCGGAAGGGCCTGAAAGCGAACTCTCTACTCCTGCGGCTGCGCTCTTCAGCCTCGCCCCTTCAGAGCTCTTACGGAAGGTGTGTCACTGACCGTAGTACCGCCAGCCGGGAGTCTCTTTCCGGCCCGATGCAATAGAGTTGTGGACCATTGAAGCTCCTCGCCCGGTGCATCGGTCCTGCAAGATCCCGCCCGGCTGGCGATTGAAACAGTCTCCACAGAAGCCGAGGGGGTGCTGCTCCGAAGACGGGAGACGTCCGAAACTGAAGATTCCTCCGATACAAAACGGGCAATACCGCATCCGGGAGCAGAGAAGTACCGACCCATCGGCTCCCGATGAGGAGCAAGCCCCCTCGGCTTTGCAAGGCGAATCCGCCCGTTGCAGCGGTAATTCGTTTACGTTATAGTCTGTAACTCCCATGAGAATCCACCGGTACACTCAGTGGGACGGCACGCAGCAAGTCCTCTTTCCCACCCCAGCCGATATTCTCAACCAACTGTCCGACGCTTTTTTAGAAGAACAGGGTATCCGCAAGGCCTTGAGGAGTCTCATGCGCCGCGGTTTTATCTCCGAGGATGGCCAGCGCTCGGTCAAGGGGATGGGAGAGTTTTTAAGAGAGGCGGAGGAGAAGAAGCGGCAGCTCCTCGAAAAATATTCTCCCAATTCCTTCAAGCTCTCCCCCGAGGAAGAGCAGGCCCTCAGTGAAAAGCTCAACCACCTCGCAGAGAAGATCGAGGCCTATCACGAAAAGATGCGTAATTTCATGGAGCGTCTTTCCGGCCGGTACTCTCAAGAAATGGACGAGATGGGCCGCAAGATGCAGGACGCCTACCAACGCTACCAGGAATTGAGAAACCGGCTCCGGGATCAGATGGCCCAACGTCGCATGCAGCAGCCCCAGCAGCTCGGCGGCCAGGGACATCTGAACCTGACGGAGATGTTGGACCGAATGAGCAAGCTCCTGGAGGACGAGAATTTTCTCAAGAACCTCCCCAAGATGCTGGACGCGACCGTGGAGGACCTCGATAATCTTCTGGACGGCCTCGATTCCTTGACTCAGGATCAGCTCAACCAGTTGAGCGAGACGATGGCCCAGATGGAGCAGTTGGAAGGACTTTTGAACCAGTATCCTTTCCGCGGATCGGAGCGGATGGGAATGGGCGAGGCCTCGCAGCTCCTCGGCCAACTGAAGGGGTTGGAGCGGTTTTTACGCTGGGGACAAAGGGGAATGGGAGATCTCTCGGACCTGGATCTCGATGAGATCCGGAAGCTCCTGGGCGAGGAGGCTTACGAGCACCTGAAATATTTGAAGGGCGTCGAGGAGATGATGGTAGAGGAGGGCTATCTCGTTCGTACCGATGAGGGGCTGAAGCTGAGTCCCAAGGGGATGAGAAAGATCGGAGACAAGGCGCTCAGGGAAATTTTCCAGATGATGAACAAGAATCGCTGGGGACAACACGCGACCCGGACCCAGGGATCGCAGGGAGAGATCCTCGAAGAGACCAAGCGCTACGAGTACGGGGATCCCATGGACCTCGATGTCCGCGAAACTCTCATGAACGCCATGAAGCGGGGAGAAACCAGGATTCCTATTCGGATCGAGGCGCGGGATTTCTCCGTCCACCGGCGCGAGTTCTCGACCGATACGGAGACCGTCCTTCTCATTGATGTCAGCTACTCCATGCTGATGAACGATGCCCTACACGCCGGCAAAAAGGTCGCCCTAGCCCTCCATCGCCTGATCGAGACCAAATTTCCCCAGGACACGCTGCACCTCGTGGCCTTCCGCTCCAACGCCAAAGCGATACGGGCCTATGATTTGCCCTCGATCGTCGCCATCACCTATTTCATGGAGCACGGCACCGACATCAAGGAGGCGCTGCGCTTCTCGCGGCAACTCTTGGGCTCCCGGAAATCGAGCAATAAACAGATCATCTTGATCACCGACGGGGAACCGACCGCCGCCTCTCTGGATCAGGGGGGGAGGCTGCACAGCGGGTGGCGTTCCACCATGCTCCATGAGCGGATTGTTCGGGAGACGCTGAAGGAAGTCAAGCGCTGCACCCAAAGCGGCATCAAGATCAACACCTTCATGCTGGGCACCGACGTTTACCGCAAGGGATTTATCGACCAGCTCTCACGGCTCAATATGGGCCGCGTCTTCTACACCTCGCCCGACCAAATCGGCAACTACATCGTGGTCGATTACATCGCGAACAAGCGCAAGCGGATCGGCCGCGCCTAGACTTCCCATTTTCGATTTTAGATTTCAGCCTGAGGCTGATCCGCCTCTCTTTTTGGCGGAGCCGATTTTGGATTGAATCTTCTTAATCTAAAATCTAAAATTTTTTAAACCGGTCAGCTGTCGAGCTTTTCCGTAATCAGCACCAAGACGCCGGTATAGGCGAGAAGCCGGTTCATTCGCCCCAGCGGTCCCAGCTCGAAATTGCCGAAGAAGCCGATCAGCGGGAAATCACCGAGGGTCTGCCGGATGTAAGCGGTGTCCATGCCCGGGATTCCATAGAAAGGGGTCCCGCGGGCGCAGCAATTGAAATAGAGTCCCAGCCGGGGAGTTTTGCCATCGAGGCTCTTCGCCTGCCTTTGCAGCATTTGAATGAGGTCCTCGCGCGCCCTCTGGGAGTCGCGCAGGGTAAAGATCATCCGCTCGCCTTCAAAAACCTCTTCAGCCACGGCCAGAATGCCTTTTTCCGGATCGACGCCGACGATGTTCCGCACCACATATTCGCCGGGCCCGACGGTGTTTCCGTGAGGATCCGCCGGAAGACCGGCAAACACAAAGGCCAGGGCGCGCCGGAGATCCTGCGAAAGGGGGCCCCTGAGGACCCGAGTCAAGGCCTCGAAGGCGGGGCGGCCGTCGATTTCAGTGATGAGATTTCCATCGGCTTTGGTAACGACCATCGGCTCGGTGATCGGTTGGCATCCCTGAGTGATGCCGATCTTGGTCTCGAAGCAGCCTGAGAGCAGAAAACCGGATACGGCATTGTCCGAGATCTTTTTACCGCAAAGCTGGTAGCTCTTGCCGTGGGTTCCGTCTTCCGACGAACCCGCTCCCACCACCGGTAAAAATCCCAGGCGTTGTTCGATTCCTAGAAATAGGTGTCGCGGCTGACTCTGGTATCCGTCCGGAAAGAGCACCAGGATGGAGTCGCCGTCCAGCTTTCCCCTGATCGCCTGAGCAATTTCCGCTCCCACCTCTACGTCCCGCCCGCGCAGGGGCTGGGAGTAAATAAGCTGGCTCTCGATCCGGTCCGAGGCGAGGACCAGGACCGCCACGCCGGGGCTCCTCTCGATTTCTCCCTCACCGGTCAGGACTCCCGCCCCGCTGCAACCCACGATGCGGTCGGTCTTCGTTGCCCGGGCCAGGGCGGCGGTCATTTTCTGGTGATTGGAGAGGTGGTCCACCGTGAAAAAGACCAGCGCCAGGTCGGCTTGAGAAATTCCGGCCTGGCTCATGGCCCGATCCGCCGCTTCCGTAGCGGCCCGTTCCGTAGAGGAATCCGATGAAAGACCCACGCCGACCTGAAGCATGGGATCACTCTATGTGAAAAGTTTTTTTCGGGCAAGTTGGGGTGGGCGCCGCGCCGGCCTGGAAGTCTCTCTCAGGACCGATGCGATACGCGCGTACCACGAGCCCGCCAGACGGGAAGCTCTTTCCGGCCCGATCCAATAGAGTCGCGGTATGTTGAAACTTCACGTCCGGTGGATCGGTCCTTCAAGATCCCCCCGTCTGGCGGGGCGACCAAGCAATCCACCGGCCCTTCGCTAGACCCCCAGGCCGGCGATTGAGATGTCGCAGAGGTCTGCCCTATCGGTTCCGAAGGGGGGAAACCTGGAGGGCCGAGCCACAGGGACGAGGAGGTGAAAGAAGGCCCTGGCGGTGGACGAGACCACCAAAAGGGGATGGGGTGGTGGCCCTCAAGGCACTAATCTATTGGCTCGGGCCGGAAGGTTTTCTTCCTTCGGAACCACCACTTCTACGGCCATTGCCGCTCTCTCTGCATCCGGTTATAACCGTTTATATGAAGGTCATTCAGATCCCTCTCTTGCGGGACAACTACGCCTACCTGGTGGTGTGTGAAGAGAGCGGTGAAGCGGCGGTCGTGGATCCGTCGGAGGCGGGACCGGTTCTCCGGCGGGTTGAAGAGGAGAATGTCAAACTCGTAGCGATCCTCAATACCCACCATCACTGGGACCATACCGGCGGCAACCCCGGGCTTCTGGAGCGCTTTACTCTAAAAGTCTATGGCCACAAGACCGACGTAGGACGTATTCCCGGGCTGACCCATCCCCTCGACGAGGGAGATGAGGTTAAAATTGCCAGTCTCCGGGCGAAAGTCTTCTTCATCCCCGGCCATACCCGAGGGCACGTGGCCTATCTTTTCGGCGATAAACTCTTTTGCGGAGATACTCTCTTTGCGGCCGGGTGCGGCCGGCTTTTTGAAGGGACGGCGGACGAGATGCGCGATTCTCTCAGCAAGCTCGGAGCGCTTCCCGCCGATACGCTCGTCTACTGCGGCCACGAGTACACCGAGAAAAATCTCCAGTTCGCGATGACGGTGGAGCCGGGGAACAAAAAATTATCGGCGAAGATGGAGCGGGTGCGCTCGCTCAGGGGCAGGGGGCTTTCCACGGTTCCCTCCACCATGGGCGAGGAGCGGGAGACCAATCCCTTTCTTCGCTGGGACAGCAAAGAAATCCAGGAGAATCTTAAAAAGGGCTTGCCTCATTTGCGCCTGGATCCCGTCTCTGTCTTCAGCCAACTCCGCCGGCTCAAAGATCAATTCTAACGGGAGAGTTTCAAAGGAGGACCGGATGAATCTCTCGGAACGGACCTATTTGTGGCACATAGTCCTTCTACGCGTCTGGATCGGTTATTATCTGCTCCAGCAGGGGGTCAAAAAATTTCTCGGCGATTTTCCCCATCGGGATTGGATCGGACGCCAGATCGGCGATCTGGAAAAGGTGGAACTCTACGGTTGGTATCACTCCTTCCTCACAAACATCGTGGTTCCGCACAAAGAGCTGTTCGGCTATCTGGTCACCTATGGGGAAATTCTCATCGGCTTTTGTCTCATCGTCGGCCTGATGACCCGTTTTTCCGCCGCCGTCGGCGCTTTCCAGGTCGCCAACTACGCCTTGGGCCCTGGCATGGCCAGAGGAGGCTCCAGTCTGGCGCAAAGTGAGACTTTTTTGGTCGCTATGATCGTCATTTTCTTATCCAACCCCGGTCGCACCCTGGGCCTGGATGGTCTTTTGTGGAGGAGGAAAAGTCAAAAAGGAGGACGCCGATGAGTCAGTCGGAGGGGGAATCGGGCGGCCGAGCGGTCTTTTTCAGCCCTTTTTTTCCAGCTTGAGGGCGACGGAGTTGATGCAGTAACGAAGGTGGGTCGGTTTGGGACCATCGTCAAAGACATGGCCGAGGTGGGAGTCGCACCGGCCGCAAAGGACCTCGGTGCGTTGCATGAAAAGACTCTCATCCCCTTCCATCTTGACCTTTTCTGGAGAGACGGGTTGCCAGAAGCTCGGCCACCCTGTGCCCGAATCGAACTTGGTCTCCGAGCTGAAGAGATCGTTTCCGCAGCAGGCGCACCGGTAGATGCCTTTGTCTTTGGAATTCCAGTATTCCCCGGTGAAGGCCCTTTCGGTTCCCTTCTTCCGGCAGACCTCAAACTGCTCCGGCGTGAGCTCGCGCTTCCATTCCTCATCGGTTTTGCGTGCCTTGTCGGCCACTTCTTTTCTCCTTCACCGGACCATGTTGACGAACTGAAGCGGTATCGAGAGCTTGGCGCCTCGTACCGCCTGAATGGCGGCCTGAAGGTCATCGATTTTTTTTCCCGATACGCGCACCTGGTTGTCTTGGATAGCCGCCTGTACTTTTAATTTCTGTTCTTTGATCAGCTTGACGATGGTCCGGGCGGTATCCACGTCCACTCCTTCTTTAATCGCGAACTCCTTCTGGACCATCCCCTGGGAGGCCATCTGGATCTCCTTGGCCTCCAGGCACTTCGCCTCGACCTTTCGCCGGACCAGATTCTCCAGGAGAGTCTCCTGGATCGATTTCAACTTCATTTCGTCTTCCGTCAGGACGTGGATCTTTTTATCTTTCTTGTCCAATGTGAGCTCCGTCTTGGATTCGCGAAAGTCAAAGCGGGTCAGGATCGCTTTTCTGGTCGTATTGACCGCGTTATCGACCTCCTGGAGATCCACGCGGCTGACGATGTCAAAAGACGCCATGAAGGGTCACCTCGTTGGAAACTATTTTGGCTGTGCCCCCGCCCCTTTGTCAAACGGGCGTGATTCCGGTAGTTTGATTTGAAATAGTCTTTCGACGGCGCCCGCGAAGTAGAGTGTTGCCGGGCTAGCCCTTTTTCCTGGAAAGCTTTTCCTCGACGCTCCGGACTTTTTGCTCCATGGTCTGGTCGCGGTCGGTGCGCGTTCCCAGCTTGATAGTGGACGAGATCCGGGGGACGCCCATACCGTGAACCGCCTCGTGGCATTCCCGGATCGCTTGAAACACCCGCTCCCATTCCCCCTCCACGTTCGTGCCGTAGGCATGGAGATGCGTCTTGAGCCCCGCCTTGGCAAAGATTCTCTGGCAGGCAGCGACGTGCTCCGACACGGAGACGCCCACGCCCATCGGGACTAAACAGAAATCCACGATAACCTTCATGACTGACCTACCTTTTTAAGCGCATCCTATCGACTCGTCTTGCTTTGCAAGAGAAGCTTCTCATGGAGCGCCAGAAAGCCGTTTTTCATCCGGCCAAGTGGCACCCTCGATCACAAATCACGGCTTTGTTCATCCCTGGGCGGCTCCAATCGAGCATTGATGGCCGGCGCTAAAATTTTTAAGAGGGCCACCGGCAAGGCGCTGGTAAAGCGGTAATGGGCCGCTTCCGGGCCATCGACAAAAGCGGAGATCACCCCAAAGTAGCGGTCGCCGATGTAAAAGACCAGGGCGGCGGTGCGGTTCGTGGCGCGCGAGCTCAGTACGGAGCCGCGGCGGTCGAAAGTCTCAAAACGATTGTCGCCGGAGCCGGTCTTTCCACCGACCGTGACCGGCGTCCCGTCGGCGCGGGCGAACGCGCCCTTGAGCCTGCGCGCGGTTCCCAGTTCGACGACCTCCGCCAGCATGACCTTGAGAGTGCGGGCTACCTCCGGTTCCAAAACTTGCTGTCCGGATTGAGGGGCGGGCTCCAGGAGGGTTTCATAGGGCATCCCGTGGGCGAAGCGCAGCTTTTTTAAGCTCATGAGCGGGGCCCGAACTCCATCATTGACGACGATGCCCATGAGTTCCGCCAGCGCGGTAGGCCTATCCGAGGAATTCCCGATGGCCGTGGCATAGGAGGGAACCATGGTGCTGAAGGGAAAACCCAATCGCTTCCAGTAGGGCGCCATGAGCGAAAAGGCGTCCTTTTCCACTCGAATGCGCAGGCGCAAATCCTGGGCGTGACGGTTGCGGGTCTGGAAGAGCCAAGCGGAGCTGGATTTCCGGACAGCCGCGCTTCGCTCCCAGAGTTCCATCCAGGAGGCGCTCGGCCGGCGCGCCAGTTCCGCCGTGGACCATAGCTCCAGAGGATGGATAGCCAGGTGACGCGGCGACCGGGCGCGCTCTTTCAGGAGACGGCTCGCCAAGGCTTCGGGAGTCAGGCCGTGATAGGATCGGTAGGCCTTGAGCAGAACGGCCCGGGATTCGTCATCGGCGATCTCCTTCAGCAGGCGCTGACGCTCCGGATGATTCACCTCGGAAAGGACCGCTTCCGGATCGTAAGGCAAACGGGCCTGGTGGAATTTGACCAGTTCCCGCATCAGACGAATGAAAACCAGATTAATGGAGCGCTGAAAGGCCTCCCGCAGGGAGAACACCCGGCCGTCATCCTGGGAATCGAAGTTTCCAAAAGTTTGAAGGCCGCCGCCGGTAAAGAAAGCCTCCCTGGGATTGGCTGAATAACGCCGCTCCAGCGCGCGCCTGAGAAAAGCATCCAGGCGCATGTTTTTTTCTCCTCTCAACGTATCCGCCGCCCACCGCGTGAGCGGGTCGCGCGCTTCCCGGCTCTTTTGAGAAAGGTCCTCGAGATTCAAAGCGGAAAATTCACGATAGAGAAGCGCCAACACTTCGAGGTAGTGGACCATGGTGCGAAGCTTGGCCGTGCTGCCGAGTTCCAATTTGATGCCACGGTTAAAATCCAGAGGCGCGGCCAGGCTGTCGGCGTGGACGCGTACGGCGTTTCCGCCCGGCGTGCGTTCCACCAGGAGAAGGGAGTAGACCACCTTCCGGGGATCGCCGTTTTCGAGAAGCCGTTCTCCGGTCAGGCCGTTGGCCTTCACAAAAGCCGGATCGGTCAACGCGCGAAAGGTCTCCATGACTCTGCGCTGTAAAGACACATCGATGGTGCTCTCCACCTCCAGATGCAGCCGGTCCAGGTCGTAGGAGTTGGCGATACCCAGAATCTCCATCAGCGTGGTGCGAACCGAGTTGGCCGCCTTATCCGCCGTGGTCGGATTGCTCGGCGGGGCAGGCGCGAAGGAACGAAAACCCATGGGCGTTTCTTTCAGGGCCTGCGCATAGCCGCCGTCGATCACGCCGGCTTTCGCCAGCCGATTTGCATACTGATCCACTCTTTTTTCGAGCGCCTCGCGGTCTTCGATAAGAAAATAGGCGGGTCCGGGAAGGGAGACCAGCAGGGCCAGGATCTGCTTAAAGGCCTGGAGCTTTTTCAGCTCCTCACCGGGCGAATTCGGGGCGGCGGTGATGTGCAGGGCATCCTTGAGCCGAAGCCCGAACCAAACATAAAGCCCTTCGCCCAGTCCATAGATTTCCCCATGGCCCGGAGCGGCGGCGAGGGGCATAGAGTTGAAATAATCGACGATAATTTGATTTCTCCACGACCGCGTGTTCACGCCTTCGCGGTACGCCTTGAGGCTCGCCCCCGTCATCTGCCTGAGTTTCTCCAGAGGAGAATCGGTGCGGCCTTTGGGGGAGTGGCGAAATTTTTCCAGTTGCACGGCCAGCGTGCTCCCTCCCTGGATGGAAGAAGGCAGCCCTATTTTGGCGCCCAAGTAGAGGAAGGCCGCCTTGAGAAGGCGGTCCCATTCGATGGCGGGATTGTTGCGCGACCCGGCCAATCCCTCGAGACTCCTGTTTTCGAGAAAGAGAAGCGTTCTCAACACGAGAGGAGGGATCTCTTCCACACCATGAAAGAGATGCTCAGCGCGGGAAAAGCTATAGAGGGGAAGCCCCTGCATCCCGCGGATTTCCAGCCCCAACTCCCTCGGCTCGCGGTACGGAGGCGATATTCCCCAGTCCACGAGCCGCATAAGCTCCGGCGAGAGACGGGCCTGCTCCACTACCCGGTAGCCGCGCTCTTCCAACCGGGACTGAAAAGAGGCGATTTTCGGATACCCAAGCCGCTCGTCAAAAGGACCGTTCCGCGGGAAAGCGATCGTGGGGCTGCGGCCGGGACCCATCTCGTAAGAGAGCGTTTCGTTGTAGCCGGAAAAGAACATGGCCTGCAGGGTCGAGGTGCGGATTTCGAAGAAGACGACCGCCAACACCGCCAGTCCCGCAAGCGCCCATCTGAGCGCTCTTCGCGACGGAGTCAGGCGGGAAGGGAGACGAAGTCGCGGGAAGGAAAAGGAATTTCCAAGATGGAGGAGGGAACGGAAAGGGAGTTTGGCGCTCATCTCCTATCGATTACGGATCTATAAGATAGCAGAACCGGTGGAAAAATGAAGGGCTTCAGCCTTTTTCAACGGTTCGACGAAAGGCTCGATGCCACGCGGAAGCCGTAATCCGCGTATCGAAAGGTGGAAATCAAAGAGCTCCTGGCCGAGCAGCGGCTGAACTTGATCCGGTGGCGCCAGGAGCCGCCGCGCGAAGCCTGTCTTTTACCCTCAACCGGTCCCTGGGGATTTTTTTCAGGGGAGCGCCCGTAGTAGCCGGGATCGTAAAAATCGCTGCACCATTCGTGGACGGCTTCGCTCATATCGTAGAGGCCGAATCCATTTGGATCGTTTTGTCCCACCGGCTGTGGCCCGCCGCTCCTGAGATTATAACCCGCGTATGGCCTATCCCAGGGGAGTCCATCGCCCCAGGGATATTTTTTCCCTTCCAACCCGCCCCGGGCGGCCCGTTCCCACTCCGCCTCGGTAGGGAGGCGGAATGACGTTCCGGCCACGAGGCTCAACCACTCGCAGTAGCCGGCCGCGTCGTGCCAGCTGATGCCGACGACGGGCTGATCGGGCTCCGAGAAAATCTCTTCCCGCCAGAAGGGAGGCTCGGGGAGAGAGGCCGCTTCCATGAAGATAAGGTACTCGCTTCGGGTAATCGGGAATTTTCCGATCCTGAAGCGATCCACCCATACGGCATGGACCGGTTTTTCGTTATCGGGTCCCTCTTCGCTTCCCATCAGAAATGAGCCTTCGGGGATCAGAACCATTTCCGGGATCAATTTTTTTTCTTCGGGGCGCATGGTAAGAGAATGAAAAGACCGAAGGGAAATGTCAATCTCTCGCCACCTTTGTTGGCGGCGGAATGATTCTTCTCGGTTTGGGCTTCCGCTACCGGTCGGCGCTGTTTAAGCCGCGTTAGCCCGCGCGCGGTTGAATTGAATATGGGATTGAACTAACATGCGCGGCCAAACGGCAAGCTTAACCGGTAGAAAATTCTTCCTTACGCAGAGGTCCCTTAGGCGAGACTGTAAAAAGGTGCCGGAAGGATATGCCTCGAAACGATCAAATCACCCGCCAATGGCGTCTTTTGCGTCGTCTGGAAGGCTCCAAGGGCGTAACCCTGCAAGAGCTGGTTGACTCGACCCCGGCTGATTTCCCAAAAAATCCCCGCACCATCCGGAGAGACCTCGAGGCCCTGGAGAGCGCCGGCTTCCCTCTGGTCACGGAGCAGTCAAACGGCCAAACCCGCTGGAAGCTTATGGAGGACTTCCGGGATATTCCCGCCCTCGGCTTCTCCGCCACGGAACTGATGGCCCTCATTTTCAGCCGCAACTTGCTTAAGCCGCTGGAGGGGACCGAGATCCAGGCTTCGCTCGCTTCCGCCCTTCATAAAGCAGCGGCGGCATTGCCGCCTCAGGGCCATGAGTATGTGCGCGGGATGGAAAAGGTCTTCTCGGTCGGTCTGGGACCCTATAAAAGCTACCGGCAACATCAAAAGACCATTGATCTCATCACACGGGCCATAGATAAAGCTCGGACCGCCCAGATCCGCTACTACTCCGCCTCACGGAATACCACAGGGCGACGGGAGCTGGACCCCTACCGGCTATGGTATGCGGCGGGCGGTCTTTACCTGATCGGCTATTGCCATTCGCGCCGGGATGTCAGGATGTTTGCCGTGGAACGTATCCGCTCGATTTCCCTGACCGATCATCCCTATCAGCTCCCCTTGGGATTCGACGTGGAAGAGTATGTTCAAGATGCCCTGGTCGTGATGCGGGGCAAGCGGGTTGAGGTCGAGCTTCTTTTTTCCAAGCCCGCCGCAGCCTGGGTGAAGGACAAACTTTGGCATCCAAGCCAGGAGACTTCTATCTTGAAAGATGGGCGGTTGAAGATGACGCTAAAGGTCGCTGATACCGCCGAGCTGGTCGGCTGGATCTTGAGCTTTAGAAGCCAGGTCCGGGTCGTATCCCCTGAAAGTCTGACGGGTAAGATCAGAGACGAAGCTAAGAAAGTGTTTGGTTCATACCGTTAAAACGTCTAAAATCAGAAATCCGCGATAGGGAACAAAATAAGGGGGTAAGAAACAATGACGAGCAAAAGATATCCTCGTGGCGGCGAAGGGTCTGCTGATAAGGGGCCTGTAGTGAGAGAGGCCAAAGCTAAGGCCTACGCTCGTGAAAAAGACCAAAGGAATGGTCCTCAGGTTGCCTTAAACATAGCCGTCGTGAAAAGAAGGGCTAAAAAGCCTGTAAAACGAAGCAACCGGAATATTACATGGGCCTTGAAAATCGCCGGGATTGGCGAAGGGCCGGAAGATCTTTCCGAGAACACGCGCGAATACCTCTATAGCGACAAATGAGCCAACCTGTCTTTGTAGATGCGTCTGCTTGGGTGGCCCTCACCAATCGGAGGGACCGAAATCACCAAGAGGCTGTTCAGATCTTTCGGCGGCTGCTGGAATCATCGACGCTGCTGATTACGACGACCTGGACCAGCTACGAAGCTTTGACGATTGTTAAATCCCGCCTCGGCTACAGCCAAGCTGAGCGGCTCTGGGATCGCGTAAAATCAAGGGCAGTTGTGGATCTTATTTGGATTGACGAACCTATCGAAAGAGAATCTCTGAAAGTTTTCTGGCGCTACAAGGACAAAATGTGGGGCGTGGTGGACTGCAGTAGTCTGGTTGTCATGAAATCCGTCGGTTGCCGTCAGGCCTTTGCATACGACGGGCATTTCCTCGAAGCCAGTCGGCAGTTTGGTTTTGCCGTTGTTAAATAAAATCAGTAGTGTCCCAACGTTAATTGAATAAATTCAACTGGTTTTGGAGATCGAGTTCCTCGGTCGTAGGGGCGCAATGAGCAAGCAATTGAATTAGCGGGACTCTTTCGAACAGGGTGAGGCTTAGAATCTGTAGAAGTTCGTAGAGACTCGCCGATAGGTTGAGGCGTTTTTTTACGATGGCCACAAGCACGTAAATGGAGACGGCAATCCAGATTTGAGTTTTGACCGCGTTTTCGGTGGTGCCGAAGAAAGCTTTGATACGAAGATGCTGTTTGATCCACTTGAAGAACAACTCGATTCTCCAGCGCAAGCGGTAGAGCTGAGTGATGGTGAGCGCCGGCAGTGCAAAGTTGTTGGTCAGAAAGATCAGGCTCTTGCCGGACTGAGGATCTTTGAACTTGACTCTTCTGAGCGGCGCCTCGAACCCTTTGCGCGAGTAAAAGACGGTGAGCACGACGGTTTGGTCGCAGATCAAGCCCGTGCTTTTGTCCACTTTGCGGGAGTAGCGGCGCTTTACTTTGAGATTGGACTTGGCGCGAGTAACAAAGAAGCTGCCCGCTTGGCTCAATCGGGAAAGCCGCTTGAAGTCGATGTAGCCGCGATCCATCACGTAGAAGGCGCCGGGTTCGGCAATCAACTCGTCGAGCAAATTGACTTCGTGCCATTTGCCATCGCTGATATGAATGAAAGAAGGGATATTGCCCCTGAGGTCCAGCAGCGTGTGCAGCTTGATAGCGGCCTTGGTAGAACGGAACGGCGCCCACGGGAACACCGACAGGCACAGATCGATGGTGGTGGCATCCAGAGCGTAAACGGTGTCTTTCAGATCGACTCCAAAAGGTTCCTCTGCGTAGAGTCGGCGCGCCATTGCGATCAGACTCTGTGCGAAGTCGCAGTAGATCCGCCAGTCGCGAGTTGCGTTGGCGTTGGCCAGTGTGTTGCGCGCCACCGGGGCACGGATGCCGAGGTGGTAGAGCTTGGAGGACTGCGCGCGCAGGCAGGCTTCGATATCGCGCAAACTCTCGCGAAACGTCAGTTGCGCAAAGGCCATGCTCAGGTATTGATCCAAACAACTGAAACGTTTGACCTTGTGATGTCCACCATAACGCGCCACACATCGACGAAAGGTCGTCAGCGGCAGATGCTCCATCAACTGCGCAAAAACCAGCTTGCCCGTAAGCATTGATCACCCCCGCGAAGATATTCCTCGCAGGGTGGCAGAATAACGGTTCAAAGTTCAAATCGAGACCAGGCAAAAACATGAATTTTCTAAAGCCTTTCAGCAATTTATCAAAGCTCAATCATCAAACGTTGGGACACTACTG